>JAEHJW020006302.1_pt1 | contig 103852 bp, 137 predicted proteins | sample 9271431 | NCBI WGS metagenome assembly JAEHJW02
GTCGGCGCGTCGCTCTACCTCAGCGGCACGGGGATCACGTCGCTGCCGGAGGGCCTGCACGTCGGCGCGTCGCTCTACCTCAGCGGCACGGGGATCACGTCGCTGCCGGAGGGCCTGCACGTCGGCGCGTCGCTCTACCTCAGCGGCACGGGGATCACGTCGCTGCCGGAGGGCCTGCACGTCGGCGGGTGGCTCAACCTCAGCGGCACGGGGATCACGTCGCTGCCGGAGGGCCTGCACGTCGGCGGGTGGCTCAACCTCAACGGCACGGGGATTAAACCGATTGGAAAAGACAGCCGTGACTACGAATTTTTCGCCGTTCGGTTGGCAAACGGCCCCGCATAATCGCGGGATGCCGGAATTTCAATCCGGCCGAAGCGCGCGAACATTGGCAACGGAACGCCGAATGTCTCGTCCTGGCTGAGAAGTGCATCGCGACGTTCGATGCGAATAGTGTATAAAGTAAACCGCAAGCCATAGAGGCTTGTTGAGCAAGGAGAAATCTGATGTATATCGTATGCACTGACACTGTGATTTACGGAATCGGCGCCACTGAAGAAGCCGCCTGGGAGGATATGGAACGCTGGATCGATACGCATGAGCCATCATACAGCCGAGAAGATTTCCATGTGTATCGTGCTACGCCGGCACTTGTGCAGCATGTAGAGGAATTCGGAGGCGCCGGTATTCGCTGGAACCGGCTGAAGAGCGGCGTTTGCTGCATGGAAGCGGAAGCGGAAGCGGAAGCGGAAGCGGAAGCGGAAGCGGAAGCGGCAAACTGACGCAAACCAAATCTGAAGGAGAAAACCAATGCCTCGCTACTATTCAATCCAGGTTAAACAAAGCGATTCCGCCAGCCTTCCTGTCTGCTACGTGCATATTTTCGACACGAAAGCGGAACGAGACGCAATGTGTTTCGGCGGCTACCATAGCGGCCACGTAGCCAAATCAGCACGTGAAGCCGCCAAATTCATAAAATCAAATGCTTTGGTTTCCGATCATACCGCTAGCTTTTTTCGGCAAACCATACGGGAAAACGAGAGGAGCGGATACTGATCATGCGCGCCGCGCTATACCTTCGTGTGTCAACTCGCGAGCAGACAACAGACAATCAACGCATTGCGCTGGAGGCGCTTTGCAAGCAACGTGGCTGGGAGATCGTGCAGGTGTATGAAGACGCGGGCATATCGGGCGCGAAGGGACGCGACAAGCGCCCCGGATTTGATATGGCCCTTAAAGACGCTACAAGGGGCCGCTACGACGTTTTGGTAGCATGGGCGGTAGACCGACTAGGGCGAAGCCTTACGGGCCTCCTGGACGCACTACAGGCGCTGCACGGGGCACATGTAGGATTGGTGCTGCATCAGCAAGGGCTCGATACCACGACGCCAGCAGGGCGTGCGATGTTTCAGATGCTCGGGGTTTTCGCTGAATTCGAACGCAGTCTGATCCAAGAGCGCGTTTATGCCGGGCTGGACAATGCGCGGCGCAAGGGGATTCATCTCGGACGGCGCTTTCTGGACGAGGAAAAAGCCGAACAAGCGCGCAAGCTGTTTTCGCAGGGGTATTCGATCAATGCCGTGGCCAAGACGCTGCGGATCGGCAATAGCGCCGCAGCCAGGGTCAGAAAGGAGATGGAAGATGAAAAATAAAGCCGGAAAAAGAATGTGGAACCAAGTGCTGCGCCAAGCGTCGAACCAAGTGTACCGCCAAGTGCGCAACCACGTGTCGGCCCAAGTGCGAGAGCAAGTGCGGGACCAAGTGGTGGACCAAGTGTACGCCCAAGTGTACGCCCAAGTGTCGGACCAAATGTACGACCATCTTCAGGAGCAGAGCACGTGAAAAATAAAGTGGGAAAAGAGATGATGAGGCAAGTGGCGGACCAAGTAGCGGACCAAGTGCGCCACCAAGTGCGTGACCAAGTGTGGCGCCAAGTGTGGCGCCAAGCGAGGGAGCAAGTGTTCGACCAAGTGTGGCCTCAAGTCAGCCCACAAATGCTCATCCCCCTGCGCAACCACCTTCAGGAGCAAAACCGAAATAACTGAAATTGTTATCTCTACTAACAGAATGTTAGTAGAGACCTCAAAATCACCTCAAAATCACCCCTGAAAAGCGGTTTAGGTTGTCATTTGCACGCTCTAGGGGTACAAAATACATTTTTGTATCGTAACAAACGCTCGTTTGTATCCTTTATTTTTCCCGCAAAACACGAAAAACGGCCCAAAATCGCCAATCAGCACCACTCAAAGTTGTAAGTGTATATATTAACAATGGCGGATTTCCGCCAAAAATTGCAATTTCAGTGGATAAATAGCGCATAAGTATTATTTATTTTTCCGACCTTTTTCGTGTACCTACACACAGTAGTGTATATAATAGCACTATATGTATACACGTGTATACATTACGTATATTTAATGTATATATTTATAAATCTTTAACCCCCCTAAAATAAGTAATACTTATAATCTATTTATACACTAAATTCTCAACTTTTGAAACAAATTCTCTTGTTTTTAGACTGCTTTTTCGGCTTTTTATCCATTCTTATGCAATTTTTCTCCAAAAACACATTACCACATGCAAAAATTAAATATCTCATCCCCCTGCTTTTCCGGATATTTTTTGTAAAATTTGTAAAATTCTGCCCTTTTTCGGCTTTTCTTCCTATCTCCCCTGCACATAAAGGATACAAACAATCGTCGTTACGATATAAAAATGTATTTTGTACCCCTCGAAAACGCGCGTTTGACAACCAAATTCATTACGCCCTGCCAATACATTACCAATTAATTTCCAAAATTTAATTTGGTAATTACGAAAAATTAACTGGCTGTAATCTTTTTTCAACTTTTACAGCCGCAAAACAATTAAAAATTAATTTTATATCGAACGATCCGGGTACAAATTCCTCGAAACCGGGATACTTTTTATCGCGGGCTTATTCATAAAGGATACTTTTTACCAGATTAAAGGATACTTTTTACCGCTGTCGCGTGCATAAAGGATACTTTTTACCAGATTAAAGGATACTTTTGCACTTGACTTCCGATACCCCTGCAATTACAATCCGGCCCATGAACCCTGCACACATCCTTAATGACATCGAACACTTCCTGAAGCCGCACAATCTTGACGATTCACTGGCGGAAGTTTTCGACTATCTGATCCAGAATCCCGGCCATACGGCTCTTGTAAGGGACCGAACTGATCGCGCATTGGCGCAAGCCTGGGCGGTCAGAGATATACAGGATCGCGAATGTCGCATCCTGCAGGTCAGTCGGGAACCGCCCTTGCATCTCGTGCGTGTCATGGCGCCGCTGGAGGATCGGTATTTACGCGACCTGGAGTGGGAAGTGTCACAGCTTTTACCGCCTCCCAAGCCTATCAAGCGCAGAAGTGATGCGTCTTTTCCGGAATGGGAAAAACTCGCTATCGGAGAAGAGGTCACGGTCTGGGCTTCACGCCGCCAATCCGTCTATAAAAGCATTGCAGCCTGCAAGACACGCAATCCTGGCAGCGGACTGGATATAAAGGTGAGATGCACGGAAGATCAGCGGCAAGACGGCAGGTTCAAATTCATCTGCCAGCGCATGTCGCCAGACCTGCGGTTTACCACACTATCCCCTGCGGCAAAGCGCAGAAAGATCGAGACACTGCAGAAAAAGAACTTGCCTGTGCCGCCGCACTGGACTACAGTGAAAACAGTTTACAAAAAGAAATCCGAAGCATCTCTCATTGCGAATATGGTGCAGGAAATCAAACGGAGAATAAAAGATGAACCCGGTAGATACGACAAATTCGTTGTCGAAGACTTCCATGCCAATCCGGAAGCTGTCGCGTTGGAATTCCTTTATGCGGAGGGGCATCTTGCGCCGAAAAAGGAATAAAGTGGGAAAAGAGAAGGCGCGACAAGTGCGGGACCAAGTGTGGGGCCAAGTGTGGGGCCAAGTAGGGGATCAAGTGTGGCGCCAAGTGTGGGGACAGGTGCGGCGCCAAGTGCGGGTCCAAGTGTGGGATCAAGTGTACGGCCCAGTGTGGGACCAAGTACGGGACCAAGTGTGGGGCCAAGTGCGCGCCGAAATCCACAACCATCTTCAGGAGCAAAACAGATGAAAAATAAAGCTGGAGAAAAAATAGGGTGGCAAGTGCGAGGTCAAGTGGCTGCCCAAGTGTCGGACCAAGTGCTGCGCCAAGTAGGGGATCAAGTGACGGACCAAGTGTGGGACCAAGTGTGGGACCAAGTGTGGGACCAAGTGCTGCGCCAAGTAGGGGATCAAGTGACGGACCAAGTGTCGAACCAAGTGCGCGTCCAAGTACGCGACCAAGTATGTGCTCAAGTGTGGGCTCAAGCGCGCAACCATCTTCAGGAGCAAAACAGATGAAAAATAAAGCTGGAAAAGAGATGAGGTGCCAAGTGCTGCGCCAAGTGTCGAACCAAGTGTGGGGCCAAGTGTGGGGCCAAGTGAGGAATCAAGTGTACGACCCAGTGTGGGACCAAGTACGGGACCAAGTACGCGACCAAGTATGTGCTCAAGTGTGGGCTCAAGCGCGCAACCATCTTCAGGAGCAAAACAGATGAAAAATAAAGCTGGAAAAGAGATGAGGTGCCAAGTGCTGCGCCAAGTGCTGCGCCAAGTGTGGGGCCAAGTGAGGAATCAAGTGTCGAACCAAGTGTGGGGCCAAGTGTGGGACCAAGTGTGGGACCAAGTTTGGAGCCAAGCGGCGAACCAAGTAGCGGTCCAAGTGCGAGGTCAAGTGGCTGCGCCAAGTAGGGGATCAAGTGTCGAACCAAGTGTGGGGCCAAGTGTCGAACCAAGTGTCGAACCAAGTGTGGGGCCAAGTGCTGCGCCAAGTGAGGAATCAAGTGTCGAACCAAGTGTGGGACCAAGTATGTGCTCAAGCGCGCACCCAAGTGTGGCGCCAAATCTGGGACCAAGCGCGCAACCATCTTCAGGAGCAAAACAGATGAAAAATAAAGCCGGGAAAGAGATGCGTAACCAAGTGCGGGGCCAAGTGTGGGACCAAGTGAGGAATCAAGTGTACGACCCAGTGTGGGACCAAGTGAGGAATCAAGTGTACGACCCAGTGTGGGACCAAGTGAGGAATCAAGTGTACGACCCAGTGTGGGGACAGGTGCGGCGCCAAATCTGGGACCAAGCGCGCAACCATCTTCAGGAGCAAAACAGATGAAAAATAAAGTCGGAAAAGAAATGTATGGCCAAGTGAGGGACCAAGTGTGGAGCCAAGTGCGAGACCAAGTGCGGAACCAAGTGTCGGACCAAGTGGGGGGCCAAGTGCATCACCAAGTGGGGGGCCAAGTGCGGGACCAAGTGCTCATCCTCCTGCGCAATCCCCTCTCTTCTACACATACCTCCCATACCAAATAAGCATACCACTTTTTCGCTAAATCCCTTATAACACTTTTACGGCCAATCGGCCACAACCTTCAACAACTGGAGACTGCAACATGCTTGAATCTCTCACCCCGGCACAGGAAGCGCAGCTTTCGGTGTATCGTGACAAGTGGCTTGCTATCGGGCTTTCGACGGATCGTGTCGATCCTGATGCAGCTACCGCCGCCGTCAACCTCATGTACAAGTGTGGCGGCGCGAAACCTCCTTCGGAAATCCGTTTCGTGGATGGCCCGCTTGCCGCTATCAAGCTGCTCAAGGAATATGGCGTCTCCGATTCCGATGCGGTGCTCAACAATTCCGTCTACGGCTGTCAGGAAGCACACTGGCTCGGCTTCTACGACTATTTCGAAGACGTGTGCGGCATTGATCTTGGCGGCAAGATTGACGGACTCAAGGAAGTTGCCCGCACCTGCGGGTGGGTGACGACGTATGAGCATCTGGCGGTCGTTCAGGATCGCCCCCTGCTTGTCAAGTTTGACGATGAGAAGCGTCTGCACTGTGAAGATGGGCCGGCGATCAAGTATGCGGATGGCACCGAAGTCTATGCGTGGCATGGCGTCCGCGTTCCTGGCGAATGGTTCAACAACCGCGACAGTCTGACGCCGCAGAAGGCGCTCACGTGGGAGAATGTGGAACAGCGCCGCGCCGCCTGTGAAATCCTGGGATGGGTAAACATCCTTGCCGAACTGAAGTCAAAGGTCATTGATGAGGATGATGATCCGCAGATCGGCACCTTGCTTGAGGTGAATATTCCGGATATTGGAAAGGAGCGTTTCCTGAAGGTGAAGTGCGGCACCGGACGCACATTCGCCCTGCCTGTCCCGCCCACCATGAAAACAGCCTTGGAGGCCAATGCATGGACATTTGACATCAATCCTGATATCATCGCGAATCTTGAGATTCGCACCTAATCTTACACAGAAAGGACCACGACCATGAAGACGTTTACCAAGTATGCTGCACAGGGCGATTTCCTGATCATCAAGATCGATGCCCTGCCGCAGAAGATTGAGGCAGTCACGCCGCGCGGTGCGCATCACGTGATTGCGCATAGCGAAACCGGCCATGATCATGTCATGGAAGCGGAGCGCGTGCAGTGCTACAAGCCGATGGGTACGGCGGACAAGGATATCTATGAGCTTTTCCTTGCCGTCGAAGCGCCCACGGAAATCAATCATCTGCGTTCGTTCGATACGCACGAACCAATCCTCGTCAATCCTGGCAACTATATGGTCAAGCGCCAGCGTGAGTACGTTGCCGAGGGCTTCCGCCGCGCCGCTGACTAAGACTTGCAGATAAACTTAAAGGGCGGTTAATCCGCCCTTTTTATTTCCGGAGAAAAGAAATGCGGAACCAAGTGCGGACCCAAGTGGAGGTTCAAGTGGGGAGCCAAGTGGGGGTTCAAGTCCGGGATCAAGTCCGGGGTCAGGTGTGGGGCCAATTCTACGCCCAAGTGTACCGTCAAGTGCAGAACCAACTGCGCAACCAAATCTACAACCACCTTCAGGAGCAAATCAGATGAAAAATAAAGCCGGAAAAGAGATGATGAAGCGAGTGCGCGGCTCAGTGTGGGATCAAACCTGGAACCAAGTGCAAAGCCACGTGTGGGGCCAAGTGGGTGATCAAGTAGAGACCCAAGTGTGGCGCCAAGTCTGTTCTCAAATGCGCAGCCACATTCGCAACCATCTTCAGGAGCAAAACCTATGAAACCGCAATCGCATAACATTCCGTTTTCACCGTTTCCGCTTATTGAGATGTTGGAGCAGGAAAATGACTTGGATATGGAGACGTTACTAGGCCGGCCTTTATTCAAAGATGAATACGAAGACGATTTGAATTCATTTCTTGCCGCTACAGAGAAGGAAAATTTTTAATCATGGATACGGCAAATTGTTATATTGACGGCTGGTATGCGCAGAAGCAGGGCGAATCCTTAGCCGCAAATCCTTGCAAAGATAAAGATGAGCGCGCCGCCTGGGAAGACGGGTGGATCGATTCAAGCCAAGCGATCAACAGCTACACGCAGCCAAATCCTGCGGCTGCTGGATGGTAAAGACCTTGACCTTCCCTGCTAAATCTGCTATATTACTTCTTCATGTCAAAAAATTATCAAGATTCACAGAATTTATCTCTCACTGACATTATTGAGCCAGTCGGAGCGCCGATTGCGCCGGTCAATCCTGTCAATGCGATTCGTTATTCTGAAATGCCGCGCATCGTTCCGATTTCAGAAGAGTTACCAGAGCAGTTGGCACCTCTTGCGGATGAACTGGCACGCCTTGCGGCTCAAGGAGTGACGTGGGCGCATATGGCAGGCCGCGTCGGAATGAATTCAGAAGAACTCCGCAAACTCTGCAATGCCTATCCAGCACTCTTGCGTGCCACGCAATTCGGTGCAGGCTATGGGGCTGATCAGGTTACGGCGGTCTTGATGAAAAAGGCTTTGGTGGAAGAAGATATGAATGCGATTGCGCTGTATCTCAAAACCAGGGGAGGGTTTACAGAACCTCGCGCCGGAAGTGCATCCATGTCTGTCACTGCGGGGGATGTCAAGGTTTCCATCGACCTCGACCGCTTGCGTAATCAAGCTGCAGAACAAAGCAACTTGCTAGATAGCATAGCAGACTCGTAAATAAGTCATACCTGCCACACAATCTTATATGCTTTATTAGGGAAATGAACTGCCGCAGCAGTTCATAAATTTTTTGTATGAAAAGGAGATGGAAGATGAAAAATAAAGCGGCGGTGCCCCTCCGGAGCCAAGTGCGCAACCAAGTGCGCGACTCAGTGGCTGCCCAAGTGCGGGGGCAAGTGCGGGGGCAAGTGTGGGGCCGAGTGCGGGACCAAGTGCGGGGCCAAGTGTACGACCCAGTGTGGGACCAAGTGGCGGTTCAAGTGTACGTCCAAGTGTGGGGCCAAGTGGCGGCTCAAGTGTGGGGCCAAGCGCGGGGCCAAATCCGCAATCACCTTCAGGAGCAAAACAGATGATATCTTATCCAGGCAAAGCCCTTGATTTTCGTGAGGGCGTCGATACTGCGCTGTTTCATACTCAAGTTTGGCCGCGAGTAAACATTCGCGTGTCTGGCAGTATCCAAGGCGCTGCTGCTCGTCATATTCTTTCTACTTTAATCCAGCACTTACGCGCCTCGCATACCTCACATACCAAATAATCATACCTCTTCATCAACAAAATAAACTACAACAAGATTACATTTTTGGAGAAACAAGATGGACCGCGATTCAGACAGTTTTGAGGAAAAGATGCGCAAGGCGCGCAAGCGCAAGGGCAACAGTGGCACGCAAATTGCCGCGTCCGTGCGTGATCTACGTCGGTACGAATGGAAGGAAATAGCTTATCTGGCGCGAGATTTTGAAAGCCAGTGGCTTTATCATGTTACTCCTGGGGAAATGACGAAGATTCGTAATATGGAAGCAAGAGGCCACGTTCACTTGGCGCAAAAGCGTGTCAGTGAAGGAGAATTTCGGCTTATGGCGATTCTTACCCTTGCTGGGCAGCGCGCCAAGGGGGCAAAATGATGGCTTTCATCACAATTTCGTTCGCAGTGGGAATATTCATTGGCCTTCTGGGCGCAGAAATGATAGAGAGAATTAAGGAAAAGGAGATAGAGAAATGACCAATTTTACACCTGACCTTGAGGCGATGGTTGAGCCGATGGCTTGGAAATATTGCGCAGGGCTTGCCCTCAGAGAGCGGTGCGAGCTTCTTTGCAGCGAATGTGTGGATAATGGCCGCCTAGCCATCTCCCTAGGCGCACGTATCAAGGTGCCGAAGTCGCCGGGGCAGCGGGCATTTGAAACGGCGTACGATTTGGGTTGGTGGATTGGGACTTGGGAGGAAATGGGTTTCAAGTCCCGTGCTGGATGGGAGCAAATCGCCGCAGCCGCACGAGAAGAGTCATGACTAAAGCAATCCTCTTGATTCTTTCCCTGCATACAGTGGTTCAGCATCCAATGCCGGATATGAAAACGTGCGTTGCAGAAGCCAATTCCATCAATCATCTGCGCGGGCATTTGCAAGCAGAATGCATCAAGGCGCTTCCGCCTGTGCAAGTAGACCTCGATAGTGAAGGAGTGGAACGGTGAGTGAGATGAACGAAACTGATCGGAAATTGGCGCAGGAACTGCTCGCTGCATGGGATGGTTCGTCCGCCCATCGGCCGGCGATTGAACAAGCGGTCAACAGCATGTCCGAAGATGCCGTTGCCATGACCCAAACGGCTCGCCGCCTCGTCACCGCCGAACTCGCGGCGCGGGCGTTGCCGGATGAGGATGCGCTGGTGGCAGCCGCGAAACAGGCGGCGGCCGATCCTTTGACTGACAAAGCCAGAAAATGGGACGCGGTCGTGGCCGCAACTCGTGCCCTCGACGCCATCCGCCCGCACATCGCCGCGCTCCAAGCCCGCGCCGAGGCTGCGGAGGCGGAGAACGCGAGGCTGCGGGATTTGTTGCGCCGCTGGTGTTCAGTTCCAGAAATTACGGAAATTGAAGCCGAAGATCGGGAGCCTGAAACCGATCAAATTTGGCGCGAAACCCGCGCCGCGCTGGGAGACAAGTCATGACCGATTTTGTAAGCGCCACATGCGAAGGCGAGCGGTGTACACTTTGTGGCGTGCCAGCAACGAACAAGGTAGGTGAGGAAATCCCGCACGATGATCCAATGCCAGTACGGCATAACCTGACCGCCTATGTCTGCGCGCATCATTTCAAGGCGATTATGCACGGCGGCAAGAAGGTGCGCGCGCCAGAGATGCAAAGCAAGACGGTGCGGGTGCGGATTCCGGTGCGTTATGATGAGGGGATCATAAATGTTGATTGGGTGCTGGAAACGGATAAAGATAAATATACAGCAGATAGAGGCGGGGGCATCCTTGTCGCCTACGTCACAACCGACATTCCTCTCCCCCAACCCGTCGAAATTCATGCAGAATGCACGGAGGCGCGCGATGACTGACTTGCCAAAACGCACCTACGTCATCACCGCCCGAATTGGTAACTGCCGGGTTTGCGGAAAGGAAGAAGACCTCCGTTGCGACGTTTGCTTCAGTTGTTCGGACCGCGTGAAGGGCGAAAAGATCAGCGCCATAACGCACCGGCTCTGGGTGGCGGACGACCCTACGAACGAGTGGTTCTACGTCGAAGAACACCACGGACTCTCAGCGGAGGCGTTTGATGACTGACGACCCGTTCCCAAATTTCGACGCCGCTGAAGAACTGAAACGCATCCTCCGGTTTTGCTCTCGGGAACCTCGTGACAAACGATCCGGGCGCCCACGCTGGTCTGTGGTGAGTTCCGTTACCAGCCACGGAAGCGGCTATTCTATCGCTCTCTGCCGATGGGCACACCTCGATCCGGACGAAAAGGTTGTGAGAACATGACTGACGCAATCATCACCGGACCGGGGCTGTATGTGCTGCGGAATTTGGAGCGCGTTGAATTGGACTGCGGCCCCGATGAGGAAGGCCGTGTGTTTGCGACGGCTTGGAAAGGATGGTCTGATGGAATGTCGATCATAAACGGCACTTCACACGACATCATCCGCCGCGCCACGCCCGAGGAAGCGGCCAAGTTCTGAGGCTTAACACCTAAATCAGAGTAATCATCATGACCTACTACACCATTCAATCTCTCGATGATCTAGCCACATCTTTTGAAACTTTTGCATCGGACCAGCTTGCGTCGATGCGCTGGCAGAAAAGCGCCAAAAGGAAAGCCGAATGCAAAATAAAAGCCGACGTGTGGAACGACGCTGCAAACATCATCCGCAATACAATATTTATTCCTAATCAAAACGGAGACTAAACATGAAAATCAAACTATGCCGCGATTGCAAGTGGGTTGACGATCCTGGACCATATGCAACATGCGAAGCGCCACAGACTTATCAAGACACTTTTACTGCGACTTTAGTAAAGTATACAGGATTTGAAGTGGAAGAATCAAGAAAAAAGAAACTAAGATGGAAAGAGGATGTGTTTTGCACAATCCAACGATCTGAAAATTTTATATTTTGTCGCCTACCTCCGTATACATGCGGCAAGGAAGGCCGCTGGTTTGAACCGAAACAAAACTGAAACAAACAGGAGACCAAACATGAAACATTTTATCGCCCTTTCTTCGCTTTTTCTGCTTTCAGCCTGCGCAGGAACGCAGCAACTTGTTGCCGTGCAGCCTGACGGAAGCAAGATTGTGGAAAACAGTTTCTACCAGCAGACGGCTTTTGGCACCGATTCGCGCATGAACGTGATCAGCGTCTGCGATCCCAGGTGCAATCTCGTCAGCCTAAGTGGACGATACAGTTCCGGATATGGGCGCGCAGTTACGACGCAGCTTGTCGGTAGTGTATCAGTTTGAACTTTTTTCAATTTACCTATTGTGAATATCAGGCTTCTATGATAAGGTATAGATATGAGAATGAAATCGCGCTTAATTTCTGTCACACAACCTCAAGAAGAGTTTTTAACGGCTGAAGCTCAGCGGTTAGGAATTTCTGTTTCTGATCTTGTAAGACGCATCATAGATGCGTACCGAGAAAACCGTTGAGTGAAACGCTCATCCTGTCATACCGCTATCGGCTGTTGCCTTCAAAACGGCAACACGCGGCATTAAAGCACATCTTGGAAGAGCAGCGCATCTTGTATAATGCTGCGTTGCAAGAGAGAATCGAATGCTACAAGAAAACAGGAAAAAGCCGCTCTTATATGGATCAATGCAGAGGATTGAGCGAATGGCGAAAAGAAGATGCAGACCTTCCCGCCAATCTTCAACGCTGGACGCTCAAGCGATTGGACAACGCATATTCTGCATTTTTTCGACGGCTCAAGAAAAGCAGCGGAAAAGCGGGATTTCCTCGGTTTAGAAGCAAGAGCCGCTGGAAATCTTTTGGATTTGCGGAATTTTCAGGCATTCAATTGAAAAACAACAGATTGTATTTCAAGGGAATGCCGAGCGGTTTGAAAATCCATCTGCATCGGCTATTGCCGGAAAACGCGGATATTCGCTCTTGCACTTTCACGCATGATCTTAAAGGTTGGTACGTATCGCTTCAGGTTAAAATCCCTTGCGCGGAAAAACGGGAAATCGTCAATCCGATAGGAATTGATGTAGGGCTGAAGGAGTTTGCCGTTTTCAGCGATGAAACGGTCATTCCGAATCCGCGCATTGCCAGAAAAGCGCAGAAGCAATTGCGTGTAGCGCAGCGAGCACTTTCTCGTGCGAAACGTGGATCAAAGAGACGCCTCGAAGCGAAACGTCGCGTTGCGGTTTTGCATCGAAAAATCGCCAACACGCGCAATACTTTTCTGCATCAAATTTCCGCTGCTATCGTCAAGCAGTATGACGCAATAGCGGTTGAAAAATTGAATGTTGCAAACATGGTGCACTCGACAATGGCAAACGCCATTCACGATGCATCCTGGAGCGCATTCTTTCAAATGTTGAACTACAAGGCTGCAAGGGCTGGAGTTCAACTTGTATCCGTCGATCCTCGAAACACGTCTCAACTATGCTCCGGCTGCGGCGTTATAGTGAAGAAAAGGTTAAAGGATCGCGTTCACGCGTGCGAAGAGTGTGGATTGGTTCTTGACAGGGATCATAATGCGGCTATAAACATTCTTGAACGCGGAATGAACAGTTTTTCGGGCGTAGTGACCCGAAAGAAGGTTAACGTAGATCATCAGATCATGCGTTCTTCTGAAAATATCAGTTTACTTTCAAACTGATACACTACCACAATCTTCGGCCTTCCAATACCAATATCAACACTACAGGAGGAAGTGCTGCAGGTGGTTCAGGGCTATCTTCTGCCACAGGCGGCACAGGAGGCACAGGCGGTGCAGGCGGTGCAGGTGGCACAAGCAACGCCGCTTCCAATTCAAACGCTCATGCAAGTTCACTTGCTGCGTCTCTAGCCGCCTCTCAGTCTCTTTCTACTTCATCAACGTTTTCAGCCGCGAAAGGACGGGATTAAAAAATTGCCTTTGACGGCATGAATAAAAATTGCCTTCAATGGCGGTGATAAAAAACCGCCCCGGAGCGAGGCTCAACGGGGCGGTGAAGTTTAGCATAAGGTGGGAGAAAACCTTATGCACCGCGAGGAGACGGCGCGGCAAGACCGTCTATACTAAAAACTTCACCCCTTGTCAAGCTGAGGATCGCGCAAATGCCCATCGCACAATATACACTTGAAGAACTTGCCGAAGCAGACCGACTGGCGCAACTGCTTTTAGGCGAAGATCATGTTATTCCTCTTCATGCCATAAAGCGTGTATTGGGCGACAAGTTTGACGGCAGCCTGGAATCGGCTTTTGCACTGAAGCCCGAGAATTTGCGTCTTGTCCTGGTTGATTTGCCGCACGATGAAGGTTTCTTGGTAGGAGCGTCAGATCATCTTGCCAATCCCGCCGCACTTCAATACATATTTGCTTCACCAGTGCAAGCGGTTCTGTTTGTGTTGCTTTCATATCATTACAGAGACGCGCTTCATCTTTTAAGCACAGGAGTCGCGGGCAATGCGTAATAGTCCGCAAAAGCCGCTCCCGGATTTTAGCGACACATTTCTTTACAAGTTTCTAATTGCATGTGTCGCGATTCCGTGCGCAGTATTGATCGTGATGTTTGTGGGAGTTTGGCTACTGGCCTTCCCCATTCCCATCTTGATCCTGCTTTTACTTTTTTGGAGATAAAAATGTTCAAGATCAATGATTTAGTTGTCATTGTTGCCACGAAACAAAAAGGCAAGATCATGCACGTAGATTTGCGCTCGCCGTATCCATATCACGTTTCCGTGAGCGGCACGACAAATCTTTACAAAGAGGGTGAGATAGCGTATGCAATGGGTGAGATGAAGAAAGGTGAATGACGATGGAAACTAAAAGGACAGATGAGATGACCGAATGGCAACCGATCGAGACCGCGCCGAGGGATGGGACGAAAATTGCGCTTTTAATACCCTACAAGCCACACCCTGAAGTGGATGCGGGCTATTGGGAGCCTCTTGAGGATAGCGACGATCCTTGGATTCCGGACTGGGGGGAAGCGTGACGGCGGATGTTTTCGGTTCACGGGAGACGATGGCGCATATGATATTCAGCCCACTCACTGGATGCCCCTTCCCACCCCTCCCGCAGGAGACGACAAATGACCAAACAAGCGGACGACGATCTAGTGAAGCGGCTGAAAGAGACGATAAAGTTTGGATTATTTGATGCTCCCAATCCAGTCACTTTCGATGAGTGCCTCGCGGAAATCGAGTATTTGCGTGCCGATCTTGCATCCGCTTGCGCGCAATTGCGTGAGGCGGCCTTGGATGATCTTGCTTACCTTGGCCAATATACTGATTGGCAGATTCAGGCCGCAGAACGCGAAGCCGCCGCATTCTGCGCCGGGGCCGAGGCGATGCGCGAGGCTGCGGCACAAGCATGTGAAGATCAAATTGCCAAGTTTTTAGACCCGCAATATGCATTTCCGCAGCCCGTAGGCTCAATTCAAGAACGATTTGCTTGCGGTGAATGCGCGAATGCCATCCGCACCCTGCCGATAGGAGATACAACATGAGCACCAAATCACAAAAACTTGACTACCGAACTTTGGCTGATGGAAGCTTGGCCCTTTTGCTGGCCAGCGCTGCCGGAGCAGCATATGCACAAAACAAAAAAGACTTGGGCAACTTGCTAGTTGAAGCAGCAAATCGGTTTGCTTTAGCACACGACTTGGCACTTCAATCTTTATCTGGAGAAACCAAATGACCGAACAAACTGAATTTCTGGAAGCGCGCTCTGCGTATAATGACGCATCGGGCGAAGTCGAAATCGCTATGCGCATTACAGAAAATAACACAGTTGAATTTGCTTTGATTCGCGAAAATGCAGAAATAGCCGTTCGCTTTTGCCGCAAAAGGGCTGAACACTTTCTGAAAAATAGTATGGTCCTACTTAATCTGCCCGTGCCACCGAAACCAAAACGACGGTGGCTTTTTAAGTCGAATGAAAGCAAAACAGATGAAAAATAAAGCTGGAAAAAGAATGTGGGATCAAGTGAGGGGTCAAGTGGTTGAGCAAGTGCCGAGGCAAGTGCGGCGCCAAATAGGGGATCAAGCAGGCGATCAAGTAGGCGATCAAATATGGGGCCAAGTGGCCGAGCAAGTGTACGGCAAATTGTATATCCAAATGCGCAATCAAATCCGCAATCACATTCAGGAGCAAACCAGATGAAAAATAAAACTGGAGTGCCGCTGCGAGGCCAAGTGAACAATCAAGTGCGGAGCCTAGTATGGGATCGAGCGGGAGATAAAGTGCCGGATCAAGCGTACGCCCAAGTGGCGCGCCAAATATTAAACCCAGTGTGGCGGCCAACAGTTAACCAAGTGTGCAACCAAATCCTCAATCACCTTCAGGAGCAAATCAGATGAAAAATGAAGTAAAAGCTTCATTGCGGAAGCAAGTAAAAGATCAAGTACTAAGCCAGTTAGAAACCAAAGTGGATGTGCTGAGTCAAGCGTACGCCCAAGTAACCACTCAAATATTGCGTCCCGTATGGGATCAAGTATGGGACAACGAAAAAGTACTTGTGCGAAATCGCATTAAAGAACAAAACAGATGAAAAATAAAACTGGACGGTCATTGCGGAGCCAAATCCGCCTTCAAATATGGGACCAAGTGAGGAGCGAAATAAGGACTCAGTTGTCGTACCAAATAGAAAACCAAGTATGGAATCAAGTGTCGGGGCAAGAATGGCGCGAAGTGTGGGGTTACGATTGGGACCGCCTTCTGGAGCAAAACAGATGACTAAAAAAGCGCCTCCGCCATATCCTTTCAATGTTATGTCAATCCCAAAAGGCACCCGAAACCCGTTTGCCTTGACTCCTACAATAGAAGAGTTCATACACTTGCAGTCAGATATCTTACAATTAAAATCTCGACTGTATCATACAGAACAGCAACTGAATGAATTGAAAACACGTAAAAAAGATAAAAGAGAAGACAAATGAACAAGTTCTTCTTCCTGGTTTTCCTCACTCTCACCACAGCATTTTTGCTTTTTGGGTGCATTCAGTTTGTGGCGCTCCACTTGCTGACTTCTGCCTTGTCTTTCGTTTGCGCAATAGCCGCGCTTCTTCTATCCCTTCCGTTTTTGGAGCCTTAACATGACCCGATACATTATTGCTAAAGAACTTTAACATTCTTTAACCATTGCACTCTAGCGGGATTGCCAGAGAGGGTGTATCTACCAAAGCCCGCAGAAAAATTCCACGAGCACCATTGTAATCACGGTCCATAGAAACGCCGTTAGACCGTATCACTTTTGCACCGCCAATGCGCACAATCTCTCCGGTCCAGGATGCAGTTTTTGACGTATATGCCTCACATACGTCCTGCACCCGCTTTCCCGCTGCAATCGCGGCTGCCTTGAGTCGCTGTTTGAAACGAAAATGAGCCAGAGTCATCATTGCACGAACAGTTTTTGACCGTATCTTGCGCTGCTTTTTCACAACCATATTTGAGGTCTCGAAAGTCGGTAGCAAAATCAAGTCAAAGTTGTCAAGCAAAAAACGAATCGACTTGAAATGCAATTCATCTATAAGATTCCAGACTTTCCATTTCATCCGATTCAGGGCTTTCTTCATGGACCGCCGCTTCCGGCAAGGGGCTTTTGCCATCTTGCCGATAAGACGATCCATGTGAGATGCCAGACGCGCAATTCGCGCCATCGCTCCAGCCCCTAGCTTGAAGGCGGTCGTTTCGCAGTAGCCTGTCAGGAATGTACGCACTCCCGGATCAAGCGCCACAACTCTACCTTGGGTTTCGGCAGAAAGAGGAACTTCACGATACGGTATATGCACAAACCATCTTCCATGATCCCATATCAACCTGGAATCACAGAAATTATCCGGCAACTGCTCTGCATATCGCAGTTCGCCAGATATTCGAGGGTATACCCCCGAATCCTTTATCGCTGAAAAAGGTATGAAGCACGATTGCTTCGGGTTTTTTCGCGATCTGAAACTTAACTTGAACGTGGCTCCCGTATTGCGGAATTTTCGGCAACCATTGGAAAGGGCTTGATACGCTTCCCGCACCGGAACCTTTTTCACCTGATACGGAACATCAGACAAGCGTTCCGGCATTTCCGTCATCATCTTCGGCGCCGCACCCATCCAATGCTTCGGCCTCTCCGTTGCCGGAGTGTTCAGCATCGCTACAGTCCTGTTGTAGACGAGTCTGGAGGCGTCGAACCATTTCCGGAACATCGCTTTTTGCGCAGTTGTCGGGTATAGCCTGATCTTTTTTACCTTGATGACTTCTGCTACCGTGCATTCTGCAAGAGAAGTGGTGCAGTATGGCGAGTAAATCTTGTGTAAGTTCGACTTCGGGGCTTCCCACCGCTCCGTCGAGAACCACGATTTCTCCACCGCCGCTTTCCGCGAGAAACTGAAGGAGGTCGAACCCGAAGCGGCACAGCCGATCCCGATGGGCAACCACAATCTTGAGCTTGTCTCCGCGCAAAAGTCGTTCCAATATGGCGCGAAGCCCTTTGCGCTTGAAATTGAGCCCTGATCCGATGTCCTGGATGATTTCCGCTTGCGGGAAGGCTTTTCGCATTCGAGCGCACTGACGTTCAAGGTCGTCCCGCTGTTTGGCGGAACTGACCCTGCAATAACAGATCGTGGCAGTGCTTGAGACGGATTTGAGGTAAGCGTCAACATCAAACAGCCGTTGCCCCGCAGGGGACCGAAATGCAGGGATGATACCTGCATCCGCGTATTGCCGAAGCGTGTTTGGGTGCATCCCCAAAAGCGCCACGGCTTTTCGGAGCGGTACAAAAGCCATAAAAAGGTTCCTTATTGTTCATGAACATACATTATCACTTTTCTAACTGTTTGTCAACCCTCATGCACAGATCAAACGCCTCAACTTCATGCGCCTGACGCGCAAGGAGCGCCAGGAATTGACGGAAACCTTGACCGCTTTGAGCGCCGCGATTCCTAAAGTCAATCGCTACCTGAGCCGGCGCATTCAGTGCGAACCTGACGTTTCATCTCAAAATGCCTTGCGCCGCGCCCAAAAGCATCTTCTTCGTCAAACATCTTGACAAGCGCCACGCTTTTGTGGCACAACAAAAATCATTTTTGGAGAACACGCATATGTCTTTTTTATCCGCCAAGTCGCAGCAAAACGCTTCCCGCAAGGAAGTGGAATATTCGCTGGAAGAATATCTCAACCTTTGCAAAACTGACAGGATGGCATATGCTTCTGCAGCCGAACGCTTGCTTGCAGCGATTGGCGAACCGGCAGTCATCGACACTAGTAAGGAGCCGCGCCTTGCGCGAATTTTCCAGAACCGCACAATCCGTACATACACGCCGTTTTCTGACTTCTACGGTATTGAGGATACAATCGAGCGGCTGGTGAACTTCATCAGGAGTGCGGCGCAGGGAACAGGCGAATCTCGCAAGATTCTGCATATGCTTGGCCCAGTCGGATCGGCAAAGAGCACGCTTGCGGAACGTCTCAAGGCGCTGATGGAAACTTATCCGATCTATGTTCTATGCGCCAATGGCGTAGCTTCTCCGGTTTTTGAAAGCCCTCTCGGGCTGTTTGATCCGGAAACGGATGCAGCAGCTTTGCAGGAAGAGTATGGCATTCCGCTTTCTGCGATCAAGATTGTGCCTTCCCCGTGGGCACTCAAGCGCCTTGCGGAATTCGAGGGCGACATCAACAAGTTTACCGTGCGCAAGATGTGGCCTTCCCGGCTAAAGCAGGTTGCCGTTTCGCGTACGGAACCGGGCGATGCCAATACCAGTGACGTGACGGGCCTGATCGGCAAGTGCGATATCCGGCAGTTGGAGCATTTTTCGCAGAACGATCCTGATTCCTATTCGTATAGCGGCGGCCTTAATCGCGGTAATCAGGGGCTTTGCGAATGCGTCGAAATCTTCAAAGCGCAAACGGCGGTTCTGAATCCTCTTCTTGCCGCAACGCAGGAAAACCATTACGCAGCGGCAGAGCCGATTGGGCAGTTGCCGTGGAGTGGAATGCTGCTTTCGCATTGTAACTTCAGTGAAAATGCTTCTTTCACCAATAACAAGAAGAACGAAGCCTTTGTGGACCGCATGGGTGTTGTGAAAGTACCTTACACGCTGCGCGTCACGGAAGAAGCAAAGATTTATGAAAAGATGCTGCGCGAATCGTCGCTTGCCAATGCGCCGCTTGCGCCGCATACGCTGAATCTGCTTGCGCGGTTTTCCGTCCTAAGCCGCCTTGAAGAACATCAAAACAGCACATTGTATGCAAAACTTTGTGTCTATGATGGTCAGGATGTGCGAGAGACAGAGCCTCGCGCCAAGTCCTTGACGGAATACAAGGACGCCGCTACGGAAAACGAGGGCACAACTGGTATCAGCACACGCTTTGCCATGACGGTGCTTGCTTCCGTTTTCAATTATGATGCGTCAGAAGTGGCTGCTGATCCAATCCATTTGTTTGTCGTGCTGCGGCAGGCGATTGAGCGGGCGCAGTTCCCGCAGGAGCAGGAGGAAAAGTATCTGTCATTTGTCAAGGACGAACTTGAGTCTCGCTATGCAAAGGATATCGAAAAGGATATCCAGACTTGCTATGTGGAATCCTATGCGACTTTCGGGCAGAATCTGTTTGATCGCTATGTGCAGCATGCGGATGCCTGGATGGAAAATGCCGATTTTCGTGATCCCGATACGGGCACCATGCTGGACCGCTCTGCCTTGAATGATGAACTGTCAAAGGTGGAAAAGGCAGCCGGAATTGGCAATCCCAAGGATTTCAGGTCTGAAGTGGTTCGGTTCTGCCTGCGGTATAGGGCAAACAACGGAGGCAATAATCCTGACTGGCGGTCGTATGAGAAGATTCGCGAAGTCATCGAAGCCAAGATGTTTGGCAACATGGAAGACCTCTTGCCTGTCATTTCTTTCGGTGCCAAGCAGGATAGTGAAACGGCAGAAAAACACCAGAACTTCCTTGCACGCATGATGGAAAAGGGTTATACTGAAAAACAGGTGCGCCGAGTGGTTGAGTGGTTTGCGCGGGCGCGGCATAGCCAGTGAAAGAGATGCATTATGGACACAATCATCATAGATCGGCGTAAAAGCGGCGCTGATCGGTCAGTCGGCAATCGCCAGCGCGTCATGATGCGCACCAAGGAAGCGTTACGAGCAGCCGCGAAAGCGGCTGTTTCTCGTAGAAAGATCAAGGATAAAGGCGCGGAAGAGGTTACGGTCAAGACAGGGCTACTTGATGAGCCCATGTTTCATCGCACTTTTGATGGCGGCACCCGATATCTCGTTCTTGGCGGTAACAAGCATTATGTGGTGGGGGATCGTATTCCCAAAGACGATCCTGCCGGCGCTGCGGGAGGAGCAGGAACCGGAGACGGTGGAGATGACGAATTTCAGTTTTTATTGACGGAAGATGAATATCTGGAACTGGTTTTTGAGGGGCTGGAACTGCCACATCTGGTCAAGAAAGAAACGACGGATGCAAAAGCGGTTGTGGTGGAACGCGACGGTTTGACGACTGCGGGAATGCCGAGCGCATTGGACGTGCTGCGATCCCTTAAAAGGGCAAAAGGGCGGCGTATGGGGCTTAACAGGCCCAAGCCTGAATACCTTGCACAGCTTGAGCAGAAGTATGAAGAAGAACCGACAGAAGAGTTGAAAGCGGAAATTGATATCATTCGGCGCAGGATGAAGTCGATTCCCTGGCTTGATCCGGTAGACCTGCAATACAGGCGCTATGACGAAAAGCCCGTGCCGATTACGAAAGCTGTTGTTTTCTGCATGCTTGATGTCAGCGGCAGCATGACAGAAGAATACAAGGATTACGCCAAGCGATTTTTCCTGCTTATGCACTTGTTCATCGACCGCCAGTATGAACACATTGAAATCGTTTTCATCCGACACACTGATGAAGCTGAAGAAGTTGATGAAGAGACTTTCTTTTACGATACAAAAAATGGCGGAACAATTGTATCGTCAGGGCTGAAAAAGATCGTAGAGATTCAGCGTGCGCGGTTTCCCCGAAATGAATACAATATTTATGTTGCATCTGCCAGCGACGGAGATAATTATATCAACGACAATGATGAGTGCATAAGGATCATTGAATCTCAACTCCTGCCTATGGTGCAATTCATGATTTATGTGGAAGTCGGGCGCAGGGACGAAAGCGGAGCGTATACATTTTTCGGCATTCGATCCGAAAAATCTGGCTTGTGGGAATTGTATGAAAAACTGAGCGAGAGTTACAAGAATTTGCTTGCAAAACGCATCACTTGTATAGAAGATGTATATCCTGTCTTTAGAGAAATTTTTGGAAAGAAAACAGATGAAAAATAAAGTTGGGGAAGAAACGAGGGATCAAGTGCGGAGCCAAGTGCAAGGGCAGGTGTGGGGCCAAGGGGGAATCCGCATGAGCGCCCAATTCCGGGGCCAAGTGTGGAACCAAGTTTGGGATCAAGTGTGGAACCAAGTGTGGGACCAAGTGGGGGATCAAGTCTGGAGCCACCTTCAGGAGCAAATCAGATGAAAAATAAAGTCGGAATATCCCTACGGGATCAAGTGTCGGACCAAGTATGGAATCAAGCGGGGCGCCAAGTATCGAACCAAGTGTCGGGCCAAGTGTCGGACCAAGTAGTAGGGGACCTGTCAGATCACGTGTGGGGGCAAGTAACAGATTATCTTTACGAAAGAAACTTTCAATGAGCAATCTTATTTTCAAAGACCACACGTGGACGTTTGAGCAGCTTGTGGCAATTCTCAAGGAGATTGACACGATCTGCCGAGAAGAGATGGGGCTGAATCCTTATCCATCTCAAATTGAAATCGTCAGTGCGGAGCAGATGGCGGAACTGTCATCCACGCACGGCTTTGCCAACATGTACAAGCACTGGTCCTTCGGCAAGCGGTTTTTGCAAGAACATAAAGCCTATCTTTCTGGACGTGGCGGCTTGGCATACGAAACCATTATCGCCACCAATCCGTCCCTTGCATATTGCATGGAAGATAATTCCTCAACAATTCAGGCACTTGTAATTGCTCATGCAGCCTATGGTCACTCGCACGTATATCGTAACAATATTTATTACGGCAATGGCATGGACGCTGCCTATATCGTGCCGTATCTTGAATTTGCCAAGAATTATATTCGCAAATGCGAGGAAACATATGGCATAGGCAATGTCGAAATCTTGCTTGACGCAGCGCATGCGCTTCAATACGTGAGCGCCGCTCCGCTGGAAAAGCGGGCGAAGACGCTCAAGGAAGAACAGGAGCGGTTTGCCGCACGCCAGAAAGCCGCAGAAGCTGATTACCGAGAGATTTGGACAACCGTTCCCGAGAACAAGAAGACACCCGCAGATGCTATGCCTGAAAGGCAAGATTGGCCGGTGCCTGAATCCAATCTGCTTTATTTCCTGGAGAAAAATTCGCCCGTGCTTTTGCCGTGGGAAAGGGAAATCTTGCGAATCGTGCGCGTGTTAGGGCAGTTCTGGTATCCAAGCATGCAAATTTCAGTTGTGCATGAAAGTGCTGCGGTTTACACGCATATGTATACCATGCGCCGCCTTTACGAAAAAGGCTTCATCACTGAAGCCGCGATGCTTGAGGTAGCAGATATCAATTCTGGCGTGATTTATCAATCCAATTACGAAAACTGGCGCGGCTGGAATATCTATACACTTGGCTGGGCAATTGCCCAAGACATTGAACGTATCTGCACAGAACCGACAGACGAAGACAAAAAATGGTTTCCGGATTGGGCCGGCAACCAGGATGCCATGGGCACGCTGCGCTATGCGTGGGAAAATTTCAGGGATGAATCGTTTATCCGGCAATTTTTGTCCCCGAAAGTCATGCGCGATTTGAAGATGTTTCGACTGGAAGACGCAGCCGAAGAAGACTACTATCTTGTCGATGCCATTCATGACGATGATGGCTATCGAAAGATCAGGAGTGCCTTGGCCGATTCTTATTTGCCTGAACGGTTTGCACCGGATATTCGTGTAACGAAAGTTTCAGATGACGGAACTTTGTGCTTGACGCATTATACGGATGAAGGTAAACCACTGGAAACCTCCTCCAAACGACAAGTGATGGAAATGATCACGGATTTGTGGGGTGAAGCGGTTCGTATGAACGAATTGACCCGCGACGGGCAAAATAGCGTTAAGGCGCCGTATTTGGTGGAATGAAAAAGGGGGCCTTCACCCCCTTACCATTTCCAAACCTGAACCCACTTTAACTCCAGCCAGTTCCAATAATATTCATAGCGCAGCCCTCCCCCTGCATCCTGAATCCAGAACGGGCCGATCAAGCCGCCAGAGCGAGTTTGAGCCGACATCCTTGCACTCCTAATTCACCGTTGACGAGCAACGGGCGTCCTGAGAAATCCTTGGTCTTCAACCCAAGGCGCCGCAGAGATGCCAAAAACGCAGGGCCTTCCACACTCACCATCTGTGCCAGTGGATCGCTTGCATAAGCCCTCTTGTAGAACGCAGCGTAGCGTGCGGATAGCACGGAAAGAGGCACCGTTTCTGACGCAACCGATTCATCCATCAGAAGTTCAGCTTGCGCCCAAGCGAAAAAACTGTCCGTCTTGTCGAAATATTCCTTGACTTCCGACATCATCGAAGCCGTCAGCGGCGGCACGTAAATACCTGTTTCATGTATCTTCCTGCATCGTTCGATCAGATCATAAAGGATTGCGTTTCCTTCTCTTTTGAGAATATCATTGGCAAGTTGCGGATTGACCTTGCGCGGAGACTGCGCGGTTCCGATGATACAGACGCGGCGCACGATACTGTTGTCAATCTTCTTGAACACCGGAATATTCTGCCCGACCATGATCAAGGCCGCTGCCGGCGTGAAAGACATGGGGTTCATATGTAGGGGGCGTGCTTCGATTTCGTCACATCCCGTCACGGCCTTGAGCCTGCTTTCGTTCCACGTCTCGTTGGGAGGCATCTCCGAAGTCATGGCGAGGCGCAGCCCCCTGATCTTGTAAAGACTGGCTGGATGCTTGTCTGCGGCTCGCTGAAGCCATACATCACGATCAATGCTGCCCGCATAACCTCCTAGCAGCGACTTCATGATGTGCAGCAGCGTAGACTTGCCGTTTTGCCCTGTTCCCCATATATAAAGAAACTTGTGACTCGCAGGTTCGCCCAGGATCGAATAGGCCAGATAGGATTTCAACCATTCAACTGTATCAGCACTTTCGTCGCAAAGCAGATACAGCATATCGTTCCACAAGGGCGTCGGCCCTTTGGCGGGAGAGAAATTCGTGTATCGGGTATCCATATTCTCCCGCTGTTCCAACTGCGACATCTTGCGCGTCTGACGAAGATCATAAGCCCCGTCAGGCGTCTGAATCGTCCAGGGGGCATTGTCCAGCAAGGAGCGAGGAAAGGCGACCCGATCCATGATGATGCGCTCTACATTGTTGAAACGAGCGGCAGAAAGAATCTGGCGAGCCTCATCAACGGAAAGGCCATCGGTTTGAAGGGCAATCGCATTCAGAAATTCCTGTATACGAACTTTGGCCCAGTTTTTTGCGAGTTCGCTGAACCAGCCGTGCTTCTTGATGCTCCAGATGATCCATCGTTTTTCTTCTGGAATATATTTGATTCGCCCTCCTGACCTTTGCAGGAATTTTGTGGCAAACCAGTATTCTGAAAAAATATTCTTGTCTACAGCAAGATATTTCGGTGCTTCGTCCCAGTAAAATGCAGCGTCAAGCTGATCGCCTTCTACGGCATCAAAGGATTCCTGTGCTCCTTCAAGCAAAAGTTCTGATATATCGGCACCTAAATGAGATGCATGCGAAACAAGATGGCGCCAGCCGGAATAGTAGTTTTCACGGCGCTTCCAATCCGCTTCCCACTTGTCCAGTTCTGCCTGAAAATCGGATGCATCTGGAGACTCCCACCTGGAAGCCCAGCCAGCAGCCGCCTCACCAATTTCAATATCCTCATTGATAGACAGTTTCCCGGTCTTGAAAAGCCCCCATCGCGCCCCTGCGGCAGCCATCATGACTGCTGTATAATCGTCTCGGGTAGCTTGCGCGGGATTAGGCATAAGGTTCAGCAGCCGGATAAGCGCAGCACTTGACGGGGCAGCAAGATCACGCGGCGAAACAGCCGTTTCATCCGCGCGCAACATAGCCTTGTCTACCACGGCTTTTTGCGAAAAAGTCACGCCACGAAAAGGATGAGACTGGTCCGCAAAGGCAATCGAAAGAGCCTGCTTGGTGACTTCAACGACATTTTCCCAAGACGCGAATGCAGGAACCGTATCTTCGGAAATCAGCGGCAATTCCCTGTATTCATTCGGAATATCAGAGCGATACCATTTGATTTTTGTATTGGACTGGTGAACGCCGCCAATGCAGCATTGCTGTCCTTCTGTCAAGAATTCGATCTTGCTCTTGCCAACAGGATCAATCTCGCTAAAAATCGGCAAGATGTATTTGCTGCCCGGAGACTGTTCAGCCGGAAGCCGCACCAGGATAGCGGCCCGAAACCCGACTGTCTTGCGAACCCAGCACGCATATCGTTTGGATTGCAAGGAGTTGTTAAGAGAAGCAAAATGCGCGCCAATGGCGCGTTCGATAGCATCACAAAGTTTGTCTATTTCCAGATTGTCAGTGTCGTCCAAGTCAATATCAATCATGGCGAACCGTGAGCCGCCAAAACTCGGAACTGCTTTGCCGAGAAGCAACCCTACGTTGCAGTCAGCCTTGTCAGCAAAATCCTTGATTGCATCATCAACGCCGCTATCCCACTTCTTCAGCGGCCACCAGCCTCCTTGCCCATGATATTGCGCGGGAATCTTTCCGTTTGATTCTTTATCGCCAATCGGGCAAAAGGGAGGGGCAAGAGGAAGAAGCAGTTGAGAAGGAAAATTTGAGGCAATAGCTTTCTGGATAAGTCCCATCTTCAACCCTTGATATATCGTTCTGCAGCGGAAGCGTCAACGGCGAGAGGAACGTTCATGCACCAGTCAGGAACGTCCAGCATACAGGATTTCACGGCTTCTGCGGCTTCAAAAGCGGTAGCATACTCGCTTTTTGCCGGCTCTGCAATCCCTTCGTCATGAACTGTAAGAATAGGATTGAGATTTCGCCGCATCATGTTCTGGAGTGCGTGGCACATGACATCTCTTGCCGTCTTCTGCACACACATGGCAGTGTACAATCCTCCATATGCAGAAAACTCAGACCACTTATGCGTAAGATTATCTTCGGACCAAAAGAACACCTGCGGGCGCTCGGTGCCCCACGGGGTTTCAACCATTCTGATTGATGGATGCCAAAAGAACAGATGCTCGCCTGACATCAACCGCATGACCATGCAAGAATGATTACGCTTGAACCAGATGCCAGGGCGCACTTCATGCGTGGTCCCGAAAGCCGACTCCATGCAGTCCAAGGCTGCTCTTTCCAAAGCGCCCCACAACTGGACAACTTCAGGATTGGCATCGCGCCACATGACCTTGTTCTTTTCCGCTTCCTCTTCACTCATCTCCAAACCGTTCTGGCGCGCAAACCGCATGAACGCCTTGGCGCCCCCGCCGTAACCTCCGGCCAAAACACCCACCTTGCCATACTGTCTTTCTTCGCTATCTTTTTCAATCAGATCGGCAGACAGACTGAACATTTTTGCGGCAGTCGTGATATAAACGTCCTTGCCGATACCTTGATCATACTTGCGGAAATTTTCGACATTTTCAGTAGCGCCAGCGATAAACTGCAACAGCCGCGCTTCAACTTGTGAATAGTCGCCGCGCGCCATCCAGTAGCCTTTGCGAGCAATAAACAAGGGCCGCAGCAGTTCAGACAGCACAACCATCGGAGGACCGAATTGTCTTGCCACTTCGTCAACGCTTAGTCCTATTTCAAGTAACGGTTCAACAACGGCCTTCAAGTTCTTGATTGTGCGATTACGAGGCAAGTTTTGCAATTGCGCGCCCCCTGAAGTATATCTTGACGTGCCACTGGCACCGCAATATATAAGAGGGCCGCGCAGTATCTGATCGCGATTCATGCGCGCGGCAATGGACTTGAATTTGGCCGTAGACGTTTTACCGCCGTCTCGGCGCAAACAAAGGACTTCCTGCACCAGCGGGTCAAGTGATACGTCTTCAAGCAGTTCAAGGAGAACGGCTTTGCCGATGCCGGTGTCTTCAATATGCTCGACGCCTTGGTCAGCGAGCCATGCGCGCAGCGCAGTTGTATCCGTGATCGCTTTGACTTTACCGCCCGTTTTTTCACGTAACTGCTTGTTCAGCAAGACAACGGCATCTTCGGCAAGCACAAGCAGTTTCATCAGCATCTGCTGATCAACCATGACGCCACGATCATTCATGCGTTCTGTCATGATCCAGATTTGGCGTTCATTGGCTGAAAAATCAGGCAAGAACGCATCTATCGTACGTTCGACTTCAACGTCCTGGCAGCAATAAGCACCCAGCCGCAGCATATCTGCTTCATTTCCGAACCAGACAGGATTGCCATGCTCGTCCAGACCGCGAGGCTTACACATCTTCATCATGAGTGCATAGCCTTCCTTGTCTTTTTTGTGGCGCAGGTTAAGCGCAGTTGCCACAAGATCAAGAGCACCAGGCAAACCGCAGACGCGCGCGCGTGCGGCCGTGCAAGACCACCGATCAACTTTTCTTAATTCTGCCCATACATCTGCAGGGAGAAATCGCTTACCGACAAGAGTAAGAAGAATGCGTTCAAATCCCGCATTGTGCGCTTCAAAAATGCAGTCAGGGTGAAGAATGGCATTGCGCAGATCGTCGGGCATTGCGCGCTGATAGATTGGATACCAGATTTTAACCGGCCCTTCGTCAAGTGCATATGCCCAACAAAGAATTTCCGTGGCAGGATGTTCAGCGTAAACGTAGACGCCAGATTTTTTCAAGTCTACGGTAGACCTTGTTTCAAGGTCATTATGGAGTTTCATCAATATAACTCCGTGGCGAGATTGATGCGCCTTCCTATCCAATCCATAACGGTTACAGGCATTGAATTTCCAAGGGCCTTATAGCGAGGACCGTCAGATGCGGGTTTTCCCTGAAATGGAATTGCCGTCCAATTATCAGGAAACCCTTGAAGTCTCTCGCACTCTAATGGAGTAAGGCGACGTACCAAATTTCTTCTTAGCACCCCTGCGTATTGAGAAGTAGTCAAAGTAGAAGATATATCAGGATCAAATTTCATTTCGTCTGGTCGAGCATTTACATTAAAACATAAAACAGTATCGTTCTGCTTGAACACCATAGGAGTATTTCTTCCGGAGGCATTGCTGTTAGTAGTGAGTGAAGGGCATATTTCTGAAGTACGAACTTCCCCCACTTGGTTTTGCGCAAAAACTATATAGGTGTCATTATCCAGATCAAGACGATTTTGTGTTGCTAAAGGGGATGCTACATAAGGACTAGATATCAGTGTGCAGGTTTCCCAATCATAACGGAATCCTTTTCCCGTTGTGATACAGCGAGCAACGCCATCCGCAGTGCTTCCGGAATTATCTTTGAGCGTTTCTCTGCTCGGCGTAGTATACCTTGACATGCTTTTGGACTCAAGAAGTATCGGGGGCCGATTGGACCAATCTCCAAAATCTGCGAGAGCGAACACACGCGGGCGCCTTTGCGCCAAGCCAAACCATTGCGCATCCAGCAAGCACCATTCCAGGAATCCTCTGTCGCCCACCGCGCATCCTTCTGTGTGCCACTTTTTGGGGGCAGAGAGGGTTCCTCCAACCATTTCGTTAACCACTGCTGCAAAGTCTGCTCCTTTGTTTGAAGAGAACAATCCCTTGACATTTTCAAACAAGACAAATCTGAGTCCATTATGTTTTCTTGCCCATTCAACGATTTGCATTGCGGTAAAAAAGAGGCCGCTTCTTGTGAGTTGTCCATTTTCATCTTTAAGGCCCTTCCGTTTTCCCACTATGCTTATGTCTTGACAAGGAAATCCTCCTACAATAAGGTCAATCCGGCCAAGACTTTTAATCTGGTCTTCAGTAATTTTAGTAATGTCACCAAGATTTGGAATATCGGGAAAATGATGTTGCAAAACCGCACAAGGAAATTTTTCTATTTCTGAAAATCCTGCACATTGCCAGCCAAGATGTTCCCAAGCCACAGAAGCAGCTTCAATACCGCTGAAAAGACTGAGATATCTCACCGTCCAAAACTCCAATCTTCCGCCATGTTGGCAGCGTATTCGCTATTTTTTTCTCGGCAAGATTGACAATACCGAAGATTTACTTTATGTTCGGACCAGAATTTGGTTCTACAAGTAATACATATTGTTTCCCCCGCATGTTTTTCACGATCTTTTCTGATTTCTTCCTCAATCAGAAACCTGTAGCGATCTTTCAAAGCGGCAATAGGTATGCCCCACCGCTTTGCCAGGATGCTCCAACTTGTCGTGAATTCGTCTCGTTCGTAAAGAAGGTCTTCATCGATTTCTGGCGTGAACATGCAACCCCATATAAACGATTGATAAAATAAGGTCAAGAGCAGTGAAATTAGGTATAGACCCCGGCGCGCATGGCGCTTTTTGTTTCTTGGCCGATAATGGAAAGATTGTCGATATTGTAGACATGCCGACGATTGAAGTCAAGGTGGGTAATTCCATGCGAGACCGCGTGTCTGCATCCTTGGTAACGGCGGCCATCAAACCTTACAAGAATCATGTCTCCTTGGCAATCCTCGAAAAAGTGGGAGGCTTGACGGGACAAAGTGCGTCGGCAGCATTTACCTTCGGCTACTCTTGCGGAATCGTTGAGGGTGTGCTAAGTGCGCTTGAAATTCCAGTATCGCTTGTGTCGCCGCAAGTGTGGAAGAAAACATACGGACTTGGAAAAGATAAAGGGCTCGCAAGACAAATGGCAAGCAGATTATGGCCTGAAAGCGCAGAGTTTTTCAAGCGCATCAAGGATGACGGAAGGGCTGAAGCAGCTTTGATAGCGAAATGGGAGAACAGGTAATGCGGTATTTTGGCGGCAAAGCTCGAATTGCAAATCAATTATCAGAAATTATCAATCCGATGGCGGCTCGTTTTGAATATTATGTTGAGCCTTTTGTGGGGGGCGCTAATGTTTTATGTAAAGTAAAGCATCCACGACGGGTAGCGTCTGACGCAAACAAAGCATTGATATCTTTATATATTGCACTTCAGAATGGATGGGAACCTCCGTCATTTCTGGATGAAAAAGAATATCAACGACTCAAAGCAGAACAGAATCTAGACGATCCTTTGACCGCTTTTGCAGCTTTTGGGTGTTCTTTTGCCGGCAAGTGGTTTGGGGGATATGCACGATGCGCAAACAATAATAATTATGCGCAGATGTGTAAAAATGCATTGTTTAAAAAAGCAAAACATTTTACAGATGTAAAATTTATACATTCATCTTATTTAGATTTAACTGTTTTTCCTAATTCTTTTATATATTGTGATCCTCCTTACGCGAATACGACGGGATATGATGGAGTAAAAGAAACTTTTAATTCAGAAAAATTTTGGAATTGGTGTCGAAATCAAGCCAACAACGGCAATTGTGTAATGGTGTCTGAATATTCTGCTCCGGCAGATTTTGTGTCAATTCTTACTATCAATACAAAAACTGACATAAGAGATAAAACGGGGCAAAAGTCGGAGCGTCAAGAACAGCTTTTTATGTATGCAGGCCGATGACTCTCGCCCTGTATCCTTACCAACGCACAGGCGCGCACTGGCTTTCGGCTCAGAATACAGCACTTCTTGCTGATGAGCCGGGTTTGGGCAAGACAAGTCAATCAATTACCGCTGCTGATGAAGTGCAGGCGCGCAAGATACTTGTCATCTGTCCTGGTATTGCCAAGGAAAACTGGGCGCGTGAATGGAAAATGTGGAGTGCCTATCGGCGGCGCATTCAAATCATTACAACCTCAAAGCGAATTAATGTCACTAACCCAGAAGTTGTAATCGTATCTTATACTTTGATCAATTCGCGCCCCGTGCTGTTGCAATTGCTCAAGCATGAATGGGATGTGTTGATCTGTGATGAATCGCATTTCTTGAAAAACCGTGAAGCTGTTCGCACGAAGGTTGTGTTTGGTGCAAAATGTGATCGCACAAAAGGATTGGCTTCCGTATCAAAACGAGTATGGCTGCTTTCCGGCACTCCTTTCCCCAACAATTTGAGTGAAGCGTGGCCGATGGTGCGCGCCTTGTTTCCTGACGTAGCGGAAGGATACGAACGCTATTCTGCGTGGGTAGACAAGTTTTGTGTCATGGACTCAATGGGTGTTCGGATCGTATCCAACAAGAACCTGCAAGAATTTGTTTCGCGATTCAAGCCTCACGTCTTGCGGCGCAAAGTGACGGATGTGCTCACGGATTTGCCGCCGATTCGGTTTACTGAAGTCGTTGTAAAACCTGAACATCTTCCTCCCAAATCAAAAGAGGAACTGGATGCGGAAGCCGTTGTCAAAGCCGCAATAGCGGAGCGTATGCAGAAGGACGGACGCGAAGCCGATCTTACGGAAGATGATCTGAAAGCCATTCAATATCAGATGGGAATGCACCTTGCATCCATCAGGCGATGGACCGGGTATGCCAAAGCGCATGCGGTTGCACAAATTATCAAGGACGACCTTGAAAGTGGACTTGACAAGGTAGTCATTTTTGCGATACACAGGTCGGTCTTTGATATCTTGCTGAAAGAAATTCCTGGCTCCAAAGCAATTCATGGTGGCGTTCCGCAACACAAGCGCGATCAGATCATTGATGAATTTCAAGGAAAAGTGCCGGGGACCAACTTGCGAGTCATTATTGTGCATCTGGACATTGCGGCTACAGCTATCACACTCACTGCTTCATGTAATGTCGTCTTTGCAGAAATCTCATGGACACCCATGCATATCCAGCAAGCCGCAAAAAGGTGTCATCGAATTGGGCAAAGTCGCCCTGTTCTGGCGCGCATCATATCTCTTGAGGGTACTATTGACGAAGCGGTATCTTCTGTGGTAGCCCGCAAGGCCAATTCCATCAACAAGATTGAGTTTGGTCTTACAACCCCCGTATAGGAGCCAACATGGAATTCCGATTTACAACCGACGATCTTGCCAGCAGTTCGACAGACCGCAAGATTTTGGCATTTCTTGTTGCCACTTATCTTGAAGCAAGCGATGTTGAAATTACAACTGACGGCTCTCCCGCCAGTTTGACTGTTTATCGTGAATCTTCCGTGCAGGAAGAGCCGCAAGAAGAGACGCGAGAAGAAGTTCAGGAAGAGAAGCCCAAGCGCGGGCGCAAGCCGAAGGCGCCCCAGCAGATGACGGCTGCGGAACTTCATCAGGCGCTCAAGGCAGAAGAAACGCCGGTTCAGGAATCTGTGCCAGAAGCCCCGGCAACGCCTACAGACGACGGTGCAGACCATGATGATCTTGTCAACAAGGTGCGGGAGCAGATGTTTGCAAGAGGGCATGTCTGGATGCGCAATGTGCTTGAGGCGCACAAGAAGGTAGCGAAGACAATGGCGGAATTTCCGGTGTCTGTGCTGAAAGAAATCCTTGCCAATCCGGACAGATACGATGATTGAGCATTTCGGGCTTTTGGTGGCACTCTTTTTGCTGTGCATGGGGAGCCTGACCGCTTTTGTCGGAACGATTTCGCCGCTTCCAGAAACAAGTCCGACAACTGCGTTCATTTTTATGCTTTTCTACATTTTCGCTGCCGCAGCACTAGGAAAGATGTTATTTTGACAGACGAATTAAATAATCATACAGAACGAGCGCATTCTCCTCTTGGCGCTTCCTCTTGCAGCCGATGGTGGAATTGCCCCGGATCAGTTCAGTTAAGCAAGGGGTTTCACGGCAGGTCTTCAGTCTTTGCCCGCGAAGGCACCGCTGCGCATGAACTATCGGAAATGTGCTTGCACCAGAATCGCGATGCTCATGAATTTTTAGGCATTCAGATTGAAGTCGAAGGTGACAAGTTTTCAGTCACGGAAGAAATGGCTGAATCTGTGCAGATGTATGTGGATGAATGCCGCATGCAAGCAGAGGCAGGCACGTCTGCGCCTATGATTGAGACGCGCATATCGCTTGCGCGCCTCAATCCTCCTGACGATATGTTTGGAACCGCCGATTTCATGGTGCAGCAAGGCAGCACGCTTTGTGTCATGGACCTGAAATATGGTAAAGGGGTTGCCGTGGAGGCGGAAGGCAATCCTCAGTTGAAATACTATGCCCTCGGCGCTTTGTATGCTTTGCCAGACAATAGTGGCATCAAGTATATCAAGGTTGGAATCGTGCAGCCGCGTGCGCCGGGACAGAAGATCAAATACGCTGAATACGATGTTATTGAACTGCTGGAATGGTCGGTAGAACTGATCGAGAGGGCGCAGGTAGCTGTCAGCGGAAACTTGACTGTCAATGCCGGCTCTTGGTGCAAGTTTTGTCCAGCGTCGGGCGTCTGTCCTGCGCAGGCGGAAAAGGCAATCAAGACTGCGCAACTCGCTTTTTCGGTTGAAGACCTTACGGAGACTAAAGTGAAAGCCCCTGATATCAGCACCTTTACAGCACAGCAGTTATCGACCTTCTTGTATAATTGCGACGAACTGGAAAGCCTGATTGTCGCCGCGCGGAGAGCCGCGCAAAGCATGCTTGAAGTCAACGAGGCCGCTGTGCCTGGATGGGTGCTTGGCCCGACTGCAGGCACGCGCAAATGGGCGGATACGCAAAAAGCCGCTTCTGCACTTGAGGAGCAGAAGTTGACAGAAGATGAAATTTGGGTTAAGGAAGTTATTTCCCCCGCCAAAGCTGAAGATGCTGTCAGCCGCAAACTGAAGGCTGCGGGCGCTGTCAAGACATTAAAAGAAGGCAAGGAAGTCGCAAAGTCGTTGCTGAAAGATAATGTCGTTACCGAATCCAAGGGCGTCAAGTTGATCCCTTGCGAGGTTGTTTCTGCTGAATCACCGACGCAGCAGAAAAACTTGTTTGATTAAGTCGGTTTTCTCTAAAGACAGGACCATGTGATCCATGATTATTACCCCTCCGGCTGTGCTTTCCTATCCCGCTCTTCTGACGCCGCGCATGCCGCCAAATCCGAAGCCGGGCGATTCCGCCGCTTACGGTTGCACCCTTCTTTTTCCTGTCGGAACGGATATTTCCGAACTGAAGAAGGCGGCCACCGCTGCCCTTTACGAAAAGTTCGGGGACAAGACTGACGCGCTGTTTGCAGCAGGCGCACTTCGGACGCCGTTCAGGAAGGTTGATGGCAAGTATGATTCTGCCAAATACTCTTTCTTTATCAACGTCTCGTCCAAGCAGACGAAGCCTGGCATTGTTGATCGGTATGCCGGTCCCGATGGGCGCCCGGCGCCTCTTACAGATGTGGACAAGCTGTATCCGGGCTGCTTTGTGCGCGCTGCGCTGAGTGTCTATGCGTATGATACGTCTGGCAACAAGGGTGTTTCTTTTGGCCTTCAGCATATCCAGTGGTGGGCTGATGGTGAACGCCTTGATAGCCGCAAGGCTCCGCAGGATGCCTTTACGGCGGAGGAGCGTCCCGCTGCGGATATGAGCAGCATGGGCGGCACGGCTGCAAAGCCTGCGGGCGGCAATCTTGCCGATCTGCTCGGCGGTTGACAATTGGCAAGAGCGCGACTACAATCGCGCTCTTCCTCTTTTTTGGAGATAAGCCATGACTGAAGAATCACCGGCACGCACGCATAATATTGCGATGGATCGGCTCAAGAGCATCGTGGAAAGGATTGAGCGGCTTGCAGAAGAACGCAAGGCGTTAGGCAGCGATATCCGAGATGTTTTTACGGAGGCCAAATCTGCAGGGTTTGAGCCAAAGGTTATTCGTGAACTGCTCAAGCTGCGCAAGATGGACCCGGATGATCTGCGCGAACAGCGCGAAATGCTTGATCTTTATATGCACGCTGTTGGGATGGAAGAATAAAATGAAAAGAAAAACCATTAATAAAATTCTTGACAACAAGTTTGAAGAGTGGTGTGCTTCTATCGAAGACACAAATCTTCGCGAACTCGTGCGCAAAAACACAATTATTACGGGCGGAGCAATTGCTTCTATGCTCTTGAACGAGCCTGTCAATGATTATGATGTTTATTTTCGTACTTGGGAAACAAACAGGGCGGTTGCAGAATACTATTTGGCAAGATTTAGCCCAAAAAACCGAAATGGTATCCCATGCTCAATTTCTTTAGTTGATGCAGATACAAACCTAGACCCCGTTAAAGGAAACAGAATCAAGATTGTCATCAAATCCGCAGGGATTGCCAGCGAAGATGGTGCGCAAAAAGATTACCAGTATTTTGAATCCCTCCCTGAAGGCGAAGCCTCTCATTACGTTAGCGAAGTGATGCGAGATGCAGGGGAAATCGAGGACACGTATGATCAGGTTGAACAGGGAGTTTTGCAAAGCCAGGATGACGATGGCAAGCCGGCTTATCGACCTGTTTTCATGTCTTCCAACGCGATTACATTGAGCCAAAAAATTCAAATTGTCATCCGTTTTTGGGGTGATCCCGAAGAACTGCATGAAAATTATGATTTTGTTCATTGCACAAACTACTGGACAAGTTGGGATCGAAAAGTAGAACTGAAACCCGACGCTATGGAAGCACTGCTTTCCAAGGAATTGCGATATGTCGGCTCCAAATACCCTTTATGTTCCATTATGAGGCTGCGAAAGTTTATCAAGCGGGGATGGAGTGTAAATGCAGGGCAGATTCTTAAAGCGATTATGCAGTTGAATGCTTTGGATTTGCTTGATCCGAAAGTGCTGGAGGATCAGTTGACTGGGGTGGACAGTGCATATTTTGCAGAAGTCATTCAAAAACTAAGTGAACGCAATCCCGAAAAAATTGAAACCGCTTATCTTATTGAGATTATCGACAGGATGTTTTAATGACCACAAACGAAACAGATTTTGCTTTCATGTTCAACCAGATGGCAAATATAGTTCATTTGCAGAATTCAGACTGGTGGCATGATATTTACACAGGTGAGCGACTGGATCGGAATGTAGGGGAACTACTTTGCCTCGTGCATTCCGAAATCAGCGAAGCGATGGAAGGGCATCGCAAGAACCTGCAGGACGACAAACTGCCGCACCGAAGCATGTTTGAGGTTGAACTAGCGGACGCTATAATTCGCATTCTTGACATTGCAGGCGGTTTTGATTTGGACGTTGGCGGCGCGATTGCGGAAAAACTGGCATACAACCGTAGCCGGGAAGATCACAAGATTGAGCACCGCAAAAGCGAAACCGGAAAGAAATATTAATGGCTACGACTGACGAACTTGCAGAAATTTGTCGGTCTTGGTCGCCGTATTCGCTTGCGACCTTCTATGAGTGGGTGTTTGCAGAGCAGGGGTGGAAACTCCCTGCTCACTTTTGGCCCGTGTGTCTGGCGCTGACAGATCATCGGATTCATAATCTTCAGTTGATCATCGGTCCAGGAGTGGGAAAAGCCCTTCATCCTGATACAGACATCTTGCTGGATACGGGGTGGAAAAAGATAAAAGATGTAAAAGTAGGTGAATATGTTCGCACACCTAATGGCGGAATATCGCGTATTCAAGCGGTTATGCCGCAGCCAGCGGACAAACTGTATAAATTTACTTTTGCAGATGGTCGAGTAATCATAGCGCACAAAAACCATTTGTGGAAAGTGTGCGTAAGAAGTAATACAGGCCCTTGGTGGCGCATTAAAACAACAGAAGAACTCTTAAAATATAAAGGGTTCGGCGCTAAACGGATATATGTGCCGCTTGTAGAGCCCATTGAATACGAAAAGAAAACCCTTCCTATTCCTCCTTATACTTTAGGATGTATTTTAGGCGATGGGCACGTAGATGCAAACGGGTCAACTATAGTCGTATCTCACGAAAAAGAAATTTTTGATTACATAGAAGAAGATCTAAAAACTAGTAATCTTTCTTTTTCATTAAATAAATCTCATAATTATACACAAGGAGGGATTCTTGGAGCCCCTTCAGTAATGCGGGGACTTGGGCTTGCACCTTCCCGATCTGAAACAGTGTTTGTGCCAGAACTATATAAATCGCTCTGCCTAGAAGATCGATGGGCGTTTGTGCAAGGGCTAATGGACACAGATGGCTATGTAGATACTAGAGGAGCGATGAGTTATACTTCTACAAGTTTGCAACTTGTAAAAGACCTTCAAGAAATTGTTTGGTCGTTGGGAGGGATTGCAAACATAGGTGCCGTCAAAAAGCCGTTTTACCGCAATAAAGCGGGGGAAAAGGTAATGGGGCAGCCCGCGTACAATCTCAATATTAGCCATCCCACTCCGTTTAAGTTCTTTCGGATGAAAAGGAAAATTGAAAGGTCTACAAATACGCGATATGCAGCGGACCTAAAACTTCGCATTAAATCCATTGAAGAAATTCAAGAAGAATCGCCCTCCCTTTGCATCAACATTGCTGATCCAGAAGGGCTTTTCATTGCAGAAAATTATGTGGTTACGCATAATTCACAGATGCTATCAGTCATTTACCCGACATGGCTGATTGGTCATGACCCTGCAATGACGATTCTTGGAATTTCTGGAGGTGAATCTCTTATGCAAGGGTTTCAGCAAGCGGCGCAGCGAATCATTGAATCGTCCCCTGCGTTCCTTGCCTCTTTTCCTAATGTGCGACCGGACAAGAACGCTGGATGGTCAGCCGAACGAGGGCTGTTTGTGACAGGGCACCCTTCAGGAATTCCTGATGCAAACTATCTTGCGGCGGGCATGAACTCAGTTTATGTGACAGGAAAGCATTCTAGAACGTTGATTGTAGACGATTTACATAATAAAGAAAACTCTGCCACGGCTGAACAATGTAAAAAGGTCAGAGAAACATACTATAATACGATCCTTGGCCGCGCCGATCCGATGGGAGCGCGTATCATTGTGGCGGGGCGCAGATGGAGCACAGAAGACATTTACGGCTCACTAATCGAAAGTGAATCGTTCGTAACTCTTCGCCTGCCGTTCATCCGCGATGGCGAAAAACAGCTTTACTATGACGTGTACGTGCCAGATGATATCGAATGCGTGTTTACAGACAGAAAGGTGCATTGTGGTGACGGATCAATCGTTAATGTATGACTATGACGAAAACTATTACAAGACGGGACTTGGACCGCACCCCTACGCCAGAAGTGAACCTTGGCTCCGTTTTTTCGGCAACATTGCATCTCGCATCAAGCAGGATTTCAATCCTGCCGCAGTCCTGGATGCAGGCTGCGCCATTGGGCTACTGGTAGAAGCGTTCCACAACCACGGAGTCAAAGCTGTAGGATATGATTTTTCTTCTTATGCAATCGCACAAGCGCCCGAACATATGAAGCCCTATATGTTTTGCCGTTCAATTGCCGAGCCGTTTGAGCATGAAGCGGACTTCATCACTTGCATCGAAGTGCTTGAGCATATGCAGGAAGATGATGCACTTGCGGCTGTCCGAAATATGACACAAGTTGCGGACAGAATACTGTTTTCTTCCACGTCTGATAATTTTAGTGAGCCGACGCACATTAATGTGCGCCCTCAAGAATATTGGCTTAAGGCTTTTGAAAATGAAGGATTTGTGTGGAGATCAGACTACAATGCATCTTACGTATGCCCTTGGGCGAAAGTTTTTATGCGCAAGATGAGTTGCAAATAAATTCTGATTTTAGTAAACTCGGATTTTTCCGCTAACGTTTTTGATTGCAATCTGATCAGATTGCAGCGCAACTCCTTTACTCTCATAGGCACCCAATGGACGCAACGCAAAAGACGCTTTCCGACATTACTGTTTTCAACAAGTATGCAAAGTTTATCCCTGAAAAGAACAGACGAGAAACATGGTTTGAATTGTGCCGCCGCAACATGGACATGCACATTCGCAAGTATCCTCATCTTGAAACCGAAATCAGAGAAGTCTACGCAACACAGGTAATGCCAAAGAAAGTGTTACCGTCTATGCGCAGCATGCAGTTTGGAGGCAGACCGATTGAGTTGTCTCCGGTCAGGATTTACAACTGCGCTTTTCTGCCCGTCAATGATATTGCGGCTTTTAGCGAGACAATGTTTCTTTTGCTGTCGGGCACAGGAGTTGGCTATAGCGTGCAAAAGAAAGATGTCGATGCGCTACCTACGGTTGTAGGCTGCAAGTCTGATCGTAGTCGGCGCTTTGCGGTCGCAGACAGCATCGAGGGCTGGGCCGATGCAATAAAAATTCTAATGAAAGCGTATTTTCTTGGCAGAGACAAGCCTATTTTTGATTACCGTGACATTCGCCCCAAAGGCGCAATGCTTGTTACTTCTGGCGGCAAAGCACCGGGTCCTGAACCTCTCCGCATATGCATTGATCGCATTGAAAAGATGCTTGCGCGCGCAGTGGGGCGGCAACTGAAGCCTATTGAAGTGCATGATATTCAGTGTCACATTGCAGATGCAGTGCTGTCTGGCGGCATTCGACGTGCAGCCATGATTTCTCTTTTTGACGTAGACGATGAAGAGATGCTGACTTGCAAAAGCAATTTGCGACTTGAGAATTGGGAGTTGGAAGTTACTCCAGATGGCAGTTGGCACGGGCATTGTCTATATAATGGGGCACGTCACGATATTACTCTTTCTGATTGGGATTACCAGAACCTGACTGCCACTTCTGCGCTTCCGTGGTATTTCTTTGAGCAGCAGCGGGGGCGTGCCAATAACAGCGTTGTTTTGCATCGCGCGCACACAACTGAAGAGCAGTTCAAGGCAATTTGGAAGAAGGTGGAAGAATCTCAGGCAGGCGAGCCTGGCATCTTTTGGACAAATGATTACGATTGGGGAACCAACCCTTGTTTTAGTCCCGATACGAAATTGCTGACCACAAACGGCTATCAAACGATGGAAGAACTCGCCAAAAAGGAAAAGGTAACTTTAATAAATCATTTAGGAGAAGAAAGCGAGGGTCGCGTATGGAAAAGTGGTCATAAAAATGTTGTTAAAATCGGATTTGAAACAAGAGCTTTTCGTGACCCGATAGTCTGCACTCCTGACCATGTTTTTATGCTTATAGATGGCACTGAATGCAAAGCCGAAGACCTTCAGCATAAGCGTATAATGCCGTTTTACAAGCCTTACGCGGTTAAAAATTCTGATACTTTTTTCGCAGGGTTTTTGCTGGGAGACGGCGAATTGTCCAACAGCAATAATCCAGCTAAAAAAGGAACAGGTGTCACATTTGGAGTAAATGACGGGGACGTTGCTGAATTTCTTCAGCAAGACATGGGCCGCACTTATACCCAAAAAGCACGACATATTGTTGAAAAGTATGGTTTGCGCACCGAAGTTATTGGCAAAAGAGGATTGCAGACTAACACCTTGGATCGCGATTTTATTTCAGGTCTTTTTAGTGCAAATGGGTCTGTTATTGCAAAAACGCGCGTAGCCCTCAAAAGCATTGATATAGAGCAATTGACTGCCGTGCAAGAATATTTATCAACTTTTGGTATTTATTCTAATATAACTACTAATAAATCTCATACCGTAAAATTTGCTAATGGGGAATATACTTGTAAAGAGTCTTACGATTTGAACATTAGCAGATTTACTAGCATTGTTAAATTTGCAGAAAATTTTTGGTTTGCACAAAAGTACAAGCAGAAAGCTTTGCACGAAACTATTTTGAACCGCTCCCCCGCCGTAAAAGTTGTGCGCCCCGCCGGCACATCAGATGTATATGATTTTACTGAACCAAAAACGCATTGGGGCGTAGTGGAAGGGCTGATTGCCCATAATTGCTGCGAAATCGGTTTGCGAGCGTTTCAAACGTGCAATCTTTCAGAGGTTAATGTTTCTGACGTGACCGACCAGGAAGACTTGAACAAGCGTGTTCGGGCAGCAGCTTTTCTTGGGACATTGCAGGCCGGGTATACAGACTTTCATTATCTTCGGCCTATCTGGAAGGAAACGACAGAAAAGGATGCGCTTCTTGGCGTCAGCATGACGGGTATTGGCTCCGGCGCAGTCCTTAATCTTGATTTGAGAGAAGCGGCAACGCACGTCAACGAAGAAAATGCTCGTGTGGCCTCGTTGCTTGGTATTCAGCCATCTGCAAGGTCTACTACCGTGAAGCCTAGTGGCACCACGTCACTCGTTCTTGGTACTTCCAGTGGCATTCATGCTTGGCATAACGATTACTACATTCGGCGCATGCGCGTTGGCAAGAATGAGCCACTTTACCACTATCTCAAGGAAAATATTCCGGAACTGATTGAAGACTGCAAGTTCAAGCCCCACCTTGAAGCTGTTCTTTCTGTTCCTCAGAAAGCCCCGGAAGGAGCGATTTACCGAACAGAACCGTATATGGATTTGCTTGAACGCGTAAAGCGATTTTACAAGCACTGGGTTATGCCCGGCTATCGACACGGCGCTAATACCCATAACGTAAGTGTTACGGTTTCTCTGAAAAAAGATGAGTGGAAAGGATGCGGGGAATGGATGTGGAAAAACCGCAATTTTTACGCCGGCATTTCGGTTCTTCCTTACGATGGCGGCACCTATGTCCAAGCACCTTTTGAGGATATTACGAAAGAAAAGTTCAATGAAATGCTTAAGCATCTTGCCAATATTGACCTTTCAAAAGTGATTGAAACGGTAGATATTACGGATCATAAGATGGAGCCGGCTTGCGCTGGCGGTGCGTGCGAGATTACATGACCAAACACGTCAAATGGCCCTATGCCATAGACCCTGCAGGGCAAGGATTTTTCTGGCCCGATTCGGAGCAGAAGCGGCGGGAAATGAATGCGATCCGCCGCAACTCTCCTGTGCAGTTTGAGTCGGTCTATCAGGCATCTCCTGGCGCACGGCAAGGTGTTATTTTTCTGGAAGAGTATTTCAGATATTACGAGGCACCCCGCAATCTCGAAATTGGCATTGCCGACGAAAAGGTGCGGGAGTTTGTCAACAAGGGGGCATTTGTTCTGCAAGCGTGGGATACGGCTTTTTCGGCAGAGCACGATTCCGACTATACCGTTTGCGCAACCGCAATGGTCGTGCCTTGTCAGCATTACCATTGCGGCGAAGACCCTTTTCTCGTGGGTGCATGCGAACATCACTATGATGTCTATGTGCTTGAAATATGGCGTGACAAGATTTCATGGGGCGAAGTTGCCCCTGCGATCAAGATGCTTCAATTGAAATGGGCGCCCAAAGTCATCTTGATTGAAAAGAAAGGCTATGGCGTTGCCGCCCTTGAGGCGCTTGAAAACATGGGGCTTCCCCTTCTGCCCGTCACGCCGGTTCAAGGAAAGCGTTCCCGCGCCGTGGATGGCGTAGGAGCGGGGTCCGCGCAAGGATGGTATAGGCAGCACCGCGTCCTGCACCCAAGCCGTGCAACGTGGCTGGAGGCGTTTGAAACGGAACTGAAAGACTTTACCGGCGAAAAAGGCAACAAGGACGATCAGGTAGATGCCATCGTGCATCTTCTATCGCATGCCATTACAGAAGGTGCGGCGATTGGCTACGTGCCGGAAGGATGGGATTCAGACGAAAAAATTGATATGCGAATGAATACCGATCCATCGAATAAACTTTCACTTCTGTTTGGTCTTGAAACAGGCAGCATGGAAGAAATGGCGGAAATCGGATTGATTGATGATCCATTTGCCGACACATGCAGCCGATGCAAAAATTTTGATGCAAGTGTGTCAGTCTGCAAACTTCTTGGTAGGAGATTTTCCGCGATTACCCCTGCATGTGACAGGTTTGAAGAAATCGACAGCCCGACCGCCAAACGAAATTTGTGGTAGTCCGATTTGACAAGCCTCTATTTATATTATAATATTCTTTTTCTATTCAGGAATTGATTTATGGCTGCATCTCTTAAAGAAATCAAACCGTATAATCCTAACGAAAACGCACAAGCCGGCGCGGCAGAATGGCCGATCATTGATCATGCGTATAGTGTGGAGGATTATGCGTCCTTCTTTATGCAGACGGCGCCGTCATATCTCGAAACTTTTGCAAAAAGTCTCGCAAGCGAAATCAAGAAAGGCACTCCCCTTCCGCCTGACATGCAATCGTTTGCCACCTTTTCTCTCATGCCGGAACAGCATGCGGGCGGAGTCGTGCAAGCGCCGGGCATTCCGTTTGCCGCCTTGCGCAAGATTGCTCGCGAAAATACTGCGCCTATGGCGATCATCAATCTTCGTTGCGCAGACGTAAAGCGATATTCCATGCTGTCCACGCATCCGTGGAAGCCGGGGTGGCGTATCGAACTGAAGCGAGCATTACGGACGCCGACTGAAAAAGACAAGGCGGATATCATGGCCGCAGAGCAGTTCATCACGAACTGTTCCACTGAAATTGATCCGCGCAAGCGCGATGCCAACCAGATTACCAACTTCACCACTTTTCTTAATATGCTTGTGCATGACAGTCTGATTTATGACGGCATGAGCATCTGGACTGACATGGCGCTTGACGGCAAGGTCAAGTCTTTCCGTTGCCTCTCCACTTTCAATATCCGGCTTGCGACCCGTGAAGGCTACAAGAATGATCCCGCCAATTTCGCCGTAGCGGTTGATGAAGCAGGAAATATCATTGATGTTTTCACACGTGATCAACTGATATGGTATGTCCGCAATCCTCGACCCGATGCCGATATTGCAGGTTATGGATTGGCAGAAATTGAACAAGGGGTTCGGCTTATCCAGGGGTTTTCAAACGCCATTGATTCTGCCGTCGATATTTTCAATCGCAATGCTGTACCGAACGGTCTGCTGACCGCCAAAGGAATGTGGACGCAGCGTCAGCTTGATCTGCTTTCGCGTATCTGGCGCAACCTTAAAGTCGGCACCACGAAAAGTTGGGCGCTTCCTGTTATCCCGATTCCGAAGGAAGGCGAACTGAATGTTCTTGACCTGACGAACCTGAATGGACAGGATATTCGTCAACAAGATTTCATGAACATGATGATGGGTCTTTTTTGCGCCCTCTACAAGTTCCCTGTCTCGCGTCTTGGTTATCGCACGTCAGGCAAAGGTCCTGAAAACAATCCTGATCCGCAGACAAGTTCCGCAGGATTGGTAGACGAAAACGATCCAGGACTTGCTCCTCTTCTTCATGACATCGAATGTGTCATCAACGAGTATATTTTGAGAACTCGTTGGCCGCACCTGCAATTTCGCTTTACCGGCAAAAATCCTCGGGAGGATGCTCGCGAATATGAAATGCGCGCAAATTCCATGACGTGGGGCGAGCGCCGCGCCGCGACGGATTTGGAGTCGGCGGAATACCTGACCAAAGACGCCGATCAGAAAATGCTGGCGAAGCTGATGGATATGTGCCCTGTCGATCCGTCACTTGCAGGCATTTACCAGAATATCGCAGCCGCTTTTGTCAAGGCAAAAATGGAAGGGGCTGCTCCCGCCAAGGAAGAAAAGTCTCCTGAAGCACTTTTTCCTTCCAAACGTGATCCTGCACAATCGTTAGATCACGGCCATCAGGCAGGCGTCCGCCGCGACTCTGCCGCAGAAGAGAACGCAACTAACAATCAACTCTGAGGACTCATGGAACATCTATACAAGCAGCCCCGCATTCTTATTCACAATGCGGACTATTTCGGCGGCGGTTTTTATCGTGCTGTAGCCCCTGCACATACCGTCAGCAATGCTGGCGAAGCGCATGTGCTTGTGCATCAGATGACGTATGATGAGGAAAGCATCAAGGCTCTCGCGCCCGATGCTATCGTATTTCAGCATCCTACGTCCGATGACGAACTGACCCGGCTGCGCATGTATCGCAAGGCGCTTCCGCGCACGACGTTCATCTATGAACTGGATGATGCGTTTGGGGATGTTCCCAAGGAGAGTCATCACTATTCGCTTCTGCCGCCTGATATCAAGGCGCGGATTCTGAATGGCGCGAATCTTTGTGATGCGGCTATTGTCACGACGCAGCCTCTTGCTGATCTGCTTCGCAAGGAAAGCAAGATCAAGGATATCCGCGTCGTTCCGAATTATATTCCGCGCAGCATTCTTGAAAACATGAAGTCAGTGCGGCGCGACAACTTCAACAAGGAAAAGCCGAAGCCGCGTGTTGGATGGGCAGGCGGTATCGGCCACAGTGGCGATATCAATTTTCTGAAAGATGTTGTCCTTGCCACCAAAGACGAAGTGCAGTGGGTGTTTTTCGGGCTGCTGCCTGACGGCATTGATCCGGCTTTGGTGGAACTGCATGATGGCGTTCCTATCGGGCAGTATCACGCCAAGCTGGCCGCGCTTGATCTTGATCTTGCACTAGCGCCGCTTGCGGATAACACTTTCAACAATTGCAAGAGCAATTTGCGTATTCTTGAATACGGCGCTGCCGGATTTGCGGTGCTTGCTTCGCGCAGCACGGCTTATACAGATTTCCCGCATGTCAATTTCGCAGACTTTACGGCAGAAGATTTCACCAAACAGATTCGTGTGCTTTTGCAGGATCGTGATTCGCTTTATGAGCAGGCCGAACTGCTTAATCAGCATGTCCGCGATCAGTGGTGCCTGGAAAACCACGTCAGCGATTTTGCAGCCGCATGGCTTAAAAAGTCTTCCAAGTGGCATAAGCCGGTCATTCGTGACGATGCTGATGCAGACTGGAAAGTTGTTTCAAGTTATGATGAGTTTCGCAGATCGGTTGAGGAGAATCCTTCTTTCTCCCTCCTGTGGCTAGAACCGAATACGCATCTGACTGATGAAGATATCAATCGGATGCACGAAAAAATCAATATGGGCATCGCCTCTGTCAGTGCGCTGTCCAATGATGGTTTGTATCCGCTGCTTGGGCAATACGCTTCTCTCACTGACGGAGTTGTGGAAGGAATCAGAAAGGCGGCGGCACAAGCGGGCAATCCGGAAACGATCAATCTTCCTTATGCTCTCGGCCCCGCAGTCATGTTTTCTGCAAAGGCGCTGACGCGAATTGGAGCACCGGATTTTCACCGTTTTGGTGATCGTGGCATTGCGATTCTTGACTGGTGCGCACGTGCATCCTTGCTTGGGTTTATGAACCTGCTTGATACGCAAGTGTATGCTCACGTTTCTGCTGCCCCGACTGTCAAGCAAGTGGAGCAGGGTGCTTCTGTTGCCGCACAAGGATGGTCGCCGGCTTTTGCTCAAACACTCAGTCAGTCCAAATACCAGGAAGACCTGGAATTTGTCTGTCAGAATATCGAACTGAAATTTGTGGCGGAAAACTTCAAGCATCCGATGACTTCGGGCTCGTATAATGACTGGTTCAAAGTCTTTAACAGCCTTACGCCGCACCAGCAGCAGAAGGCGGTCATGGATATGGACAAGTGGTCCAACAAGCCGCTCATCAGCCTGATTACGCCCGTTTTCAATCCTGATATTGAGCATCTCCGTGCGGTTATCGCCTCGGCCAAAAACCAGATTTACCCGCATTGGGAATTGCTGATGGTGGATGATTGTTCCACCAATCCGGCTATCTGGATGGAAATGCAGCGCGCAGCCGAAAGTGATTCTCGTATCAAGATCAAACGCCGGGAAAAGAACGGCCATATCTGCGCCGCCAGCAATGATGCGATTGAACTCGCGTCTGGCGAATGGATGGTCTGCCTGGATCATGACGATACCATTGAACCACACGCTTTGTATGCACTTGTTTATGAGATCAACAAGAATCCTGACGCCGCGTTTTTCTACAGCGATTGCGACAAGATCGACGTAAAGGGAAATTTTGTTGATCCATATTTCACGCCAGATTTTGATTATGATCTGTTTCTCGCTCAAAACTATGTCACGCATCTTTCTGCTTATCGGATGGCTGATGTCCGCGCCGTTGAAGGGTATCGCGAAGGATATGAAGGCTCCCAAGATTGGGATTTATCGCTTCGATATCTGACACATACGTGTGGGTTTCCGTTTGACCGCACAAAGATTGTGCATGTTCCGCATGTGCTTTATCATTGGAGGCAGTCGGAACAGTCCGCGTCCGCGAATATCAATGCAAAGCCGTATGCTCTTGTGAATGGCCGCAAGGCAATTCTGAACCATTTGAAAGCCACTGGTCAGCTTGCATCTGTAATGCCGCATCCGATTGTCACGTCCTTTACGATGGTGCGTCCGATGCTGCCTGATCCGCTGCCGAAAGTCAGCGTTATCATTCAGACAAAAGACAATCCGGCTCAATTGGCTCGTTGTCTTGATTCGCTGGTTGAAAAAACCGCTTATCCAGATTACGAAATTATTGTGCTGGATAATGGATGGAAAAAGACCGCGCTTTCCGAAACGAAGCACAAGGATCGTGTCAATCTTGTTGCCAATCCGGGCAAATTCAACTACGCCGCTGCCAACAACAAGGGCGCGGAACTGGCCGCAGGTGAAATCCTGATTTTCCTGAATGATGATACGGAAATCATCGAACCTGCATGGATGATCGATCTTGCGGCTACGGCTGCCCGGTCGTGGACCGGCTGCGCAGGGCCTAGGCTGATTTACGGTTCCGGCGAAGTGCAGCAGGCAGGCATTCTGATTGATATGAAGCAGCCCGCAGGCTTCAAGGCTATCCATGCTTTCCAGAGAACGCATCTCCGCCACACAGGCCCGGCAGGCCGCGCTGTGCTTATGTCTGAGCGTAGTGCTATTACAGGAGCCTGCATGGCCGTGCGCAAGAGCATCTATCAGGAAGTTGGCGGCATGGATGCAGAGAATTTTCCGCGCGACTATAATGATGTGGATTTTTGCTTACGCCTGCTTGAAAAGGGGTATTACAATACGTTTCTAGGGCACATTCTCGTAATTCATCACGAAGGCCAAACCAAGTCTCGCAATCCGCATGAGCATACGCGAAGTGCGTTGGCTGATGATGATGCGAAGCTGGGTGAGCGTCATGGAGCGTTTGTGGATCGCTACATCAACCCCAATAACGGCTTTACTCCCAATATGGATACCGTCAATTCTGAAAAGCCTCAATTTGAATGGATTGAAGCTCGCGAAGAAGAGCGGGTGCTTGTGCTGAACGGCAATCATGCAGAGTCGGTCGAGTTTTACCAGGAAGGAGTGCTGGCATTTGGCGCGGCGCTAGACGGTCACGCACTGACACTGACATACCCTCGCATGTCAAGGGTCGCTTCGCTTGATACACGAACTCCTCCGGCGGACTTGATGTTCATTTGTGCGCAGCTTGGAATTGGCAAGATTGTGCTCAATGGCATTGGCGATGGCACCTACGGCATCCTAGGCTATCTTGAGCAGATGGAAAAGGAAGGGTTTGAGATAGAGTATAACTATATGCCGAATGCGCAGGAAGAACAACTTCCCGACGCTGTGAAGGCATATTTGTGGGCCAAGGCAAAGAAGATGGATGCCGATGCTGCTGCCCAGTCTTAAACACTATAATTACGACATTCTGGATGAAGATTGCCAGTGCTCGCTTTGTGAGCACTGGCGTAAATCGGTTCATGAGTATGGAAATTTTATCGCGGATACCCCTTCACACGCATGGTCTTGTACTTGCGTAACATGCAGGAAAAAGATGAAGGTGTATGATCGCGTATTGGTTGCATCGCTCAAGCGCGAAACGTATTCGGAACTATCTTATCTCGTGGAAAACCATCCGGAAAAAGGACCGTTTTTGGCGTGGGTGTGGAGGGCTACTCAATACCCTGACGGAAATCGCAAGACATTTTCTCATTCCTGGTGGCTGGACCGAGGGGCAAAAGTAACTCTTGGTTGGTGGCTGCGAAAATGGAAAATGCTTTCTGGGGTGGATATCATCACTGACCTGATAAAAAAGGAGCCATGATGGCTCCTTTTAATATTTGAACCTGCCGCAACCAACTCCCATCAAGAGAGTGCGGCAGGCTCATCTGTGTCATCCGAGAACGACGCGGTTATGCGCGGGGCGCCCGCCCGAGGGAGGCTTTGAAGCGGTGTTGATTTTCATATAGCGCAAAAAGCAATTGCTGTCAAGTCGGTTTAGATTAAATTTTACAAATCCAGTCCCATTGGGCAGCCGCCTCGGGAACAAGACAGCATCCCATACGTGTTTTCCCGACAATACGGGCATGTAAAAGACTGGCTAGGAGCCAGTTCCCGCAAAATGATATCCAATACGTTTTGCTTCTTGATCTGCCCATTGCGGGCAAATTCATTGCGCCATTGAACAATCTGGTCAATGGCGCCTGCAAGGTCATTTTCCATCCGTTTTCTCCATTTTCTTTAATCCAGGTTCAATCCATTTAATTTCCGTTTTCAAGGATGTATCAGATTTATCCCATATAAACCAAGCGTGAGGAGTAACTCCTCCTCCTTTAATTACTTCCCCTGCTGGGTACATTGAAAGTCGTTCCGTAAAAACATATACCCTAGTAGGAGGAATATGCGAATAAAATTTTCTATATCGTTTAATGCTTTCTAAAAATGCTAATCGAAGAAGGAGAGCAACTTTTTTAGTTGAAATTTTTAATGCATGCTCAAGTATGTCTTCTGCTACATTATACGGCGGATTTGTAATTATGTTTTCATATGGCCCTTGAAGGCTGAAAAAATCATTTTGGCTTCCGTAGCCCCGTGCATACAAATCAGAAGATATTATCGGGCATCCTGTTTCTTTCAATATTTCTGACATTGCGCCGTCGCCGCAGCAAGGCTCTAAAATTGAACCGTCAAATGTTTCATATTTAATTAATGCTTTGGTTCCCCATGAAGGAGTAGGATAAAAATCCGCTCCCTTACGGGCTACTGCCCGACGCCCAAATTTTGTTGTAGGGGGTGTTTTATTCTCCATCATCGTCCATTTCCGAAATTCCGATCACGCAATCACAAAGGCGCGTTACAATCCCATGCGAAAAGGAAGGAGATTCAGGAAACCAGCGCATGTACATCTTGCCTTCGCTGTCTTCCCACACAATTGCGCATGTAGCCGGGTTTTTGGCAATGCACTCTTCCGCTGCCTGACGTATTTGCTCCTTGTATGGGGACTCAAAAACGGGCGGAGGAGAAGTGTTGTCGCCGCTGACGATCTTGAACTTACTGGTCATGGATGATTTCTTCCGGTAAACGTTGATAGAATTTTCCGCCCATCATGCACATTTCGTGCGACAAATCAATATACTCAAACTGACTCCTTTTTCTGTGAGTATCGCAATGCACAAGGAGGAAGCCGTTGCCCCACTTTTCCCCTGCACAATAAGAAGCTTCGCGCACATGGCCGCAGCCGGTTTGGTGCCACTCATAAGGCCCGTAAGTGGGACTGTAGGCACTCCAGACGATGTGCTTGTGATGATGGCCGCTTGCCCCTGGAATACCCATGTTGCGCATATCAGGATAATGCCCGAACAAGAGGGACTTGTCGTAAAGCATCATGTAATTCTTGCGCAGTTCCTTGGTAATATCTTTTTCTGACCACGCAGCTAAATCAGAACGCGCAATGTAGTTCATCTCAAACTGTTCAAGCCCTAGCAGTTTTGAAACGGTAAAGCCGTGCAGATCGGAAAGCACCACCATAAGGGCAGGCGTAGCTTCTGCCAAATGCTTCAAGAGGCGACAATTTCCTGTAACTACTGTTTTACCGTTTCGCCGCGTGACAAGGGTTTGATGAGGCATTTGAATTGCTATTACGTTACCGCGCCCAGCCTCTTTGATAGAAACATAGTTTCTATTATACACTCCTTTCTCGTAAATTTCAAGGCAATATATAGTGCTTCCTTCTTTAAAAGCCCCTTTCCTCTGTGTTTTAACTGTCACCTTAGCAGGCACTCCAGTATTAAAAAACAGCCTGAGCAGAAATTCAGATTCTTCTTTTTTTGAGGTACTCAAGATAGTATGATTAAAATGTACCCTTCCATCTGTTTGGTGCAATGTGTCAATAAATATTTGCACTTGATTTTTGTTAAAATTCAACCATTTTTGCGGATAAGTTTTAATATCGTTTAGCATCCCGCAAATTTCACGTGCTTTAGTGCCATGAATACAAATATACCAAGGCTGAAGCACATTATGTGTAGAAAAGTTGGCTTTTCTTTTGGTGTAGTGAATTCCTTCTGACTGCAGAAGTGCTTCTAAATTATCAATCTTGTCTTGCCTAGACAACTTCCATTGAATGCGTCTTTGCGTTTCAGATTTACGCACTAAAGTAGCGTCCGTAACAATCCACGTTAAAATTCTGATCCAATTGTCAGAAATTTCTACACCTTTAGATTTAGAATCCGCTGCATACAAAAATCGGTCTTGGCTGATTGAAGTGCCTATCAAGTACTTTATAGGAGTCCTTTTACCGTCTAAAACAATATGGTGATTATCTGAAACTAATTCATCGTGCATATTACCTTGTATTGACACAAGGTTGCTTTCTCTTGCTGCAATTGCCAGAGGTTGTGCATATAAAATTGAATTGTCTTTTAAATCAATTTGCGCTACACAATGATTTTGAGTAATATATTTTGCGGCCACCCATCCCTGAGTGGTTAAGACTTCGGTATCTTCTTGAATACATTCATGATTACCTTCAATTAAGGTCAAAGTTGCATCCGGTGCAGCGGCGCGCAGATCGTGCAGAAAGGCATGCACCCACTTGATCCGCTCCAAAAGATTAAAACTTCTAGGGTCTTGTGCAAATTTAGAAAATTCCGGCAGATCAAACAAATCGCCGTTCAAGACAATCTGTTCTGGCTGGGCTCTTTTGGCGGCCTCCAAAAACATGCGTCGGTAAAAAGGATCACATTCTTTGTCGTGAAAATCCGCCCCTACCAGCACCGTCTGAAATCTGCGGCTACTAGGGCGGCTGTAATTACCCTCCCAATCGCGCTTTTCTTCATTCAAGACTCGCATACGATCCGCACTTGCATGTTTGGCGATTTGCTTTTCCAGTCGATGCGCATGGCGAGATAAAATAACCCCCGCTTGACGCTTGAACTCAGCAAAAGAGCCAAAAAATCTGCTCCACGTAGATTCGGAAATGTCAGAATGCACGCGAAAATAGTTTCGAGTAATGACCTTGTTGGTATCTATATTGGCAATGCGCTGCAATTCCTTGATACAATCGTCTGGCGTCCATTCCGCATGAAATTTGTTATGGTCTTCGGAAAGAGGTACGGGATTAGCCCCCAACCCTGCCAGTAACATTCGTCTGGCGGTTGTACGTGCCAACCCAAGTTCTTCGCACATGACAGAAAAAGCGGTCTTGATCCCCGCGCGTCGGGGCACCCCTAAAGGCGAAGCGCCGTTTTTGATCGCATTTTTATAGGATGCCACTACGGCTTTTTGATCGTGCTCCACGAATTTTCCTTACAATTTATCAAAGATTGTGGCAATAACACATGAGCAATAAAAAGTCAAGGGGCCGAAGCCCCTTGATTTTCAAACAAAAATGTTTTCCGATAGCCACCTGAGAGCATCCGATTCTTCTTCCGTAATCTCAAACGGCACCATCGGATTGTCGTCAAGCAACTCTTCAATAACCTTTGTAGCGCGGGCAATTGCTTGCAGATGCGGCTTCATCGCGCGCGTCAGTTCGTGATCAGTCATAGGAACCACCATAATAGAAAGAGAATGCACAGGAATATTAAAAAAGGTATAATATTTTTCTTACACTCTTTTTTAATACTATCTTTTTCCGCCCAACAAGCCATTTCGGCATCGAGAAGCTTTTTCTCTTCGTGGGGCGGAAAAGGCGCCATATATCACCCCTTGAACGACTTAAGATAATCGCGGGCTTGTGCGGGGGTCATGCTGCTGCGGGACGCACTGACTGTCACGGGCAAGCCGACACCACTTTCCAGAACAGGAACCAGAATGGACGCAGCAACCAGAAGCTGCTGGATCGGCGGCGGCAGCGGCAGTGCGGCAGCAACCCCAAGGGCGGCATTGATATCCTGAATGATCTGCGCCACAACAGGCTGTGCCGCTGTCTTGGTAATACTGGCGGAAATGCCACTAGAAATCGTGACCACTTCCTTCATGTATGCCGTCAGTCTGGCTACAGCAGCCGTATACTGTGCCGGCAGCGTCAGCGTAGGAAGGGCTTTCGCAAAGCCATTGGCAATAAGTTCAACATCTGTAACAACCTTCTGCGCCACCTGCTGTGCGGTAAGTCCTGCACAGCCAGCAAGCCCCAGAAGAGAAGTGCCAGCTAAACCAGCAAAAAGAGAGCGTCGGGAAAGATACATGGCTTAGGCTCCAGTTGTGGGCTTGTCGCTGGCCTTGATGCCTAGCTTGTTGGAAATGGCATGCAGGACAGGGGTAAGAATGACCGTAAGGGCCATTGAGTCCTGCGCCGTGATATCAATCTTGTAGTGCAACAGCACCGCACGAAGCAGGATGATGATTGCGCCGGCAATGCCGACATGAGCGGCAGTTGTGCCAACAGAAGAAGTGGTCGTATTCATGGAAAACTCCAAAAACTATTCAACAAAAATTCTATACCACAAATATGACTGCTATGCAAGTTGTCCCCCTAAAGATTTAATCGACTGCGCCAAAGCCGCCATATCCCAATCATTAAAAGTCGTTTTAGCCTTGCGAATTGAAGCAGCATCCAGAAGCACATACGCCTCCTGCACCTGGTTTTGCATGAACGCGGGAGTGACTTTCATCCATTCCGCCCATGTCACCACGCGAAAAGAACCATCTTCTGCGAAACTATTTAGCGAAACTGCGTGGCCGCCCCATTCCTGATCATTCGGAACATAATCCCAGACAGTCTGTGTCTGCTGGGCAACGGTCAGGTTGACCCCCAGATACACATCTCCAAAAATCTCGATTGCCGTTTTAAGCAGGTTGAGATTGTGAAAATCAACTGCGGCGAAGCCTTTCAGTTTGTTTGTCGTGTTACGCACCGGATACCCTTGCTGCATCCACGACTGCATGCACTCAAGAAGCGTAGCGCCCTGATCAGTCAAAGGCTGCCCCGGCTTATATCCAAACCTCTCATAGAAGGAAAGGATATCCGCAGTTGTGGGATAGTTAGTATGGCCGGCCCAGGTATTGCGTGCAAGCAGGATGTTGGCAATCCCGACACTGGTACAAGACCCGATGGAATTATTCATACCCATCAACCACGACGGGATTTCACTTCCTCGCATGATTTCCGGCTGCGGGTTATAGTGCAGGATTGTCGGAGCAAGCGCCGTCAAGGCAGGTGTATGGGGACTAAAAACCGCAGGCTTGCGGCCAAGGCATTTATTGAGCATTCGTGATCATCTTTCGTGCGGTTTGAGTGCAGAGGGTTACGCGACGAATCCAGTCAGTGCCAAATTCATCAAACGTAGACAAGGATTCATAAAACCTGTCATGCGCTATTGAAAGTGCGCCGACTAAATCGCCAGAATAGGCTTTGACGGCAGCGAGAGTAATAGGCCCGATACTTCCATCTTGAGTCGTTCCTACAATCCCTTGCAAGCATCTGGCACTTTCTCCGGTTCCTGCGTTGACTCCAAAATCAAACACCATCAGATCGACTCCCACGGGGAGTGAATCGCCGGCTATCGGAATCCAATAATCCTCATGATAAATCTTTTCCGCTTCTACCACTGTCAGGTTTTTGATGTCAAGATGCGGATATGATTCGGCGCTGATGCCGTATTTCGTGCCCTTCAGAACGCCGTGACCGACTTTACCTCCGGTCCAGTTTCCAGGATCAGCAGGATCATTCTGATATCCTCCCTCTTGCGAAAGAGTAAAATTAATGCAGGAGTCGAAGTTGGATTTCATTTAGACGATGCTCTATTTTTCCAAGTTGTTCCATGATGAAGATATCGCGTTGTGCAGCGGTTTTAACGTGCTCAAGTGTTACCTGCCCCGTCGCCGCCTGCGATTCCAGCATCATGACGAGATATTTTGCCGCCGTCTCCTGATCCGTCATGATGACGATGTTTTGCAGGTAAGACAGTTCGGTAATCAACCCCATCAGCCATACATAAGGAAAAGGGTCGAAGGCATAGGGAGATTTCAGAACATAATTCCAAGTCATCCAGGCAAGGATAACAAAGATCGTCCACCATAGCGCACGCCTTCCGCGCGACATGGCCTGAATGACTTTCTTTTCGCCTTTTTCAATGGTCTGGTTTATCTTTTGAAAAAATCGCATAGCCAGACTTGGCGTTTAATGCAGCCCGTAATGCTCAAGAAGGGCGCCAAAAGCAGTCATTACAATGGCTCCTACAACAGCCGCCCAAGGCGGCAGGGCACGTAAAGTAGACGAGAGGGCAGTATCAAGCCTCGTATTCATATTGGTCAACTGCGTATTTACGTCTTTGTGCAAGCCTTCCATGTGAGCGTTTATATTATTCACCACTGTCTCCAATCGAGTAATAGATGCGGCATGAACAACCAAAGTGCTTTCGTGTCTTGCCAGTTCAGCTTTGAGTCTGGCATCTTCAGTCTTGAGTTGTTCAATTTCTAAAAGCATTTCTGGAGTTGGACCCTGCATGATTAATCCCAATTACTGACTATACCACATTTTCTCATCGCGACTTATACAAAGTCCGAACATAAACTTATTGTAACATACGCCGAAAAAACTTAAAATAGGAAAAAGAATATTTGTTTTAGCACAAGAATCAGAATTGCAAAAGTTGCACTAATCCAGAAGAACGCCCGAATGCAATCAAAAAATGGGATGGGTTCATCCGTCAGCGTTTTTTCGCAATGGTCTTTTTGCACCATCCAGGAAAGCATCTTGCACAAAATGCATCCCCACTTTTTACCTTTTCTAGCTGCCAAGGCAGCGTGCACAGAAAGGGTTTGATTATATTTTCCATCAAAAGCAACGACGTTCAGCAGTTCATCTTCGATGAAGCCAAGAGCGATCAATCTTCCCGCAACAAACCGGGAAAGCAGTGAAAGAGGTTTTTCAAGCACGGAAGGCTTTGTCATGGGATTGTCACCTGATTGGAAGGCAAGGAGCCTTGGCCTGTCGCCGCGACCGCCTTCACCGCCGCATAATACTGCGCCGCCGCCTTGGCGAAGTTCATGAATGTCGCGGTGTTTGGGAAGGTCACGAAAGTCTTGCCGTCGATCAGCGGCCACTCAAGCGTCTGCGTTCCATTGGTGAACTCGCTGAATGTGCTGATGAACTGCGCTTCGGTGCCAATATCCTCTCGCCCGAACGGCACGCCGCTGGCGACGGCATAGGTGCCGTTCAATGCCGGGGTGCTAGTGCTGGTAATCGTCAGCCCCGCGCCGAGGGCTGCGGCGGCTTGGAGAGCAATGACGCCGGCGGCTCCGTAGCAAGCTGTCATAGCCTGCGCTTGAGTGAGCGTGCCTGCGGTATCGACCCACCACTGCGTGCGATCTGCAGAATTGGCTGAAAAGGGATTCCATGTGGGGGACGTGTACCCCAAGGATACGAAAGTTGAAGGCAGAACAGGTGTGGTGTACGAGCCGCCAGTAGCAACCTGCGGATAAACTAAGGCAGAATACATAGTTGCCATTATTTTGTTCCTAGTAGTAGAGGTTTCTGGACAGACGCAAACGCTTTAGCCATATCGCCGTTTGAATTTCTCAGGGTTTGCGTAATCTTTACGATATGAGGAAGGATGACTTCGGTGAAGTCAGGATGGTTCCTCATGGTTTCGAGGTGATCGGCGGGGATAGATCCCTGCGAGAGTAGGTAGTTTTCAGCGCGGCGTTTCATTTCACCCGCAAGTTCCTCACGCTGGCACGCTTCATTAGCCTCAAGGATAGGTAGATGCGCGTACTTGCGTTGTGGCTCCAGTTCAGCCATCAGCGACTTTATCGCTTGAAGTTCTTTGTGAGCGCCTTCGATATTCATATCGAAAACATATTGGCTTGACTCTAGTTCAAGCAATTCAGCTTCGGCTTCCAACTTGGCGATTTGGTCTGAAGCGTCATCGGCTAAGATTGCTTCATATTTGAGCCGTGTGATTTCCCTGCGTTTTGCTTGGCCTTTGCCGTGCGCGATTTTCGATTCCATGTCGATCATCTGGGCGTATAACAGAGCATACGCCGCATCCGCTGTGTGGCATGAGTTCGCCATAAAGTGTTTTAGTTGAAAATCATGGTTGAGTCTGTGACTTGCGGAGTACATTACACATTGACTCCGGTTGTGCCGTTTGATGCGGCAGCGCCGCTAACTTCATCGCTAGTCAACGCAGTCCCTGTCGCGACGGCATTGCTGCTGTAAGCGTATATGTTCGTGGTGGTGGTGTTGCCTAAAGCAAAAACGCCGAGGGTAGAGTTGCCAGCGGCAGCGCCGCCAGCTAAACCGCTAGTCAACGCAGTCCCTGTCGCGACGGCATTGCTGCTGTAAGTGTATATGTTCGTGGTGGTGCTGCCGCCTAAAGCAAAAACGCCGAGGGTAGAGTTGCCAGCGGCAGCGCCGTCCGATAAGCCGCTAGTCAACGCAGTCCCTGTCGCGACGGCATTGCTGCTGTAAGTGTATATGTTCGTGGCGATGTTGTTGCTTAAAGCAAAAACGCCGAGGGTAGAGTTGCCAGCGGCAGCGCCGTCCGATAAGCCGCTAGTCAACGCAGTCCCTGTCGCGACGGCATTGTTGCTGTAAGTGTATATGTTCGTGGTGGTGATGTTGTTGCCTAAAGCAAAAACGCCGAGGGTAGAGTTGCCAGCGGCAGCGCCGTACTCTAAACCGGTAGTCAACGCAGTCCCTGTCTCGACGGCATTGCTGCTGTAAGTGTATATGTTCGTGGTGGTGGTGGTGTTGCCTAAAGCAAAAACCGCAAACGTCCCATCAGTAACCGGAGGAACTGTAATCGTAAACAACCCCCAAGGGCCGCCATAGCCTGACCCATTAAGAATAGGCATCAGATGGTTACTCCCCAGAGAGTAAATGACGGATCAGCAAACGTGCTATCCGTGCTTGATGGCGCGATAATTTTCATTGTCTGTGTCGGTGTCGCAGTAAACGCGGCGGATGTAGCAAACGTGCCTGTCGTCGCCCCTGCCGCGAAATCAACCGTTGCCACCGTAGTCCCGTCAAGAGTTACCGTGCATGTGACGGCATTTGTCGGAGCGACACCAGCGATGGCCTCTGAGGAAACCATATTTGCAGGGAAATAAACCGGGCGCACAAAATCAAATGCCGCAATCGCCTCTCCGGCAGATGGCGCACCGGACAAGCCTGCCATGAACGGATAGACATTTTGCAGGGTGGTCGATTCAGAAAAAACAGTGCCGCTGACCCCCGCAAGAGTGGAATCTTGAACCGAAGGAGCAAAAACCTGAATGACTGCCCCTGCGTCAAAAGTCCCGCCAGCTCCCGAAAACACCCCATCCGTGCCGCCGGATGAAAAAGTGATAGAACCGATAGACGATCCATTAGCGGTAATTCCAAGAACCGCAGTTGACGTTGCTGCCGTCAAAGCCGTGCAAATTGATCCAGCAAATGCGCTTGAAATCGTGATTGTTTCGGAAAGAACAAACGTCCCTATAATTTGACTCGATGCCGGTTTTGTGCCGCAACCGAATTGTAAATCATAAGGTGAATTGGCGCTTATGGTGCTGCCAAGAATCGTAACCGTTACGCTTGCTAAGGTTGTATCAGCGGTGGCGGGGCCGTGGATTGAGACCGTATCCCCCGCAACCGCGCTAAATCCTGAGCAAGAGAAAACGCCGAGCGTAGCGCCCGCAGCAAAAGTCAGCGTCCCTACTTGTGTGCTGTTATGATAAATAAGATATGTCGTCGCATCGGTAGCCGCCGTCAGCGCATAAGCCGTAGACCAGACAAGATTTCTAGGAAACTGAATGGATCGGACAATATTTGTATTTCCGATTATCTGAGAGTCAGTCCCAACCCCCGCAAATCCCGCAAAGAGGTCGTAAGGCGTCGTTCGATTATTGATCAGAGATTCCAACTGCGCCAACGGCACTGCATTAGCGGCAGCAGTCGCTGTATCCACATTAAACGCCTCCGACGCCGAGCCGTTGATCGCTGCAAAGTCCGCCTGCGCTTGTCCTAGCGGAACCGCTTCTGTGCTTGTAGTTGCATTGGCGACGTTGAATGCATAATTTGAATTGCCGGTAAGAGGCGCTAATCCTTGCCAGACAGCCGAAGACGCATTTCCAGTAGTCGTGCAAAGCCAGAGGAGGTTATCGTTCGTATCCCAGACAATTGTAGGAGAAATTCCATTTCCTCCCTGAACGCCCGCAACCTTTCCATTTGGGTTGCCGGCATAAGGAATGACAGATTGCTGCGGTTGCGCGTATTTGATGTTGGCGGTAGAATAAGTGGTAATGCTTGTTTGCCCTGCCGTCAAAGTGGTGCGTAAAAGTTCAAAAACCGTAGCATTGTCAGGCGCCGTGGTCGTTGCATAAACATGCAAACTGTCTTCTGTTTCTGTATACCACAAGAACGGGGCATTTGAAGGATTATAGTCGGGATGCCCGATAGGAGGGCCAATAACCGTCGTGGAATTTTGAGAAAGCGCGTATCGGGTTGCTACAAGATAGGCGGTTACTGAGCCAGAAACGGGAACTAAGGACGAAAAGTCAACTGTTACCGAACTGGAAGTCTGCCCGTTTGTCGTTCCATAAAACCCGCATAAATTTCCTTCACCATCTAAAAGGCGGAAAGAAGTCCCCGCCGAAACAGAGACAGACAAGGAATTTAATGTATACGTCAAATCGTTGGGGTAAAACAGCCCTGCGGTAAAAAGGGACGCTCCCAAATCCTTTAGGGACGCAGCAATATACGATTGCCCCTGATTCAGCAAAGCACCATTTACAAATTGGTTGTCAGTATAATTTGGCTGTTGCATCAGGCTAAACTCGGGTTCAATGTTGGGTCAGTAAGATAGGTAGTCGGAAGAGGAGATTGGGCCGGATTTGTACTCGCGGAAATAGCGGGGGTAACTGCTGTAGTTGATTCTATCAGATAAGCGCCAGTTACGCTAGGGGCACCTAAATAATTGATTGAGCCTAGATACAAACCTCCACTTGGTATGTAAATAGGCAAAAAGGGGACGCCTGCAGGGCGAACAACATTCAGTCCATTTGCCAATGAAAGATCAGATGCTTGCATAATCGAAGACGTTAATGTAAGTTTCCATGATACTGTTGAAAAATTTTCCGTAATCGTATTTTCATATCCTAATGCATCTTGCGCATATAATTGAATTGCAACGGGAGTTGTGCGCCCCAGTTTTAATGTAAATTGCATACGGTTGCGATATGTCGTATCCGTTTCAGTTGTTTGGCGCGGCATATTGAAAAGCGCACCCCAAGTATTGAGCCAGTTGCCCTGCGCTTGCGCAAAATCATACTGAAAGGCAATTCCGTCAATACTTTGCGTATAAAATGTCAAACCTGCAGCATAAGAATTTTGCAGCCAGGAAAAAATATTACCCGTGCGCAAATACGTTGGCGGCAAATCATAAAGACGAGACTGTACTTGCGACCAATCCATCAGGTAAAGTTCACTGTTGAAGATTGAAGAATATTGCGTTCATTATAAGAAGCTGTAATTCCCGAAACCGAAACCCCTGACGCATTGAACAATACAACCGACAAGGAGGAAATGGAAGGTGAGACAGAATTGGCAACCGCTGCCGTCAACTGGCTTTGGCTGATAGTAGAAGCAAATCCGACAGATGCATAATAAGTGTTTATAGCAGAAACAGCACTGTTTGTCAAAACGGTAGAACTGGAGCCGTCAATAATGGTGCCGCTAACAACAACAGAAGAGTATAAAGGCGTAACGCCTGACACTACATAAGGCACGCCGGCAGGGCGATTGCCTAACGCATCCAAAGAGCCAATTACGCCATTCAGTTTTGCGGTTACCAAACTTAAAAGCGTATTGGATGCACTTCCCGAGCCATTATCAATGTACAAGTCAAATCCCGGCACAACTGTCTGATTGTTTTGGACTTGTGTGATCCACGGTTCGTAAACGGAAGAGTATTTTACTGTTTCTCCGGTGCCCGATACCGTAACGCCAATTGCAGAGTTGGCGATAGCAACCGGCGTTCCAAGCCCAATCGCCGCAACCGCTGCTGTAAAGCGCGCTAGTGTTTGGCTGGCGGATTCAGCATTTTGGCCGCCGGTTGTCGCGGCGTAGTTTGTGCAGAAGAGCGCATAAGGCAGCCCGGTGACGATTTGTGTGATTGTATTGGCTGAAGTATTTCCGGATGTGCCGCCGACAACCGCTACAATAGGAGCGGAAATGGAAGTTGAATTCTGCAACAGTGTTACGGCTTGTGTCGTATTGAATTGAGTGCCGCCAATCGTTGCAACGATTGTGCCTGCAGGGATGAGAACAGCTTGAGATGCAGGGGGAGGGTTTGATCCAGTTCCGGTCAAAAAGGTAATGGTTCCTGTAGCGGGCTGCGCCGTCAGAGGATAAATTCCAAAGGCGCTATAAGCAGAATAAACCATCGCCTGAAAGGCTTGCGCTTGTGCGGAAACGCCCTGAATTTCTTCTACCGAACCAATGGCTTCCGAATTTGTTCTGATTTGAGAACCAATATTATAGTCGGTTACGACGCCCGATTGCGCCGCCATATAAGACAGAATATTGGCGGCTACCGTCGTGGTGTTTGGCGGAGAGGGAATCGTAATCGTGCTGCTCATACAACTGGTCCTAGAACTTCATTTACACTTGCCGTTTGCGATCCTGCGCCATTTGGCAGTACAGTGGCTGTTACATTGATTGCATAATTTTGATATGCCGTAGTAGACGCACTCACGATCTTGTTGACACGAGGATCAGACAAAAGTGCTGACCTGGCATATGCAGTAATATACGACAAAGTATTGGAATCTGTAATAGTGCCGACTTCTGGAGGAATTCTTGATCCAAAATCATTATGATAAACAAGAGCACCAAGCGTCGTCTGCAATCGGCGCCCAAGCGAAAAAGACAAATTCTGATAGCCACTTATCAATTGGAAATCGCCGACCCATACAGCGATCTCCTGATTCAATGGGCCATAATATATATCTACACCCAAATAGTTGAGGGTGTAGGAAGGAACGGTGCCTTGTGTTTGCACAACTCCTGTTGTCGGAAGGAAAAGCTGCTGCCCCGGCACCGCCGTCAAGGCCGTCGCACCCGACGTAATATAAGGAGGCTGTAGGTTATTGGTCGCCGCGATTTGCGTCCATTGCTCAAAGTTACCCAAACTGCGAGCCGCCATATCCATCAGATTGTCGTTTTCGCGCACCGTGGCTAACTGAATGTTTCCAGCCACTTGTTGCCGCAGGGAAACAAGCGTAGTATCCAGGCTTTTTAGCGTCGTGCCGATGATGTATTTGGCCGTATTGACATTTTGCGATTGCAAGGACGTAGGGTCGTTTCCTGTCAGCGCGGCCATTCCCAGCATGGAAGGAATAGAGACAAGATTATTCCACGCCGTCGGCAAGGAGTTTTGATTTACAAGATCGGCATCCGCAAGCATCTGATACGCAACCGTAGAGGCTTCATACATTTGCATGACCGCATTGTATGCATTTCCCGTATAAGGAAAGCCCGACGTTTCAAGTGCGGTTGCTAATGTAAGCCAAGCATTCGCTGCGTCTTGTGCCGCCTGAACCAATGTGCCTGAAGTCGGCGCGGGTTCTCCTGAAAAATTCAAGATGTATTCAAGATATTGAGGATCGGCTATCGGAAGTGTGTCTTGCACATAGGCATAATTAGGGGCAGTGAGAGTCACGTTAAAGCGCGTCTGATTTTCAGAAAATTGCAGCATTCCGGTCAAGCGGTTCTTGATGTAAGTTGCCGTATTAGCGTCCAGCGAAACGGGGACTGCAAATGCTTCAGATAAAAGCAAATAGTTGTTATAGACTTGATTTGTATCTTGAATGGCACTCAATGCTATCAGAGCGTTTTTAAGTGAAGACGCCGTAAAAACGGTCAAGTTTTGCGCTTGCGCAATCTGTGCCGGGTCAAGGTTTGAATTGTAATAATTCAACGTTTGTAAAACTGAATTCCATATTTGGCCTGAATATCCGGTTATGAAAAGGTTGTTGGCCATTACCCAATCCCATATGCAGAAAGGGTTGAGGTAATAGTGGACTGCACCTGCGTCATCACGGGGCCTGCAGCGGCATTGAACAACTGCCCTATAGGATCAGCCAAACTTGAAAAAATAGGCGCGTCCACACGTTTGATGCCGGCTAGCATGAAGCGATATTTTATCCAAAGCGGCTGGGAGGCGTCCTGATAGAAACCTTGCTGCCCAAGCGGTTCGACTTGCCAAAAATCATTGGAAAAATAATCGTAAAATTCAAGTGTATACAAAACGGGAATGCCAGCTTGAATCTGGTACTGGTTCAATTCCGCATATTGCGCCAAAAGCGTAGCCAGATTTTGAATGGATTGCAGGCCGGTGGCTAGATAGGCATCGTTGCTGTGACGATTGAACCCTGTCGTCCCTTCCAGAACATAAGTGACGGGAGCATTGCCATAGATATCAACTTGCCGCTGAACGCCTTGATAAGACGGATCGCCTGCGGTGTCAAAAGCAGTGGACATCGCCGTATAGGTTTTGCGAAGCGATGAAGGCGACATCGGAAAAGTATAGACGCTATACGGCGCGGAAAGCGCGCCTGGATAACGAATCGATAAGGTGTAGATAGCCGAACGGGTGTTCGGCACCGGCACTTGCCGAAAAGTTTGATAAGGCGATGTAAAAGGGGCTAAAAGAGATGCGCTCATAGCAGTTGAAGCAATGCTGAATTCATGGAAGTGGTTGCGTATAGATGCCCGTCACTATACCACATTAAATCTGAAATACCAATCGGCTGTGTATACGTATTGTTTTGGTAGTTTGTAATTGTCGAAGAACTTACGGCTCCACTGACAAGTGTGTAAAGATTGTTGGCCGTAGTGGCAAACCAGATTGACCCGTCACTTTTGTAAGTGACGCAGGTAGGTATTTCAAAACCTATTTTTTGAGTATATACAGTGCCCCACGAACCTCCAGAATAGGTCGTTACCCAACTATACGGGACAGCCGCAAAGGTAAAAGGCTTTGAATTGTAGTACTGATAGATAGAAGAATTTGTGCAGCCAAAGATCGTCAGCCCTGAATGCGAAATTCGGTTCCACACGGCGGGTAAGTCTTGCGTGGATTGAAATAATACCTGATCCGAAACAAATCCGTAATACCTCAACTGTTGATTTGTCTTATCCAGAATGACAATCTGTCCTTGTTGCACGTACACCTGGTCCGCCGAGCCCGTAAAGGAAACCGTATAAGTTGTATTGTTGGCAACAACAGAAAGGTATCCACTTGATCCCAAATTGCCACAAAAATATAGAACGTTATTTGTGTCGGAAGTCATGGACACAGGAGTATAGGAAAGGGATGTAACAGTTGCGACATTCCACCGACTCGTAGAATAATTCAAGAATGTGTAGCCTCCTGAAACTGTTACGCCGACTTGTCTAGAATTCACGACATACAGGCTGTTTGGCGCAGTCAAAGATATAGTGCCGCTTGTGGTCCACGTGCCTCCGGAATATCCTAGTATTTGAATCTGGTTTGCAACGGGGTTGCACATGAAAGCAAAATCTACAACAGGCGAGCCGACAATCTGCGTGTATCCAGAAACGGAAAGGCTTATGGTTTGGGCCACTGACAAGGCAGAGTTGGCAACGTCGTAAACAACAGCGGCTGAACTATCCGTTGTCAAGACTTGTGTGCTTGTGGAATCCCACGCAACCCATTTTGCCGTTCCAGACGCAGCAAGAGTATTGATGACTTGCCAGGACGGATCAGGTCCAGTTGCAAGATTGACCGTATTATTCGCGGGATTGACAAAAGTGATAAAATCTCCGTTTGGGGAAAGTGATATATTATACGCGCCGTAAGAGCGCAAAGGGGTTTCCGCCGTTCCGACCACCGCTACGCCGGATGCGGAAGCAGACTCGTTCATGATATGCAATATATTTGAAACAGGCGGCTGCGTATAAGAAGCTGTATCAGAAGTCAGGCTGTATACAGCAAGATTGTTTTGCGGCGCCTGAATGGAATACAGGTTTGTCGAATCCGTTTGCAGCCCTACAACTCCTGACGCAAAGTACGCGCCAGATACAAGTTGCGAACCTGAAATCTGATAAACATCGCCGCCCCACGAGTTGAAATAATTTGTTGCCGCAATTGCGGTGCCGTTGAAAAATGTACCGCTTGCTGCTGTATAATTGAGAATTGTGGAACCTGAAGTTAACAATCCTACCTGATTGTCCCAGTCAGTCCAGTATACATTTCCGCCCGAAGGGGCCGAAGAAGTGGCGCCGTATGTCAGCAAATTGCCTGTGTACGATCCGCTGCTGAACGTCGTGCCGTTATAAAAAACCAGATTTGGATCGTTGAAATCCAAAGATAGTATGCCGCTTCCGTAAACCGAAAACGTTTGGGCTTTTCCTACATTTTTGATATTTGGAAAAATATAAGTTGCCATGCCTTATTATACTTGATTTATAGAAAAATTCAAAGTGCAACGTTAGTTGGAAACGTTGACGAGAGTAGACCCAATGCCCGAAGCCGTTAATTGAGTTGTAGGAGTTCCAGTGTTGCCGCCTTGTGGGTCGGAATGAACATGCGCATTATATGCAGATATGAGGCTGTTTGTTAAAACCAGCGTATCAGTCAAAGACGCTCCGCCTTGGCTAAGGTTGATCGCCTTGCCTGCCGCAGCATCAATGTTTATATTGCCAGAAGCGTCAATCTGAATGGAAGCTCCGTTGACAGATAAAGTGATGGTTTGCCCGTTTGCGGCTTCTACATTCACCGCTCCCGTCGAAGTAATTTGTGCTTTAGCCCCGGTTGCATGATTGATTGTCGTGTTGAAAGGTGAAGGGGGTGAGGGAACTCTTTGTGAAGACGTAAATTCCACACTGCTTGAAGACTGGTCCGGATTGACGGTTTGCCGAAAAGTCGGATCAGCCGTTGTAGCCGTGCCGACTACTATAGCCGTTCCGTCAGGATAATAAATGTTCTGGTTGCCTGTCTGGTCCAGCCACTTATAGTATCCGCTGTAATGAGAATCATATTCAAAATGTGGATCGGTCGTATTGGTATACGCTTGCACATTTTGCGCATACAGGCTGCCAAGCCACACGCCGTTACGTATATCGCCCGCAGGGAAGGCTACAACGCCCCATGTGCCCGGAGTAGGTAAGGCGTGCTGCTTGACGCGCAGGGCGTCCGCAGGGCCGTCAGAAACGACTGTGACGGGAATTCCCGGCATCTGGCCGCTTGGATAGAGCACCATGATCTTGTTGGGAGGAGATTGTGAAACAACCTGCGCTTTGGTAATCCACGGAACCATTAATATTGTGCCTTGTTGAAGATTTGAGCGATATCGCCAATCAACCCTTGGCCGACAATGTTTTGGTAATTTACTGGGGTCAACGGCGGCCCAAGCCCGCTTGGCAATCCGGCTTGATATACGCCGTCTTTTCGTTGTGCGTTTCCGGTACTAAGCGCGATCATCAGATTTGAATCCGCATATACGGCGTTCGGCAATCCTCGGCTTAACGTAAGAGTGGTCGTTGACATTCCTCCAAACGTAAATCGGTGCGATACGCCTTCAATATAAAACTTCCACAACTCCTGATTTTTATAAGGTGTAAACTCAAAGGTCGTGCCAGGAAAAATGTCGGGCCGCAGGCGCATCGTGATTTGCCCTTTGGCCATGTTAGGTGTCGGCTCAAAATACGACGTTTGACGCAGGGCAAGTTGCTGCACAAGCGTTTGAAAGTCTTCAGGAGTGCCACCCCCTGCGGCCAAGGACTGTGCATATTGTCCTGCGGAATCATAAAACCATTCTATATCCTGAATTTGCGGACGGTAGCCATAGCGATGAATGGATGCTACATCTGCAAAAGAAGCGAATGTATAAATGAAGGGGGAATTCGAGGAATTGCTTTGCCCGAAAAGCGCACTCAACTGCACGGGATTGATAACATAAAAATTTTTGACTTCAGAATCATCAAAATAGATTCTGTTTTCAATACCAGAATTTTCATTTGTGGTGTAGACAGGCAAGTTTAACCAATAACTTTGATCCCATTCAACTTGCGGAAAAGCGCCAGAACTGTTGGCAGCTTGCGTGGGACGAGTCCACGGCAGCGGATTTACCCTCGCGACTATTTGAGGCGAACTATCCGGAAATCCCGGCAGCGTCAGATAGGTAGTTGCAGGAATGACATTGGGGGAAGGGAATGCAGTGCCGGGATAGTATCCTTTTGGGCAAGTCGTAACAAAAAATTCATAAAACGGAAAAGGAAAAACCTTCATGAATTTCTGCTGCCAACTGCCTTCACTCAGCATGAAATAATCAGCGAAAGGGATTTCTATATTTGAATCATAAGGTTCCCAAAACTGCGCCACCATATCATAAAAAGAAACTCGTCCTCCATTATAAGGGAAAGACAGACTCGCCATGATGCTTTGCGGACCTGCCATGATCTTTTTGTACCACGCTTCCCCAAAAGCATTTGGCGTTGCGCTTAAAAGCGAATCGGATAAAAGTGCTTGCAGGCCGGCTGCTCCTCCTACAACGGCGGCACTCGTCCCCGCAAGAAAAGAGAGTGTATAATAACTGGCCAGAGAAAAGAAATACTGAAAATCGGCACCAACAACTGAAATCGTACGCATAACTCCCTTGTTGGTATGCCAGTCTTGAGTTTCCTGACACGATTGGACGACACCAATCATCACAATTTCACGGTATGATCCTCGCGCTATTCCGATGACCACCAAAGACATTGGGGTAAGCAAATCCGTCCAGGAAGGACGTGCATTCAGCCCGTAAGGCCCTCCGGGCGCGAGTAGCATTGAAAACGTGCCGACTTGCCCACGAATATTCTTGCTTACGGAAAGGTCAAGAAGACTTGCGTTGTTGCCTGATAAAATATATTGCCCTCCCTCAAAGGGGTATACAGCAACATATGCTTCCGGGCCGGTAACAAATCCACTCATGGCTGCTTAGGTGCCAAGCCTAAATGCCCGGCAGCATACCCCCCTCCCGGCAATCCTGATCCGTGTACATGATTGAGCGCGTTTATAAATTTTAGAACGCCGGCATTGAAGTTTGCTGTTGCATTCGCAAACGCGGTGGCCGAGCCGCCAAACTGTTCAAGCGCCGTTAAAAGAGACTCACCCGCATTTCGTGAAGTAGTAGTGTCCAAGTTTTTAGTATTTGCTTCTGCTTTTCTAAAATACCCAATCATCTTCTGATTTTCTTGTTGTGTCTGCCCAGTAGCGGAAAGATATGCGTGGTAGTATCGCATTTTTCCATTCTTTCCTTGAGTATGGGCGATTACACTTGCGGGAATTTGGCCTGCTAAAATTTGCTTTATATGGCTTGGGGCAGGCCCCCAATTATAAGCATCATAAGCGTCAATCAAATGCTGTTTTGCGGATAAATGATGCCCATTAAAAAGCGCATACATTTGCGCAAAATATTTTGCAGAAGCCAAAGCCGCTGTTTTAGGATCAAGCATATTTGCGCCGGTCATTCCTACTGCGGCAAGTGCGTCGGGCGTCATCTGCCCCAAGCCAATAGAAGGACCGACTTTTGACATTGCAAAAGCGGAAGGTTTAAATCCAGATTCCCCTCCCACAAGACCATAAAGATAAGAAATCGGAACGCCTGTTTTTTTGGACGCAGATGCAAGCGCATTCATGACAAGAGGAGACGCGGCAGCGCCTGCAGTTGCCGTAGAACCAAGAATAGGGCCTTTCTGCCCTGAAAGATATTGCATGGCGCCGCCTATGCTAGTCCTTGTGGCCCCGATGAACCCAAGGTCTCTCATACTTTGCGGACCCTTTGGAAAATAAGGGTACTTTCGAGCATATCCCGCTAATTGATGTTGATGGGAAATAAAATAATCACCTAAATAATATTCCGCAAGCTGATCAGTTGGCGACGTTATAATATCTTCTATTAATCTTTTACCTGCTGGCGTGCTTCCTAGTTTTTTATAATTTGCTGCCCCAATAAATTTTTTAAGTTTTGCAGAACTGTTAACACCTCCGTTTGCCGCAATAGCCCGATACAAAGGAATAGAAGTTATAGGATTGACCCCAAGAGTTCTAGCAGTTGAAGAAAGCGCGGAGGAAAAAGACAACTCAGAAGCGCCGGTACGCGACCCTGGTCCTCCCGAAGTCATCATGCGATTGAAGATTTTTGTGGCACTCCCTGCGCCCGCCGTAAGCCCTCCTTGTGCCACATTCTGCTGCAAAAGCGTTCGCATGGACTGAAAGATACGCGATCTATCGGTGCCTACCGCAACAGCGTCTTCCATGACCTTTTGAAATTTCTTGGTGTAACCTTGGCCGCCATATTCCCCTTGCATGCGGGCGATCGTGGCATAAGTATCCGTCCCCATGCCCGCAAGGCCGGGCATGAACCCCATTCCTGCAATTTTACCTACTGTACGTGCAGCACTCGAAGCACTGCGCGGCGCGATTCCGTATTGCCCTAAAATATTAAATGCGTCTTGGCCAGAAAGACCGTAGGCTTGCATAAGGCTTGGGGCTGCGCCATGCGAACGATAAAATTGGCGAAGAATGCTCTGTCCGCTTGTGCCGGCATTCAGCCCATAAGCGCCTGCCGTGCGGCGCAAATTAATATAAGGCTTGGCAGCGTTATAAGCACCATTATAGATGGCGGAAATGGCGTGAGGCATTTCATAAACCGCCCCTCCAACCGCCGCTGCAGCAGCTAGAGGGTCAAGTGCCGCAGCACCGAGTTCAAACAAATCCCCTATAGCGCCGCCCGCTGCTGTGCCAAAGAAGCCGCCACCAAAACCGCCTTTGCCGCCCCCTATCCCACTGCCTCCGCCTCCGGCACCACCCCCGTAAAACCCTCCCCCTGCGGCCATCCTTGCTTTTGCGGCGCGGCGTGCCACAACGGCACGCATGACCATTCCTTTTGCACCGGGCGCGTATTGAGCGGCAGCACTGATATTGGAATACGATTCAGCAAGAATTTCACGCGCTTTTTTGCGATCCGCTTCTTGCTCTTGTGAAGTCTTGCTATTGGAGCGCACATACTTGTCAAGATTTTTTGACATATGCGCAAGATGGCGATCAATCAGGATAAGTTCTTTTAGTTCTCCTCGATTGACCGCATTGGTTCCGACGCCACCTAGCCTGCGCGCTTCCTGATTATAGTACGCGCCTCCCATCGTGCCCAAAGATGAAGAAGATAGTCCTGCAGCTACTGCAGAACGATATTGGTTGGGGTAAAGTGCGGATGCAGCGCGAGCATCGCGCCGAGCGCGAATATTATAGTTTTGATTTTCGTAGGCAGCTTCGCGATAGGCTTGATTGTACGCAGAGGCGGCGTTTCGTTCTGCTGCACGCCGTCTAATCTCCATATCTCGGTTTTCATAAGACGCAGCGCGATAATCAAGATTAAATCTGGACGCAGCATTTCGTTCTGCTGCACGCCGTCTAATCTCCATATCTCGGTTTTCATAAGACGCAGCGCGATAATCAAGATTAAATCTGGACGCAGCATTTCGTTCTGCTGCACGGCGCGCTGCTTCTTGAGCACGCCGCACCGATTCCATTTGAGAATTTTGATAAGTAGCTTCTCGGTAATCGCCTAAAAACTTTTCTCTTTCCGCACGCTCTCTTGCAATTTGCTGACGGCGCTGAAAAGACACGCGCGCATTATAATCCTGATTAAGCCAATTTGCATTGGCATAATCATCGGACGCCCCAAAAGCCGGATTTCTAGGCGTCGGCGGCTGCCCTGTAATCGTGATTTTAGCCATCAATGGTCGCCTTTAGGCGGGGGATAATAACGCGGCATGTTTGGTGCAATGGCGCTCTTAGGAATAGGGAACGAAATACGTTTGACAAATTCATCCTTGGCTTTACCAAGCAGCCGATCTGCCCATCCAAGCATGATCTTTTGATGGCTTTCAGTCTTTTCAATTTCCTTGGTACGCTCAAACTTGAATTGATCCGGGTTATCCTTGGCATACATTTCCATGATAAAATTCATTCGCGCTTCGGAAAGAGACGTAACCTTGTCATCAAAAGGAGAGCAATTAAGGATTCGGCTGACTCGCCACAGGTTCTGCGCTAGCCGGCTCTGCGTTTCCAGCCCCTCGTCCGAGAAATCGGGTCACCTCTTCCTGAAATTTGTTGTAAATTTCATACAACATTCCAGTAGCGGTGGGAGGAAACTTGGACGAATCAACAGCGACGGAAACTTGCCCCCGCGCATCCTTGGTTTCTGAAAACGCCCATTTGGCAGTGGATTTTTCAAGCAGGACTTCCATCGTGGCCATCGCACGAACAAGAATGATCGTGTTGATATCCAGTCCGTCTTCGTAACCAATTCCTTCAGGATCAAACTTGCGTCGGATACCTGCTGCCACAGAGCCAATCCTGGCAACATCCATAGGCGACGGAATACGAAATTCAAAATCTTCGTCTTCTACGCGAACTGTAATTGTGTTTGTCAACACGTTGCTAGTCATAAAAAACTCCATACTTGGGTTGCGGAGTCGTTATATCATGAAACTAACAAAACAGCAAGTCAGGCATATATGTTGGCCACTGACACGTTTACCACTCGGGTAAAAGTGCGGCCATTGGCAGTCTTAATTGTAATTGTAATCTGATAGGAAAAACCGGCAACGCCGCCTGTCAGCCAAAACCCAACCGCTGTTGCAGTCCCTCCCGTTCCCGCGAGAACCGCAATGTTGGTTACGGTCAGATTGGAAGACGATGAAACAACTGTCGGGGTGCCAGTAATGGTATCGTACGTTCCGCTGGCACTGACGAGCGTATTGGAAAAATCTACAATCCAGTCATCCACATCGCCGGGATTTTTTAACGACGGAAAAAATACGGGAAATGTCATGCGCTCGCCTCCGTGTTCACGTAGGCGTCAAATCAAGGGGCGGTCGGAAGCGAAGCCCCCGCTGCAGCCGAAGACAAGAAGTTCACCCCCGCCAGCGCATTGTTTCCATTCAGGATCGAATTACCGTCTACATCCAGAATATCCATCGCCAGGAACGAAATGGTTTCGGAAACCGCTGCGTTGGTCGTGATGTTGGTTCCTTCGTTAGACGCCACGCACCCTACATAAGCAAGGAAAGGATTGCCGGAAATGTCGGAAACATAGATGTTGAACTGGTTGTTGGCGAGAATGTTGACAAGGGGGGTGGATTCGCCAAAAAAGGATTCCCCTTCCGCCGTCAACCGCAGCTTGTCCACATTGATCGTCATGCTCATGCGAAGCTGCTGGATTTCCTGCGGCTTGCTGCTGCCGATTCCGTAATACGCATCGGTGCCCATATCCCAGGCGGGAGACGATGCAGTTGCAAAGCCAATCAACTGATCGCCTACAAAAAGCGAGCAGGCGTTGCCGTTAAGAACCTTGTAGTTTAGCTGAGTTTGATTATAGCCGGGCATTCGTTAAATCCTTACGCTGAAAGGTTCAAAGGCTGCACAAAAGTCTGCTCAAGGATAAACCTGATCTGACCCACAAGCACGACATTCACCGTAATGGAAAGAGTCTGCGTAGCGCCATTGTAGTTCAGCACCAGCGACTTTGCATCCCACGAAACAAGAACGCCGTTATTGCCGGGGCTGTAAATCAGATTGTTAAGCTGCGTGACAATAGCATTGCGCACGCGAGTCAGACCGTAAGGCGAGGCAATCGTGCCAATGTAAGGGGCGACCGCCGCAGAGAGCGAATAGGCAAGTCCCCACCTGCAGGCCACTTGCTGATTGAACACGTTTTCGGGGTTGTTATCGCCCTGCCACGTCGTCAGGTCGCTGACAATGGTGGGAACATTGGTGTTCGGATAGTTGAGCACCATGACGCCCGCATTCTGCAACTGGTTGATCTGCGAGACAGTCAGGTAAGAATTGGCACCTCCTGCCTTCTCAACCCCTGTGCCGGACAGTTGCTGGTTCGTCAGCGGCTGTGCAATGATATTGCCGGCCATGATGCCCGCAACCGCCGCCGCCCACGCAATACCGCCATACAGAGTATTAAGCCCCGTGGTTGTATCCGTGCGATAAATGCCGGGGTAGCAATACGTGGATTCAAAAGAATTAAGCTGTGTTGCATTTTGAACTGTAGTCGTAACAGAATCGCCAACCGACGAGCCCGTAACAAACCGGCGCCACGCTTTGTAAGAGATGCTGGATGCAGTTTGAGCGTGCTGCATGCCAAGTGCCGTGACTGCGCTGTTATTGCTATCTGCAAACACAACCCAACCCGGAGTTTGCAGGGCAACGTTAAAAGCGTCCGCATAATCCTGATTGGTCGGCGGGACGTTGGTGCCTCCGGTAAAGTGCGTAAGCCCGACTTCGTTTACCGAAGAAGTCCCCGTGAGGGCGACTCCCGAAACAAGCGCCGCAGACACATAATTGGACGCATACTGATTGGCCCAATAAATGATATCGCCTAACGTAGCGGCAATATTTTTATACTGATATACGCCCGAGGCTGGAACAGGAAGCGAAACAGCGGACGCCAGATTCAGATTGACCGAAGGAAGATTGCCGTTGGACACAACCGTAGCGGAGTAGTATCCAGTGCCATTCAGGTAGGCCGCCAGAGAGGCAATCGTGGAATACCCACTGCCTGTAATATCAATCGAAACGGATTCACCTGCATTCGGGCTGTCGATGATAAAAGTGGTCGCCCCTGCAGAGGTACCCGACACGGTGTAAGTAACGCCAGTAGCGGTTCCCGCATAAGCCAACTGGAACGGCACGCCAAGATTCTGCCCTTCGACAGACGTATTGGTATAACCGTCATAAATAGTGACGTTGTAGCCTGCAACGGTCCCGGTGGTCACTTCATACTGAAGCAAGTTGCTGGCCGCACCGTAATTGGCGGAAGTCAACTCAATCAGATTTGCAGCCGAACCACTTGTGATATAGGCCGTGGACTGCGTGTTTTCGCTCGCATTGATAAGCGTGATATACTGCGCACCATTCAGGCTGGGCGACGGATTCGTCATGAAGTCGATATACGTCGCGGACGGAGCGCCGCGAATGGCATTCTTCGCGTCCTGCGCATTCGTATAGGTCGTCGGCGTCTTGGGCGCAAGGCCATAGAAATCGCCAATGAAAATCAGAGGAGGGGTAAGCGACTGCACAGGCACAAGGGCCTGCGAAACATTATCCGCATAATAAGCGCCGGGAAGGACAAGTGTTTGCCCGAGAAACTGAACATTTACATTAGGCATTTATGTCACTTTCCAAATTTGACTGGCTTTGCATTGGCAGGCTGCTTGCCATAGTGCTTGATCATCGCTTTCCACTCGGACTCACTGTGCCGCTCAGCGGAATGCTCAATACGCAGGAACCGCAGCCAAACTTCGTCAGCGGTCCCTGCGATAGTTTTTGCAAATGCGCCGAAGGTTAAAATCTTGTCACTCATGTTTGGCCCTCTTATGATATTGTCATTCTACATTAAAATCAGATTATGGCCTATAGGTATTTGAAAATTTGATTAAAGATTTGATTCGTCTTGGGCTGTAGAAGGGTTGGGATCAATATCCGCAATAAATCCATAATTGGTGGAAACCGTTACATTGAACGTCCCGGTAATCTCTACGAGGCATTCACAATAATAAAAACCGGGCGCATCTCGGTCTTGAGTGACTTGTCCTGTATCTACCATAAAGTCATGACTGACATTCTGGCCGATGGATTCTAGTAGCGGGCCTAGAATTGTCTTGAAAATGGAAATGACGGCATCGCGATAAAATTCCCGCTCTTCCGCCGTTGTGGTCATGATGGCAATGCTGTATCGTCTTTTTGTAAGATCAGTGATACTAAGCAAGTTGCTTTGGTAATTGGACATGACGTTTTGCCCAATCGGCACCTGCACCTGCTGCATTGTCACTTGGCTGATTGCGACAAATGGCAAAGTAGGTTGCCCCGCAATCGGCATCGCATGAAAAACGGAGGGTTTGCGCTTGAAATTATTTGGCACAATCAGGGCGTTCAGCCCCGCCTGCATCACGCGAATAAAGATTTGGGTAAGGTCATCCTGATTTATCGTAAGTGTCGCCCCCACTGAAATAGCAGGGGTTGTGATCGACACATCCGTTCCGCCTGAAACAACAGTAAATGTATAGGCATAGGCGAGGCTTTGGTTTAGAGGTGCATTCAGCCCTTCTCCTATATCAATGTAATTGATATAAGGAATATACGTGCTGCCTGCCGGGGCTGGCGTAGGATCAGGAAGGAGAAGAGAAGTGCCACTGACAAGCGTGCCGCCTTGATCCACATACCGTGTCAGTGACCATCCACTGACCGTCGAGGACTGGAGTTGAAGGGATACGACGCCTCCGCAGGGGACAAGTTCATAATAGATGCTGGGATCGGTTCCTACAGTACCGCTCATCACTCAAACTCCATATTGATTTTTCAAAAGGTCGGCAAGGTGCTTGGCAGGGGCATACGCCGGTCGATCCGGAATATACCAGGCTGCCGCTCCCGGCCCGTCTCGCATTGTCCGAAAAGATGTGCGCTTGATTGGCTTTCCCCACATACGGGCTATGTTACGCCGAACTCTTTGGCCGTTCGGATTGTATTTTGTGATGAAATCCGCAAGAGAATTGCCGTTCAGCATGTCGTTCGGCTTGTCTTTGTCGGGATAAGGCGGCATGGGAATGATACGATAACGTTCGCCTTTGGCGTTGATTTTTGAATATTTTGCCAGCATCTTTTGCTTGATGCTGAATCCGCTTATACCGTCTTCAATCCATTTACCTTCTGGCGCAACCGTATCATCAGCAACAATGACAACCTGATATGTACCCTGCCGCTGCCAGGAAATTGAAGCAGCGTATTTGCCGGAAGGATGCATCAGCTTTTTGCCGCCGATTTCCTTGTGTCCGAGCGCAAACTCCATCCATTGCTTGTACGTATCGGCAGCAATCAAACCGAGTTGCTGGGGATTGGCGTTTGTGTGGATGACATAATCGGTCATATTAAAAACTTGTTGGTTGCTTCTACAACTTCGGAAACTGTAGTATGATGTATAGATACTTGCTGGACGATATGCGCAAGGGGAGAGTCTGCAAAGCCGTAACTGCCTAATGCATCTCCGATCAGTGGGTTTTCGTTTTCTATGTGGACAGTCATGGAATCGCTTGCGGGCTGCCGCTTCCATTGACTGTTGAGCGAGTCCAAAGATCGAGGGTTGTCAGCCGGAACCTTTTTGGTATCTGGCCTGTTCCGTTAGCAAAGGGCCTGTTGTGCGGCATACCGCCTGCTTCGCGCCACGCTATGTAAACCGGGGCAGCATTATATTCTACCGTGTACGCAGTGCCATCAGGCGCATTTGGCAGGATTACAGACGCGCCTGACACGACGTATTCAGAAGATGGAATAGGCGATGTAGTCTGCGTTGTCGGATCGAACTGATAAACGTTGAGCACTTCAAGTTTTTGCTGATACGGCAAGATGGTATTCTGCCCTGTCACCAATACGCTGTTATAGCGGTTCACGGAATCAACTTCGACATACGCATCCATGAGAGAGGATTGCATCCACACTCCTGATGCAGAGTAAGGAATGGTAAGGGTAGGCTCGCCTCTTTGCGTAACACCCCATTTCGGGTCCATCGTGACGCCCGGTTCGTCAGGACTGACGGACAAGTGCATGAAGGTAATAAGACCCGTAAATAAGCTGGTCCAGTTATCCCAGTAATACCCGCGTCCATAGCAGGTGTTGCAATTGGGATCAGGGGAGCCTGGAATTTGATAGCCGTATGTGCAGGCGCAGACATGGTTTTTCATCCAGCCAAGCCGAATCCCGTAATTATTAATAAGCCCGTCGAGCATCCGTTCCGGCATCGTCATGTTCGGAAGGGATGGATAATACGGAGTCGGCCAGGAAATTGTGTTAGACATTTTCGGAGGGCAGCCCTGCTAATTTTTGATCCCAATATAACTTTGTAGCCATCATGACTACAAACGTATCTTCGCGTGCTTTTTTGTTGGCTTTTTTGGTTTTTATATTTGATTGTTTAATTTTTTCTATGACTTCAGACTGAAGCCGTTTACCTTTGTGGGCTTCGCTCATTCTTTGACGGGTTTCGGCAGATAACTTCTTCCCTTTTTTGGCAGCGCTCATTTTTTGTCGCGCTTCAACAGAGATAATTTTGCCCTTTTGAGCCTCACTCATTTTTTGCCTAGATTCTTCTGAAGCTCGTCGCCCTTTTCTAGCCTCAGACATTTTTCTTTTGCTTTCTTCCGTATGTCTTCTTCCTTTAGCGGCTTCACTTAATTTTTGACGTGTTTCCATTGTAAGGGGGCGCCCTTTTAAGGCGTCTCTTTTCTTTTGCCTTTCCTCTTGAGAAACAATTCTTCCTGTGCGTGCTTTACTCATTTTTAAGCGTGTTTCTGCAGAAGGCTTGTGGCCGCGATTACTTTCTGCGCGAGGTCGCATATTATACCCTTTAGAAAAAGCATTTAGTTCGTCTATCCAATATTGTTCTCGATCTAACAGTTCTCCAATATTTACTACATACTCTAAAATTGAAAATTGAAAAGAGTCTTTCCCATATTTATTATATGCATTTTGTAGTTTAGCAGAATGATGTTTTTTATTTTCTAAGTTTATATTATGGGAATATTCTCGCCACTTAAAATTATTAGTGCTTCCAACATATACTCTTCCATTTATGGTGTTTTTAATTTGGTAAATGCCTGAACTGCAAGTTTCCATTGTTATTCTCAAATTGTAATAAACGCAGGGCCAGAAATTTTGGTGAAAACGCTTTGCAAAAGCGCGTCGACTTGGCGTTCGTACTGCTCGATCTGGTAGCCAAATGGCCCTTTTTCGCTGTAGCGCCCCATATAAGAAACACCGTCAACCTGGGTTTGGTGCTGAATCATTCCCATGTTGATGGTGCCCTGAATGGCCGAAAGGGCACGGATGGCGGCTTTGGCAAGCACCAATTCCTGCACGAAACGAAATCTCGTGTTATAGTCATTTGGAGTTAATCCTGCAGTATACTGAAGCCAAAGCGCGCCAGGAACGCTTTCTGCAAATCCCAACAGGGCTATCTGCATGGAAAAAAGTGGCAACATCTGGACGTTTTCAGCGGGGACAAGGCGAATAAGTCCGTAATCTTGATCCTCAACAAACCACGTTCTGCTAACTCGGAAAAACTCTGATAAGAGGGGATATATGAAAGCAAAGGATTTTACAGCAGAAAAATCTTGTTCGGATATCATGCGTGCCGGGGATGCAACATTTCGGATGGGTCGATACCGCAGTGGCGTAACCATCCATCCTTCATCTTGAGCGCGCGGAAAAAAGAAATCATAAGCTGCATCAGCTAAATCGTAGTCAATGCCCTGCTGCTGAATAAGCCCTCCAGACGCAGGGATAACGCCTGTATCAGTTGTCTGGCCTAACTGAGTACACGGCGGAGACGCTACCCAAGTCGGCGTCAGAAGCAGCCCCGTCTCCTGCTCAACCCAATCTTCCGCATACCTTATCCAGCCTTGCAGCACAGACGACGGAACCGGAGAAGGCGTCGGCTGATAATACTGCAGGGGGATTCCAACAAAATCTTGAAGGTCTGAAGGCGTCAATCCCGTCTTTGTAGGAGTCCACTGTCCACTGGCTCCATATCCAGTTGCAACGGGATATGCGCCGCTATTATCCCACTGCCAAAGAGCCTGCGATACAATGGGCTGAGAACCATATTCAAGAATATTATTGGGCATCAGGTCTTAACTTTCTTGGGGCGCCCCTTGGGCTTGTGTGCAGGCTCGGGTGCAGGCTCGGGTGCAGGCTCGGGTGCAGGCTCGGGTGCAGGCTCGGGTGCAGGCTCGGGTGCAGGCTCGGGTGCAGGCTCGGGTGCAGGCTCGGGTGCATGATTAATCACAAGCGCCGGCCCTATCATTTCCATCACAACCGAAGGATGGTGCATGACGGATTGAACAGCATTTGCATCTTCAATCGGATCAGTAACAAATTCACCGTTTGTTCTGATTTTGAAAGACACGCCATTCAACTCGCCGCCAATTCGAGCAGCGCCGCGCCAATTACGATGAATATGTGAAGTGCGTTTGATTTTGGCTATAAATCTCATAAGCGAAGTATACCATGAAAAAAGGAGATATGCAAGGCGGTCAAACCGAAGTGGTGCGGTATTCCGGAGGCGTCAAAATTTTTCTGTATTCAACCGGCATATAAATAAGATGTGTCGGATCATAAGAAAAATATTTTTGTTGTGAATAAACACCTTGAGCAAAGGAATATCCGATTGCGGTTCCCGTCGTGCGCGCAACCGCACTTCCCGTCGCCAACGCAGACGAAGAGCCTTGCGCTGTAGCCTTTGCAGTGGGGCTAGGCGCACTTATAGCGTTCGCAGCGGATTGCCCTGTAGCCGTTCCCGCAAAGCGGCTTAGGGCCGCTCCTACGGCGGCGGCTGTTGAAGTTCCCGTTGCCGTCGCTGTAGCAGGGGTAAGCGCATTTCCTACTGCCTGCGCAGTAGACGCCCCCTGCGCCGTGGCCGTAGCGGAAATTTTGTTATTGCTACGCCCAGTTGCGGAGGATAGTCCAATTGCTGTTCCGGTAGAAGCAGCCAGCGAAGCGCCAACACCTGCCGCAGTTGATTGCCCTGTTGCCGTTCCATACGACAAAGGAACCGCATTACTTGTCGCATTTGCTTTGCTGCTGCCCGTGGCAGTTGCCGTAGCACGGGCAATGGACGCGCCTGCCCCCGTTGCGCTGCTTGCGCCAAAAGCCGCTGCCGTAGCTGCAAAAAGGGAAGCCCCAACTGCCGTAGCCGCCGACGTGCCCGCAGCAGTTCCTGTCGCGGAAAGAACAGGACTTGTAGAGCCAGTTGCACTACTGGTTCCCGATGCGGTTGCGGTAGCGGCAGCGAGCGAAGCGCCGATGCCTGTAGCGGCAGACGTACCCGCTGCTGTAGCCGTAGAAGCCGCCAAAGACGCACTCGTGGCAGAGGCCGTAGACGCCCCTGCGGCAGTCGCTGTAGCGGCAGTGAGCGAAGCCCCAGCGGCAGCGGCGGTAGAAGCGCCTGTTGCAGTAGCCGTAGATGCGGCGAGAGAAGTGCCTGTGGCACTAGCAGCAGAGGCGCCAGTTGCTGTAGCCGTAGAGGCTGCAAGAGAAGCCCCTGCGGCAGTTGCAGTAGATGCGCCAGTTGCTGTTGCAGTTGCCGAAACAATATGGCTGCTGGAAGCGGTAGCCGTGCTACTGCCTGTTGCGGTAGCCGTTGCGGCAGCGAGTGAAGCGCCTACGCCGGGAGCGGAGGCCGCACCAACAGCGGTGCCTGTAGCGGTTGTGGAGGGAGCACTCGGCACCGCATAATACCGCCGCCGCACAATCGGGCGCAGCATCGCGAACGGCTCGGCGCTGACGTAACAGATTTCGTCCGCCGACAGCGCGCGAGGGGCAAGCAGCACCGCCGACACCTGACCGTTCAAATATGAGGTTGAGTCGGCAATATCGTAGCCAATTCCCTGCACGATGCCGGAATTGGTAAAGGCGGTCGTGACCCCGCTTCCAGTGAATGGGATGGAAGTTCCATCCATGTAGGAAGCAGTCGTGCCATTCAGGAACGTGCCCGCAACAACGTGGTCTAGTCCATCGAAAAACGAGATCGTGCCGGTTGCATCGACTGGGTTGATCAGATTCCCGGCGTCGTCTCGGTAGACAATGACCGGCAGGGTGCCGTTCGAGGATATCGCCAGCTTAAGGATATCGTTGCCAGTCGGTGCGCGTTCGCAATAAAAAACGTTGCCATTGCCGTTGTAGGCAGCGGCGTTCGCGATGGCGATGACAGTCCATTCGGAGAGTCCGCCGAGATATGGACCGTTTCCGACCTGAAGGCCCGACTGCGTGTTTGGCAGTAACGCCGACGGCCCGAACGACGAGGACGCGATGGATGGGGGCGAATTATAGGTCTGAAGAACCGCGCCGCTGGCGCCCACGTCGATATTCGTGACGCCGGGAATGAAAATTCGGCTGAACCCAAGCGGGTTGTCGCCAAGCTCTACCGGCTCGGTCGGCACCATGCGCGGGCCGAGCGCAAGCGAGCGCGGGCGGAAAATAGCGCCCATAACGGATTAACCGATCTGACCGTAGTAGCCGTAGAGAGTCGCTGTAACTGTGGACGGAAACGCCACTCCAGTATTATTTAGAACCACAATCTTGCCAAGAATTGATCGCAGGGGGATTGACGGCACGATGATGACCGAGGCCGACACGCCGCGGGTCGGGAAAGACGCCTGCCGCACGGACCAGAGCGGATAAAGTTGCCCCGAAGAGGCATATGAAGTCTCGTAATTTGTTCCGTCTTCAGCAAAAATGGCGCATGCCTGCACATTGACCGGCGCGGTGGTGCCGAGCGTGGTCGCGGTCCCGAGGTCAATGAACAGGTCTGCAAATTCATAGGCCGGCCCCCCGAGCGTTGCCACCGTGTTATCGAATGGACCGAGGGTGGCTTGCGAACCTGAGGCAAGGGAGGCAAGGCCCGTTGCGCCAGAAACACCTGTAAAAGCGAAGCCTGCGGCAAGTCCAGTATAAGTTGTAGTGCTCATGTATTATACTCCTGCGGTCTGTAGGTCTGCGGGTTGAACAGGGGGATCCCACACTGGAACCGTCTGTGATGCGAGCGCCAGTATCGCGGCTTGGTCTGTTGCCGTGATCGGTCCCGTCACGCCGGTTCCGGGCGACACAAGCGCGGCAAGGTCATTTTCCATGTTCGCGGCGATAGCCGAGTTGGTCATTTGGAATATCGGAAGCGCACCGGAATCCTGTATCGCGTCCGCAAGCGCCTTAGCCGCGTTCACTGCCGTCGCAGACGCGCCGGTGGGCGGAGACGCCGCCCATTCAAGGAAACCGACGAGCTTGTTCTGGCTGCCGAGATACCCCGCGATGGACTGGACCGGCACATTCACCGTGACCGTCTGCGTCTGTGCATTTAATGTGGCGGCTGCTTCCGTCAAAGTCGCTGGCACAGGCGATAACGATGCATACGCAGTTCGTAACTGCGCTAGTGTCCATGCCATTGCTTATTTCCCAATAAAAGGCCCGTAAATATAAGGCTCCGGGGCACTTGTTGAAGTGGTAAATGTAGGCTCAAAGGGATGCGACCAATCCAAAGCCGGCGCTTGAGCAATCGGCAGCAATTGCGATCCTGTTTGTGTAATGGTTCCTACATTTGCATTGGCATCCTTGCCGATAATCTGCGTGTCAGCGAAGCCGTAGAAAATGCAATTTTCAAGAACCACATCATAAGTTTTACAAGCAGCGACTAAACCTAACTGTATAGCAACGGGATTTAGAAAAGCGCCATCCCCGTAAGTAGCCGTATCCCACGTAATATTATTTATGAATACACAGTTCTTGATAACTAATGTATTGACGGGATGCGACGATTGATTTTCTGCGCCATAATGCACGCAAGGAGCATTAGTTGCATGCACACCTTTTTCAAAAGTGCAAGAATCAATTGTGTAATTTCCGCCGTCAGGCATGTCCAGCAGGTAACTTGCAGTGCCATAAGGGCCGTCAAAAGCGCGAAGTTTGGTAATAGCCCCCACAGCCGCGCGTGTCTTGAAACAATGCCCAATAACTGCTCCCCATGACAGCACGTTATTGACAGTTACAGAGGCGCAAGGGGCAATATAGCAGTTATGTGTAAATCCTGTTGCGGAGCCGCACTTGGCAAGTTCGGTATTGGTTATGGTCACATTGGTTCCAAAATCGCCACCAAGTATGCCATCATCGCAATTGTGAATATAACAAGAATCAATAGAGAAATTACCTGCACAGCCGGCATTTAGTTTGATTCCTGCTTGATTAGGCTCTCCCTGCCATCCCAGCCCATTTGCATTTGCAATTTCAATTCCCTTGAAATTTACTGAAGCATTGAATACTTCAAGCATTCCTTTTGCGTTGTTATAAGGAAGTGCCATAATCGGCATATTCTGACCAGCAGTTCCTTGAAACGTCATTGGCCACAAGAAAGTGTTGTCGTTCCATCCATCCAACGCTCCAGGAGACAGCCACTCTTTAATATAAGTGCCTGAAGCTAGAGTGAGGGTTGCCCCGGCATACTGGCCGCTAGTATCCGCATTTATTTTTGTCATAAGTGCTGACAATGTATCACTGTCTATAGCGGATTCAGCAGGACCAGAAGATGCCGCTACCGAAAGAGACACTGTTCCTTGACACAAGGAATTAGAATTGACCCAAAGAATGCTTAAAACTTCGGTTTGCGGCGCCAGCATTGTGTTTACGGAAATATCGCCTGCGTTGGAAATGGAGAACCGAGGCAGTTCTCCAGAAGGCGCATCGCCCGGCACCGATTGACTGGTTATGATAAACGTACCTCCTGACTGTCCGCTTACTGTAACAGTGCCAACTTTTCCACTGGATACAGCATCCGTCAAAGTTAAGGTCTGTGCAAAAGTCATGTCGGACGTCGGTAAAGTATTACCTGCGTTGACGTTAACAGAAAATGTATCCGAAATAGATAGCGAGCCTGTAGCCACAGTCACATTTAGGCTCATAGTGCCAGCCGAGATTTGAGTCGAATCCGCTACCAGAACATTCCATGCCGAAGGGCCTGCGGATACCAGTTTGAAAGCGGTTGAAGTCGTAGTTGCAACAAGAGGATACTGAGGTGTGCCGCCTGATGCTACAATTTGTCCTACATTAAAGTTGTCAGGAACGCCAGCGGGAAATGAAATAGGGGTATATGTAAGTTTGGTAGGAGCAACATTTGGCGAAATGACATACGGATTGTTTGGCGCAACTGCGATAACAGTAGGATCAGCGGTAACACGCATGGCAATTGTATATGAACCAGGGTTGATATTCGCCCCATAAATCCATGTATCCCACGCTCCATTATCAAGTCCATACTTGGATTGTGTGGTAGTCCAGGTCTTGCCTCCGTCCAGCGTATAGTCATACGTTCCTGTAGGCATTGCAGACGGGCCAGCGGGAGGGTAGGAACCGTGAAACCACAAAGTTCTGGTGCCATCGGAATTATTAGAAATGGTAAGATTTGTAATAGCAAAAGATGCCGTCGTAACCAAAGAAGTAGTGCTTCCGCTTGCAGTGCTTCCGCTTGCAGTGCTTCCGCTTGCAGTGCTTCCGCTTGCAGTGCTTCCGCTTGCAGTGCTTCCGCTTGCAGTGCTTCCGCTTGCAGTGCTTCCTTTTGACGCCACCCACGCAGTCAAAGTAGACTGAACGGACGTAAGCGCGGTTTGCAGGGCATCAATGGAAGATTGATCGGTCGCTTGATCAGCCGCCAAAGCCTTGTTCACCGCCGCTATGGAAGACTGAACCGACGTAAAATTATCGTTTACCGTAGTCTGAAGTGCCGAAATGGCAGCGTTGATATCCGTCAACTCTGTGTCCAGAGTCTTTCCCGACGAAAGCACAATTGAATCTGCCATTTTTAATAACTTTCCTGTTTATACAAAATTTTGTATAAATTACGATTCGTCAATAGTAGAAGCCGTGGTCAATTCAGGGGTAACACCGGAAGAAATGGAAATGGAAGGGGAAATAGGACCGCTATAGAAAATCTCAGTAGAGCCGCTGACTGCCGCCCCCACACTCCAATAAGTTGCGGTATCTGTACCTCCTGTTGCGGCAGGGAAAGAAATCGTCGCATTCGGAGAGGCGGTTCCCGAAACAGTAGTGGTTGTTACCGTCCAAGCCGGGGAAGCGTTTGACCTTGCAACCGCAACGCGGGCATAGCCTGTATATGTAACTTCGCTGGAAGACTGGTTGCCTGTGGGGCCTGGGTCCGCAGTGTGCAGCGCAACATATGTGTCTGTCAAAGGTGATGTAGCAGCGTTGTCCGCAACACCTGTGATCGGCGTGGCATTCAACAGCAGTTCCAAAATCGATTGTGAATAAGTCGTAGATTTTGCCATGATAATATGATTCCTGATATCAAAGAGGACAATCGAATATTATCATGAATGTGGGGGAGGACCTATAGGCAAGAGAATTAAAGTGATAAAAAGCAAATCGGCTTTTATTTTATTTAGGTCTTATACTTGCCGAAAAAGTGAATTAAGCCCTTTCGTCTAATGGTAGGACTTCAGATTTTGAATCTGGCAATCGTGGTTCGAACCCATGAATGGAAACCAACCCTCCTCTTGACAAGCACGGGGTTAGCGCGTATATAGCGATTGCTGCGGAAGCATGTAGTTTCATCTCTTTCCCAGGACCAGAAATCCATGTCCTTTTTTACTGCTAGCCTGATTATTATGGGTGCTGTAGGAATTGTGCTTTGGCTTCGATTTATCATCGTGAGTAATATACGAGATGAAGCAGCGATTCGCTCCTATGAAGAGCGTACAGGAATATCTTGGTTGCGGGAAGGGAAAATTAATAAGGGTGGTCGAAATCCTCCTTCAACAATCGCCCGACCACCTCCTCCTCCTAAATACTAATAAAATCGTATGCTGCGCCTATATGGAAGCCCTTCTCAGGCAACTAAAACCCCTTTAGCACTCGTGCTGAAGGGGTTTATCTTATCTTGGGCTTATGCTTGCCCTTTCGATCCCATCGATCTGCTTTGCGCCTGGATGCGCGCAAGTCCTTCTCCTTCTTCAGCCGGAAAAGCGGGTTAAGTCGTAATTCTCGTGCCATAGAATTGCATTTGCGCATGGTTGCCCCTCGTGGATTCGAACCACGGTTCTCTGATTCAAAGTCAGGTGTCCTACCTCTAGACGAAAGGGCACTATGGTCTGCGTGGCAGGATTTGAACCTACGACCTACGGTTTCCAAAACCGTCACTCTCCCAAGCTGAGCTACACGCAGTTTTTGGTGGGAAAGGTGGGGCTCGAACCCACACGTCCTGTCGGACAACGGATTTTAAGTCCGGTGCGTCTACCGATTTCGCCACAATCCCTTATGTCGGCATATAGCAAAAATCGGAAAGGCGGTCAAGCGTTGACTTGTTTGCTGATTTGTGGTATACATCTTTTTGAACAAAGATTGTATAGGTATATCATGAAAGTATGCAATTACTGCCAAACAGAAAAACAAGAAACTGAATTTGCTTCTAGTCGAAAATACAAAGATGGTTTGAAGCCTGTCTGCAAACAGTGTGAAGCGCAAAGAAAAAAGGATTACAACAAGGCATATAGGGAAGCGCACAAAGATAAATTGATAGAATATTGCCGTCAATGGCGCGCGGAAGGGAACAAAGTCAACAGGTCGGCAGAATCTCGGCAAAAGCATTTAGACCGAGAAAAGAAAAGATGGGCGGAAGACGAAACCTACCGAGAGCGTCAAAAGCAACTTAAAAAGGAGGCGCGGCAAAAAGACCCTGAAAAGTTTAAGCAAAAGAATAAGGAATGGCGGGAAGCCAATTTGAAACACGCACGCGATTACGCCAGAACATACACTCAGATCAAACGAGCTACTGATCCTGAATGGCACAAAAGAGAACTGACAAACAAAACTGTGTGGCGGCACAGAAACTGGCATTACGAAAAGTTTGGACGAGGCGGATGGGTGCGTAGCGCCACAGACGACAACCTTGTTGACCAAAAAGAAATTGCGCGCTTGCATGCGTGGCAGCAAGATCATTGTTATTTTTGTAACAAGCCGATGAAAAAAGTTACGCTGGAGCACATCTTGCCTCGGGAGCGTGGTGGCCCTAGCATTAGCCAAAATTTATCGCTGACTTGTGAGAATTGCAATTACGGAAGACAGGAGCGATTGTATGGGCTCGAATGGCTGCCCGCTGAAGTGGAACCTGTTGAAGATAAAATATATTTGACGCCTTATACAGTTGTCGAAGCGTTGCAAGCGCAGGGGATAAATTGCAAGAAAATAAACGATCAATTTTGGGAAGTTTCTTACGGGAACAAATCAAAAATATTGTATATTTTATCTTCCTTTTTTGGATCAGACAGAAATCCTGCCTCACGCCACGGGCGTTTTGCCAAGTTTCTACAATCGCAGTCGGAAAAGCCTATTATCTTGTTTGACCGGGAATGGTACTTGCGCCAAGGTGCTTGCATCAACATGGTCAAATCAAAACTAGGAATAGCAGAAAAAACATATGGAGCCAGAGAACTGGATTTTGTTGCTGTTTCACAGTCGGATGCAGATGCTTTTCTGACTGAGCATCACGTTATGGGTAAAAAGATTGCTGCAGTTCGTATAGGGCTTCATGACGGACAGCGCCTGTTTGGCCTTGGGCTTTTTACCGATAAAGGAGAAGTATGGGAATGTGACCGACTTTCTTTTCGAGGGCACGTTCCTGGCGGCATGAGCAAAATCATGAAAGAACTTTGGAGGTCTTATGGACGCAAACCTATTCGCTCTTTTGTGGATAGCCGGTATGCTGACGGCAGCGGCCACGAGTCTATAGGCTTTGAAAATGTAGGGATGAGCGGCGAAAGCTACCAGTGGGTTCTGCCGGATCGTATGCAGCACTCTCGGTATCTTTCCAATGATAATAAAATGGCGCGCTCTCTTTTGTATTTTAATCCGAAAGTGTCTAGAGAAGAAAACATAAAAGCCAATGGTATATTCAAGATTTGGACGCCGAAACGCCATATAACTTTGCTGCGGCCTTGACTTAAAAAAGAGTTTGTGCTATTCATTTTTTATGACCGATACCCTTCGCAAATGCCGCACTTGTGGCAACCTCAAACCTCTTTCCGATTACACCGTCAATCGAAAAAGGAAAGATGGGCTAAGCACTGAATGCCGCGATTGCGGCAGAAACAGAAACAACAAGGCTTATGCTGCTGATCCTGAAAAACACCGCAAGCGCGTGCAAAAGCATCGAGAATCTGATCCTGAAAAGGCACGGGAAATTTTACGCGCTTCGCGAGCACGAAACCGCGATTTTCAAAATGCTGTGCGTAGGGAAGAACGGCGGTTGGTGACTGCGGGGTTGCCCAAAGAAGAAGTGTCTCGGCGCAAGGAAGAATTCAAAAAACAATACGAAGCCAATCCGATTTTTCAGGCACAAGCCGTTTTTTCAAGTCGTGAAGCAAAGCACGATACCATTGAGGATCGGCGTAAGGAGACGCGAAAAATTTGGGAGCAAGCGCACAAGAAAGAATTAATCACTTATCGTGCAAATTTTTACGACAAAAACAAGGAAAAAGCGCGACAAATTAATAGTGCGTGGCGGCTCGCTAATCCTGGAAAAATTGCCAACAACCGACACAAGCGCCGCACGGCTCTGGGCGCCAGCAATTTTACTAATGACCATCTGTGGTGGCTGCACCAGTGGCAGGACGGATGCTGCTACTATTGCGGAAAACCTGCAGGGGATGAGCATTTGGAGCATTTGATTTGTCTTGATAAAAACGGAGAGAACGAAAACCACAATGCGGTATACGCATGTGGGGCTTGTAATTCATCAAAACTGAATCGGCTATACATGATAGAATGGGATTCACGTTTTGAGCGCCATTCGGTTCGGTTTTTTCATGCAAAATTTTTGAAAGAACTGGCACAAGAGTTGGGGCTGGCTGCGCAAGAGGGGTATGTAGAACTTAATGGTATAAAAGTTTTTGTGCTTTCCACTTTTGCATTCAGTCTCCCTCATGGCTTTACGTTGCCTCAATTTGCAGCGGCAAAAGGAGAATGCATTTTTGTTTGGGATTTTGAATGGAAATACAAAAAAGAGCAGGTCTTAAATGTTGTCAAGGCAAAACTAGGGCTGCAAAAATCTGACGGAGCAAGAAAGTATACTGCTGACTTGATTTCTTCTTCTGAGGCTTTTGACTTTTTTGAGAAATATCATTTGCAGGGGACAAGGAGCGCATCAATCTATATAGGGCTTAGAGATAGAGAAGGAACCGTATGCGCGGCTGCATCTTTTATCTTGTCAAATTCAGGAGTTGAACTTGCTCGATTGGCATTCAAAAATCATATTGCCGGAGGGTTTTCAAAACTTTTGAGTTTTTTCAGAAAAAAGTTTGACATTCGTGATCCAATTTTCAGCTATTGCGATACTCGGTTTGGTGAAGGAAAAGGATATATGAAAGTTGGCTTTGTTGAGGCTGGCGAAACAAAAGAGTCATATTCGTACGTTAGCGGCATGGGTATTGTTCATCGCTTGCAATTAAGCCCGTCTGTCATGCAAGAAAAATGGCCACACTACAGCAGTGAGCATTCAGAGGAACAAAATGCAAATGCACATGGATTCAGGAAATTGATAGGGCTGCCGCAGAAGAGATATGTTTTGGATTGACAAATCTGTTGATTTATGATATACAAGTTTTATGGAAGAAAAAACGTGCCCTAAATGCAAACAGTCTTATGTTTTACAAGAGTTTTTTACAAAAGGAGGCACAAAGCGTCCATATTGTAGTGTATGCACAAAAGCATATAAACGAGAGGCTTATGCTAAAAACCCAGAAAAAAGTCGTTTGTATGCAAAGCAATGGGCTAAAGAAAACGCAGATCGTTACAAACAAAACCAAGATAAATATAGAAGTGAAAACCGTCAAATATTAGCCGAAAGGGCTAAAGAGTATAGAAAAAAGAACGGAGATATTATTCGGGCTAAAGATAAATTAAGAATTAGAAATCCAGAAGACATACAACGGTATTATCAAAACCGTCAAAATCGACGCCAGCAAAACCAAGCATACGATGCTTATTGTCGAGGTAAACAAAAAGAAGCATCCCGAAAATATTATGCTGTTCATAGAGATCGTATGCTTGCCGACGCAAAACAAAAATACTGGGAAAATCCAGAAATTGCGAGAGAAAAAACAAAAAAATCTGTTGAAAAATGGCGGCGGCGGCATCCAGAAAGAACGCAAAGCTACAATAGGCGTAGGAGGGCGCTAAAGCGCGGTGCAAAACTGACTGGATTTAACGAAATAGCCTATATTGATCACTTAAAACTTTGGCAGCAAAACCGATGCATCCATTGCAATTTGCCAATTGCGGCGCAGCACGTAGATCATTATTATCCCGCCATTAAAAACGGCGAGCATTCTGCTAGAAATTTGTTTCTTAGTTGCGAACGGTGCAATATATCAAAACACGATAATCTAGTGGGGATAGAGTGGGCTGCCACACCTTTAGAAACAGCACCTCTAAACCTAGATGATACTGAATTTAGAATGATGGGAGAAGAGGCAAACAGTTTCTTGCTGTCCACATTCGCAGCGTCAGAGCGAGCACACCCAAATGCAAGAACAATTGTGGCAGATTTACGTAATACTTATGATTCAGTGATATTTGACTTTGAATGGTGGCAGCGAAAAGAGGCTGTTATAAATTTTTTACAAAACAAACAAAGAAAGTGTAGCCGCATTTTTGCACGCAAAACTAAAGTAGTCGAATTGGAAAGTGAAGATGCAAAAGAATTTTTTGAGTCAACCCATTTGCAGGGGTTTGGTTCTGGATTTTTATATTTAGGACTTGTATACAATGAGGAAATTGTTGGGGCTTCTTCGTGGGCCAAGAAAAAGGGCACATTTGAGTTGAATCGATTGGCTTTTCGCGGCAGCGTGTTAGGAGGGTTTAGTAAGATTCTTAGTGCCTTTGTCCGTCACCCACTGTTTGATGGGTCTCCCATCATATCTTTTGTTGATCCTCGATATGCGAAAGGGGAATCGTATGAAAAAGTTGGGTTCAAATATATAGGCGAAACTAGCGCGCCCGTTTACTATTATGTAAATGGTGAAGGCTTGTTTCATAGGAGGACGTTGATGAAAACTCGCATGAAACACAATTTGCAGTTTTTTGATGAAGCCCTTACTGAAACTCAAAACGCGGCTGCGAATGGGCTATATAGAGTTTACGGTATGAGGCAAAAGAAATTCTTGTATACCATTTAAATATGAATAAACAAAAACCGCCGCTCAATAGAGCGGCGGTTTAAGTTTCTAGGCTAGTTTAGCTGGTTTACAGATTAGGCGCCAGCGGGTTGAAGGACGGATTGCTGGGAATGAAGTTGTTAATCTGCCCGTGGAATTTCGGAATGCGATTGCGGATCGACCCAATCATCGCGACAGCCCAAGGCATATATAGCGACTGTGCGAAAAGATTGATACGCGAAAGCGGCAGAAGATACCGGAAGTCAAGAGCCGCATCGCCTTCCTCAAGGTCAAGCAGGAAGACAGTAGCAGAGCCAGGGATATGCGTGTTGTAATCAACAAACGTCACATTGCTGGAACCGTTAGCCGCAACCTCGCCAATGTAGCGGAAGAGTTCAGCAGCCGCCTGAGCGGAAAGGCCACTCACCGAAGTCAGGCCAAGGCCCGAACGGTAGATGCGGAACACCGCAGCCGAAGCATCAGCCGGAGGCGCAATCGTCAGCGTGTAGGTGCCGGAAACCGGAATGCCGGTCGCAGTCCCATAGGTCAGCGTCGATTCGTTCATGGACGAGTCCATCGAAGCGACAGCATAGAGATAATCGCCGCTGCTGGCCGTATAAGCCGAAGTCCACGCCGAATCAGAAACCGCAGCGCCCGAAGCCACAGTCACAGAAACAGGCTTGGTCGGGTTGGTCGTGGTGGCCGGAGTCGTGCCATTGTCATAAACGGTCGCCTGCGCCGGCTTGTCGCGAGCATCAATGAACAGATCAACCGGGAAATGAATGTCACCGAAGCGGGTATTCATGCCTTGAAGGTCGCCGTTCACAATAATGCCGGTATGGTCAGTAAAGTCCTTACCATTGACAATGTTGTTCAGCAGGGTAGTCGTCAAGGTCTGAAGCGCGCCAGCAGTGGACGGCGACATAAACGCATGCGTCACGATACCGTAGTTGCGGTAGCTGGTAATCGCGGCAGCCTGCTCATAAATCAGATTGAACAGCGTCTGCTCATTAGTCCAGCCCTGCGCCGAATTGGCGGCGGAGAACGCCTGGAAGTCAACCTTGTTGGCCGCAGGAATCGTCTGGTCAAGGCCGGCAAACTGGTTCGGGTAATAAGTCGGGTTACCCCAATAGCAAGCCCAGTTGATCGTGCCGAGAACTGACAGGGCGGCGTTGGTATTTTCCTGCTCCGCCACATTCACGAAAGAGTTCTGCGCGGCAAGGGCGGTCGTGATAGCACGCCCATCCAGCGCAAGCTGAAGCGTGATATACTTCAGATCGTAAATGCCGGCATTCGTCTGAAGCGTGCCGCTGCTAACCGAATTGTAAGACGCAAACGCGGCACCGGGAAGCTGGCCGCCCGTTTCCGCTGCATAAGCCCAATAATCCACAACCTGATTGGCTGCCGACTTCGGAAGACACTGATAGATCGTGAACGAAGACGGACGGACAGTGCCGCGAGCCATCATCGTATCAAGCGAAACATAACCAAGCGCCTGCCCACCAGTGATCTGCGAGAAGTTGGTCAGAGTGCCAACATCAAGATCAGCCTTGGCAAGAGCGCCACCCTTGGCCAGTTCGGCATACGAGGGAAACCGCTTGAGGCCGCGCGGGTTGTTGCGGAACGCACGGGCAATCGCATTGGCGCGAGCCAGCGGCCCCTCTTCCAGCGACTTCTGGAACGGATTGATATCAACGTCGCCAATCCGGCCTTCCTTCGCATGAGCAAGAGTGCGCAGAAAAGTCACAAGACCTTCATTGCCGAACCCTGCAAGCTGAGCCTCAATGCGACCAATCGCGGTCTGCTGGGCCTTCATTAGTTCCTGGGTCATATTCATAGTGATAATTTCCTACTCAAGCAGCAGTTTTGAAAAGATTGCGGATAGCATCAGGAGCCGAATTGATATCTTCCTGCAGGCGGTTCGGGTCGTAGTTACCCGCCTTGGCCGCGATAAGACGTGCATGAAGGTCTTTAGCCTTCATGACCATTGCATCTTCCCGCAGCTTGCCGGAATCAATGGCATCCTCAATCTTGTCTGCAATGGACTCCATCGGGAACGACTTCATGAAATCAGGAAGCGGACCATACTTGGACGTGCCGGCAATCGTATTCATCAGGCCCTGCACACTCGTCTCAAGGATCGTGAGGCGATCCGGATCGGCACTCTTCTTGTGCTCTTCCTTTTCACGCTCGTCTTCCTTGTCCTCAGTCTCGGCCTTGCGCGTCTCATTGCGCTCTTCAATACGCTTGAGTTCGTCCTTGTCGTCGCGCTCCTTCGCTTCGACACGCTTCTTCTCTTCGTCGTAATCCTTCTTCTCGGCCTCGTCCTCAGCCTTGACAAACTCAGACTTGGCCTTGGCAAAAGCCTTGGTCAGCTTGCGATACTCGCTGACAGCCTTTTCCACCTTCTCGACTTCATCCTCGTCATCGTCGGCTTCGTCCTCGGCCTTGGCAAGCAGGCGCTTGGCGGAAATGAGCGCGCGATTCGCCTTTTCCATCTCGTCTTCGCGCTCTTCCCTCTCATCCTCATCAGCCATATCGGCCTTGCGAAGCGCAATGCGGGCCGCCTTCAGCCGCGCTTCCGCCTTGCCGATGAAGGTCGGCTCGGAAGTCTTGGCCTCGACAGGGGCACTCTTGGCCGTCTCGAAAAGGGCGACTTCCAACGCATGCTGACGCTGCGCCATCGCCTTCATGCTGCGACCAACCTTGTCAAGCATACGCGAAAACTCGTCATACGCTTCCGTTGCCACATGCTGCGGGGCCGGATTGGAATACTCACCAACCATTTTGAATGCGCCTTCGCCGCTCGCATCTTCGCGAGGGCCAGTCTTGATCTTGCCCTCGTCCGGAACGCGATGCTGGCCATCCGGCTCAGTCCAGATATCAAGAACGTCTTCAATATCATCCATACCGTCCGGCATGGCCTTGGCCGCAACAAAAATATTGCGAATCGATTCAAGGAGGGTCTTTTTGTCAGCAGGCATATAATTGGTCCTTAAAAAGTGTATTTCCACTTGTGCTTACATTTTATCAAATGAAAACAGATGGTCCTATAGGTAAATTGAAAATTTTTTAGAAAAACTTTCAATGGCGTTTCAAAAGATGCATCATTGCCAAAGCAAGCATGTCCGCATCGTGATAGTCGCAGCCGCAGCAATTCATGAAATGCTCACGAAAACTGTAGACACTGTTTGCAGTCGCTTTTGCCAAGGAATTGTGCTTGCACATTCCTTTTTGAATATGATGGGTGAAATGCCCCATCAATTCTGTTCTGTTTCTAGGCCGATGAAGCGGCGCGTATGAAGCAGGGGCAACATCGCCATCTTTGGGATAAAGAGCGTTTGTAGCAATGTTGGTGTCACGAGGCCGCAAAACGCCCGGTTCCAGCCCTGGTATATTGTCGCTGACAACAGGAGTAGTTGTAAGACTTGGCAGCATGGACGTGTATGAGGTGCCATAAGACCCATAGGCTTTTTCAAGGCGAGCGAAAAAGGAAGAAGATTTGATGATTCGAGCGTTTCCGGTTATAGAAAAATTCACTGGTACTTGGGTGAGCGCAATACTCTTCCAGACTAGCCGGTTCACTAAAAATCTAGTTGCACCATAAGGATTTTCTATATCCTGAGATTTTCTAATGTCCACCAGACCGCCATCAGGATGAGGAAACCCGTAGATAGACGCCCGCCATGGCTCCCCGCGTCCTTTGGTTAAATCCTCCCAAATTTCATCTGCTTTAGGGTGCCCCTTAAAAAGTTCCGCTTCTACTCCCGTCCTTTTGTTTCCCATATCAAAAACACGGGTTGGGCGCCCCACAATGTAATCTTGAGGATTAAGTGAATACCTTGCTCCTATTTCCCCAAGGTGGTCAAAATCGACAAAACCCTTTAAAAATGTGTTCGCGCTTTCCAAAAGAGCCTTTTGTAAAATTACGTCCCCTTCTGAATCAACAGTTTCGTTAGAGGCTTCAAAAGAAATCTTGCGCGCGCCATTCTCCGTTTTATGGGCTTTTACAATTGCGGGAATGTCTACAATGTATTCAGACGTATCAAGCATCATTTCTCTAAATTCCTACTCTGCAGAAAACATATTATTATATTTTTTTGCGTTTACCTATAGGTCTTTTAGGATAAAACCTATATCTTAATGGTAAATGAGTTGTTTAGGGTTTAATTTAGGATAAAGTCAATGAACTTGTGTTTGCAATGCAAAACTGCCGAAATAAAGAAAGGCAAAAAATTTTGTAGTTCTAAGTGCTATGGAAAATGGCGTTCCGAAAATTTAACAGGAAAAAATAACCCTCTTTTCCAAGAAAAAACTATTTTAACGTGCAAGACATGCAACAAAAATTTTATTACTAAGCCTTGTCTTGAAGCTGCTACTAAGTATTGTTGTAAAAAATGCGCAGAAATAGGGACGCGCAAAAAGCGTACAGAAATAATATGCGCGGTGTGTAAAAAATCTTTTTGGGTAGTGCCGTCTAAATTAAAACATGCAACAGTTTGTTCTGCTAATTGTCGGAATCGATACAGAAAAGATTCAAGAAGGGCAGAATTAATTTGCACGTACTGTAAAAATATATATTCTCTTCCTTTTTCTTCGGCAAAAACTTCAAAATTTTGCTCTAAGATTTGTAAAGATGCCAAGGCGAGGGAAAATGGGGAGGACAGAAATTGTTTACATTGCGGAAAATTATTTCATGCCCCTCCTACTCGGCTAAAGAAAGGCAAATTCTGTTCGGCTCAATGCGATTCAGATTATGCGCGAGCACAGCCGGAATTCCAAATACCTCGACATGTTAGATGGAGAAATTGTCCAACTACTTGCCTTCATTGTGGCAAAACTTATTTTGTATATAATTATGAATTAAAAACCACTAAATACTGCTCACGTGAATGCCTTAATCGATCTACTCTTAATTTTGTTAGTTCTATTGAAAAAACTATGAAAGCAAAATTAGAGGAAAAAGGATATTATCCTGTAGATCAATATAAACTAGGAAAATATACTATAGATTTAGCATTTCCTGATCAAAAGCTAGCAGTTGAATGTGACGGTGATTATTGGCACAATCTGCCTGCCGCAAAAGAAAAAGACGCGCGCAAAGATAAGTTTCTTAATGAAAAAGGTTGGCAAGTTTTGCGTTTAAAAGAGCACGAAATCAACGGCGATGTAGAATCTTGCGCAATTAAAGTTTGTAAAGTTTTATACACACTTAAAAATTAGTGGGCGGCCCTATAAACATCACTGTCTTTCGAGACGTGAATGCCGTGCTCTTTAGCCGCATGAAGAATGCGACGAGCCGCCTCTGCTTTGTGCTCATCTGCGTGCCAAGGATGCTTTGAAAAATATGCAATCGCTGCGCGGATACGCTTATCCGTTTCTGTCGGCGTATTTCCTTCCAAAGGGAACTCCCAATAATCAGGCACGGCATAGGCCGATCTCCGAGTAGGATATCCTTTAGGAGCGGTATGATGCTCACCCTCTTTCAGCTTCTTCCTGATCGGGATTGCCTTGACAAACTCGGAATCTGCAAAACACTTGAGGATCGGCTTTCCGGCTTCTACAGCTTCTACAACTGTTCCGTTGCTGGTCTTCGCGATCAGAAGCGTATCGAAATCAGCAATACCATATACGGCGGATTTACGAATGACAAGCATAAGAATGGCCTCAAATAGTTTGCATTTGAGGCCATTTTAGCAGAAAAAAGAAACTTTACCTATGGGTTAGACAATATTTTTGCCATCAAGTTGTCTAGTTGGGCATAGTATTTATCGAGGGTGTCATTATTTTCAATGACCCAGATATTGTCGGGAGGAAGATCAAGTTTTATATAAGACCGACTGTCTCCCTCAAAAGTGCAGCCGCGCTTGTCCGCCAGGATGCGCAGAAGATAGGTTGATCCTTGTCCATAATACTCAATGATAGGTTGTGCTTCATCAGCAAAGCCGGAATCGGAAATCACAACAAGATCGTGACCGTCTGATTCTGCTCGCTTGATGGTTTCTAATGCCACTTTACCAAAAAATCGGCTGCCCATGACAGGCTTTACCAGATTTTCCGAAACATGAATGTATGCCTGCCGAGGCGACATACCAAAAAAGATTGCGTTCGGCTTGTTCTTGGCGTTTTCAAAATGGTCGTCGGGAAGTGCTCCCAGTCCAAAGAGTGCGTGCGTTCCTTCCTTGAGGGCTTTGGCAAACTTCACTTTGTATGCATCGTAATGCAAGTGAAGATATTCCGCCGCCGTATCCTTTCCGCTGCGCGGCGGCCCGTTCAAAAAGAGAATCTTCATACGGCCGCCTCGTGAACGCCTGAGTGCTGCAGCCGCAAAAGCATTTCAGGCACTTCCTTTGCCGCTGCATAGAATACAGGCTTTGACGATTTGGTAAAATACTCGATTTCTTCCTGAACACCTTTTGAAGTTGTCCAGCCATCATCTGTAAAGACGATACACCCTATAGCCGAATGCATGAAAGGATAATCCACACTCATCCAATATGCATGATCACCTCGCACTTGTCCTTGCGATTCAAGGATATGCGAATAGACGATAGGCGAAAAAATTGGAATGCCATAAGACATAAGATAGGCCGTTTGCGCAAGAACGCGCTCAAACGCAACCTTGGGGCCTTTTGGGTGTTTGCTGTAGGGACTTGCGAGATAATAATAGGTCACTTTCCAGTCTCCGGTAAGGGGATTTCTTTCCAGGTTTCGCCATGCAGTCGCTTGAAAATCGCGCCGTCATTACGCAGAGCGTAAATAGTATGGTCGTCTGTTACGTGAATCTGAATAAACCGAGGAGGTGGGGTATTGGCGGCATGCGGCAATGGAAACAAAGGCGGGGAGTTTGGTAGTAAGGTGGATTTCAAAGATGAAGCGGACATCACTTGATCCTGATTACTTCAGCGCCCTTATCGGGCAGGTTTCTGGCTTTGAATTTCCAGTCCAAATTGTGCAGTTTTGCATATTGAAGCGCACTTGAAAGCAGGGAGTTGGTCTTGTATTCTGAAACAACCATCTTGTCTCCTACTTTCATTGCGCCCCAATTGAACCTTCCAGGTCGTCCACGAGGTCGCTTGCGCGTGCGGGCGGTCGGATCGGTCGTAAGATCAATTTCTGTCATTGGTTGATCATCTCCATAAACTTTGCAAACGCTGCTTCTTCTCGCTTGGAAAACGGAATGGTTTCCCCGGTGCCGGGACCTTCTCCGCAGAACTCGGCCCGCAGGCGCTGTATTTCACCTGCAGAAAGTGTATACGCATTCAGAACATAATCTTCAAAAGCCGTCCACGTGATCGGCACCCATTCAGTCACGATTTCTGCAATCGCTACTGCATAATCCCGGATTTCCTTTTGCGCATGTTCGTCAAGCCGCAGGCGCAGGAAATGCAGGAGATTGTGCAGATCAATTTTCCAGTAGAACTCCGTATACGTGCTGAGCGGCAAAACAATTCGGGCCAGTTCGCGGCTTAGATTGGACCCTAAAAGTTCTGTATAAGATTCATAAGCGTCTGAAGTGACGCCATCCATCTCTTCAAGAATTGCGCGGGCTTCGTCTTCTGAAAAATAGCCGCTACGGCCCTGCTTGTTGCTGTCGCTTTGCGGCTGAAGATATTCAGGCTCGGGCAAATACATCTCTTCCGGCAAAACCGAATAGCGGCCCGATACTTCGTTCATGCTGGCAGTGCGATGCCGCACCCACTGTCTTGCGATAAAGATGGGGCACTTTATGTGCAGTTTGATTTCGCACATTTCAAAGGGAGATGTATGTCGGTGCCGCATGAGATAGCGAATCAGGGACTCTGTAGAACTTTTGGTTTCAGTGCCCTCCCCATATGATACGCGGGCCGCCTGCACAATGGCGTCATCATCGCCCATTGTATCTACAAGCCTCACAAACCCATGATCGTGAACCGAAATGATGTAATCGTCACTCATGTTCTATTCCCTTTTTGAGTTGGTTCAACTTGTATTCCAACGCTTCCATGCGCTTGATCAGGTCTTCAAGAATGGACGCAATGTCTTCTTCAGACAGCCATGCAGGGAGTGGACGACGCCTTACCATCACACTGTTCCTTTGGAAAGGCCGTCAAGTCGGCTGTGCCATTCGGCTGCGCTGATGCGCCCCTTTTCCTGGTAAAGAGCGGCGCGGGCCGCAGCGTTCTTCGCATGCTGCGACTTTCGCTTGGCTGCGTTCTTTCGGTGAGAGACTGAATTGGCTTTGATGCCTTTTCGCGCAGGGAGTTTGTTGCGCGTCGGGGCGTCATTGTCGGTATCGGAAGGCAGAATGCTGGTATCGCTCATGGGCTGATGAAGTTCTCTGCTGATGAAGGGATAAGGCGTTTAAGCACAAAACTGATGGGCTTGTCAAGTTGATTTTATTAATTCGGTCAAAATTAAAAATTCTCGCGGCTAGGTGAACCGGGTCTTCTGAGTGTTCGCGTTTTGTTCCCCACCCCCCGGCGCCCTAGGATCGCGCTGTAGGGGCCTCTCTTTTGGAGGTATGACTGATACCAGATTGAGCTTGCGCGGCGCGTAGCGCGCTCTATGACGATTGCGCTTTTGTGAGGTGATGCAGCGCATGCAGCTAGCCGGGCTATACCACGTCATCCTGTAAACCCTATGGAAATTGCGCAATCGTATCGATGGGAAATTGGCGGTTTCCCTAGGGTTTTTGAGGCTCAGAATCCAGGATTTTTCCATCCGGTAAACATTTGTTTTCAGGATGACGGTCTAGCTTGTGATGGCGCGATTTGAAGCCGGGCGCCGGCGCTCCCTATAGGCTGTAAAAATTATGGCAGTTTGTATGCCCTATAATATATTAATTTATTTAGAATATATAATTCTTTCGCAGAAAGGTGGCACATGGGGATTTATAAGCAGAAATGCATAGCAATTTGATTAGTTATGCGTTGATTTTTCTTGCTAATTTTGGCTGAATTGGATATGTTGTTTTTAGAGAAAAGGAATCACTCTCATGGCTTCAAAACCTGGCATTCCTGCTAATCGGCCTGCTAATGCAGTAGGATATATTGCGAAGCATCATCGGCGTACCGAAAGGTTTGCTTGCTATGATTTACGCACGGATGATCTGCGTGCAGGATTTTTCAGCCCTGAAGACACGTTTGATTCCGTCCGTAGGCAGGTTGAGGCACAAGGTTATACCGTCACGGATGACGGTTTCATGATTCCGAAAATGTAAGGAGGCTGAAAATGTCGCTTAATCTTTGGGTAATTAAAAGAGATGGAACGCCTATTCGGAAAATAAAAGCCCGACCCGGACTCAAGACTACCAGAGGTGTCATTACAAGAATCAGTGAAAAATCTATATGGGTGCGACGATCGGATGGTGAAATTTGTTGTGTGAGGTCTTACGATGGCCGTCTTCCTAGCATCTATCAATCATATGCGCCGGCTGATTAATTTCGCTTGGCGCTGAATCAGAATCTATCTAACCTTTACTATTGCACTATGCGCCTACCAAGTTCATAGTGCAGTAGCAAAGATTAGGCAATCGTGCCAGTCTTCATAGTGAGGAGAATCTGTCATGTCCAAATACAACGGCCACAAAAACTATAATCATTGGAATGTTTCTCTTTGGATTTCCAATGATGAGAGCCTGTATCGTCTTGCGCAGTATTGGATCGAGGCCGCGCGCAACCGTGAAGAGGCGGCAGAATACATGCTGCAGGATTTGCGCGAATCCGGCGTGACTGCTACTCCAGACGGGGCACCGTATAGCAAGACTACCTTGCAAGCCGCTATGCGAGGAATGTAACATGCGCGCGACAATGGGCGATCTAAACCGGGCATTGCGGGCATTAGACAGGCGCGCTGGTATGGCTGAATCAGCCGGGCGCCTGGATATAGCGGCAAAGATAAAAAGCCGTATACAGGCCGCGCAACGGGCCGCAAAACAGGGGAAGGCATTGACGGCATATGAGATATTGACGGCCTAAATTTTATGCTTGCACTCTATCGCGCACGTGGTAGAGTGCAGGGATAAAACTTAGGACAAAGCAAGAGGAGATACGGCAATGTCAGTTAAAACGGAAATGCAGAACGCAATTCGCGAATATATCGCAGTGCCGGCCCATATCAAAGCTTGCGCAAGTGCTATCGCTTATGACCTTCTGCATGGTCCCTCCTGGTCTATCGTGCGCGGCGGAGATATCACGCAATTTACGGAAGATGACTTTGCGACATATGCGGAAGATTTAGAGGGGCCGGAAAGCGAAATAAGCGAAACTTATTCCGGTCCTGTTGCGGAAGCATTGCGGCAATTTATTGATGACTTGCCGGGTGACTTGTATTACGAGTCATGGTCCGGATGCATATTGAATAGCGAGCCGGAAGGATACCAGGACGAAGATACGGGGGAATGGATCGAGCCCGATTATTCAGATTATCGCCAAATTAGCGGTGAAGATATCGTAAGTGCTATTTTCGGCAAAACGATTGCTCGTGAATTCGTCTAAATTTTATCTTTGCACTCTGTCGCGTATGTGATAGAGTGCATAGATAAGACTTAGGACAAGGTAAGAGGAGTAAAGACAATGGCAAATTATGTGTATTCTGTTTCGGATGCCAGCGGCAACGAATATGGCATCATATGGGATACATTCGGCTTTTGTGTCACTGTCCCAGGCGTCACCGCTGCTAAAACAATCGAAACATACGCAACCGATGTAGACGGGCTGTCTATCGCTATTTGCCGTGCGCACTATTTGGCGCGTAAATCAGAGCGAGGCTTTACAAAAGAGGCCGTAAGGCGCGCAAGCGAAATTTTCGCATTCGGACGTCGGAAGGCGCATGAAAAATGGATGAACGCCTAAATTTTGTCTTGTATGCTAAGGCAAAATGTCTTAGCATGCAAGATAAGACTTAGGACAAGGTAAGAGGGGATAAACCATGACAAAATATAAATATGACGCAATTGCAGCCCTGCAGAAGTGTGGAATCAGCGAAGATGACGCCCGCGCGTTGCGCCGCATTAGCATGACGCTCCGCCGTTGGTACGAGCACGAATGCAACGGCGCGATCCAGCGCGACGAAGGAACCGACAAGCCCCGCCATTACTGGGAAGATTCGCGAGGCGTGCACCATAAAAGCTATGTTATTCCTGATCGTGAAGCCGGCGCGCTGCGGCGCCTTAAATTGATTATGGCGCGCTATCCTTCATTGGACTATTACCTACAAGGCGACCCGCGCGGGTGCGCGCTCTATGTGCTGCGTCCGGGCGATGTGCCTGCAAGGGAGGACAAGGGCGCCTATTATTCACGCGGTATTGCCGTTTATTGAGGAGCAAAAACAATGGCAACCGAATTCATGGTATCGTACGATATCGTTTCCGCTGAATCGGCTATGGAAGGCGACGTAAGCGAGGAGGGAATTATAGGGCGCGGCTTGTCGTTGCGTGAAGCGATTCAGCTAGTGCAGGAATCGCGCACAAGCCGCAATCCTGGGATCATGGCGATTGAGTGCGACTCCTATCCTGCACTTCGCCCGGAATGGATCATGGTGATGTTCGGTAGTGAATACGAGACGGGCGATACGGAAAGCCGCTATCTGCACATTCCGCCTCATGTCACAACCGCCTCGCGGCGCCGCATTGCGCACCTATTAGGCGCAAGCGGGTTGTAAATTTTGCTTTCAAACTGATACACTGCCGAAGCGAGATTTAGTGAAATGGCGCAAGCCAAATATGCAGGAGATAAACCGATGAACCCCCTTCCCCCTTCCATCTGGCGCGGCGTCATGTATGCCGCGCCGTTTTGTGTGACTTTTTGGGCAGTCGTTTTATGGGTAGTGGTTTGATGTTCGCAGTGATCCAAGACACTCGCCTATTAGGCATAGGCGAAACGCCGCTGGAGGCATGGATAAGCGCCTATGCGGCGCTAGGCCGCCCTCTCGGACCGGAAGACGTGCCAGCGTTTTGCTTACCCTGTACGGACCGCCTGGCGCACCAGGTGCAGCTTTATGGGCTCGCCGTAGCTTGGCAAGAGGACCCTCGCGGGCGTATTGACGCCGCACAAGCGGAAAACACGATCAACGTTCCATTCTAAACCGAACGGTCGTTCTAAAATAAAATATATTATATTAATTTTACTCTCAAATTAATTAATAAAATATTATATTAATTTTACTCTCAAATTAATTAATAAAATATTTGTGCGCTGCACAAACTTTTTTACTTGCGTCATCCCGAAAACCCTGCTAAAAGTCTAGGGATAGCAAGCCATAGGGGCTTGTTGAGTAAGGAGAAAGACGATGCGAATCATAATTAACGATAAGGAAATGACCATCGCTGAATTTCAGACCGCGCACGGCCTGCACGTCGGCGGGTGGCTCAACCTCAACGGCACGGGGATCACGTCGCTGCCGGAGGGCCTGCACGTCGGCGGGTCGCTCGACCTCAGAGGCACGGGGATCACGTCGCTGCCGGAGGGCCTGTACGTCGGCGCGTCGCTCTACCTCAGCGGCACGGGGATCACGTCGCTGCCGGAGGGCCTGCACGTCGGCGGGTCGCTCGACCTCAGCGGCACGGGGATCACGTCGCTGCCGGAGGGCCTGTACGTCGGCGCGTCGCTCTACCTCAGCGGCACGGGGATCACGTCGCTG
>JAEHJW020002043.1_pt1 | contig 103550 bp, 148 predicted proteins | sample 9271431 | NCBI WGS metagenome assembly JAEHJW02
AGGATAAAAAATGAGCCATTTTTTAACATATATTGTAGTTCCAAAAAAAGAAGACGATAGATTCAATGAATATATTGCTGATGTTATGTCTAAATTTGATGAAAATATGCAAGTAGAAGAATATTTTGTTAAAGATTTAACTGACGAAGATAAAATGAGATTTATAAATTATCTTATTGCAGATGGATCAATTGATAATTCAAAAACTATAAAAGATTTTAATGAAATATATAAAATACATGGTGAGGATTGGAACTATAATGAATGGAAATTAGTGGATGGTGTATGGAAAGAATATTCCACATATAATCCAAATAGCAAATGGGATTGGTATGATGTAGGAGGGAGATGGAGTAATAATCTTTTAACTAAAAGCGGTGATAAAGTTAATTTTGCATATAAAAAAGATATACAAATGAATTTGGAAATTATTCCTTTTGCTATAATCAAAGATGGTAAATGGATAGACAGAGGCGAAATGGGATGGTTTGGAATGGTTAATAATGCTAAAGATAAAAACGAATGGTATACCGAATTTTATAAAATATGGGATACCATTAATGATGATGATTTAATATATGTATTCGATTGTCATATTTAAAAACTACTCCCACAAAATAATTTTAATTATAGTATAATATAACCATAAATAATTTTAGTGGAGAGGTGTCCGAGTGGTTTATGGTAGCTGCCCTGAAAACAGCTGATGCGAAAGTATCCGTAGGTTCAAATCCTACTCTCTCCGCCGTTTCTAAAATATCATTAAAAGAGATTAAAAATGGAAAGTTTTTATAATTTAGACATTAAAATAGAAAATAATATTTTACAGGTACTTAATGCCAAAGAATTAGAATTAGAAGTATCAGACGGATATCATACTTTCACAGAGTTATATGACCATAGAATAGCTTTATTCCTTTTTAGTATATCTCTATTGAAAAGATTAAAATCAGAATTAAGAATATGGTATGCTAATTCCGAAGAAGATGGTTGGTACATCGTTGGAATTGATGTTGAAAGAGGCAAGAAAACAATATCTTATCATTTGCCTATTAGTACTAAAGAATATTTGGATAAATGGAATGTAGAATATTTAGACAAATTACCACCTTTTGATGGTTGTGATTCAAAATGTAATCTTAAAAGGATAATGGAGTTATTATAATAGGGAGAATTAAATGTTTATAACTTTAGAAGTTTTATCTGACAATTTAGATTTTAAAAGTCTTACAAATGCTATTGAATTTTGTAAACAAAATAATATATTTGATTTAGAAGATAAAGAATTTATTAATAAATTAATTGAAAATAATAAATTATATTGGGCTAATGATACTATAGGTCATCTTTTGAATGAATATAATTGTGTTAAATATGCTTTATTTGCTGCTGATGAAATTATTGAATATTTTGAAAATAATTTCAAAAAAAGTAATTTATTTAGAGAAACTATAGAAGAAATTAGGTCATACATTAACGATCCAGATAATATAAAATTAGATTGTTCATCAGATACTTTAATGAATCCTACATGGCGTATAATAACCCCTGAATTAAGACACGCAGCTTATTGTATGGTATTTACTGCTAATACTTACCGAGCTAAATTATCTGCGATTGGTGCAATAGAGGCAGCAGCTTCTGCTCAAGCATATATTTCAATTAAAGATATTTCTAAACCAAAATATCTTGATCCAGAAACTAATTATTTAAAAATTAATAAATATAGACTTACCTATAATAAAACTATGACAAAGTTTATAAACTATGGAGTGAGTCTTTTGTGATGAACTATACTTTTTAAAATATCAAAAGGAAATAATTAAAATGAAAACCTTCGTTGTAGAAAATGTATTAGGTGATTATACTCCTGGATTAATTATTGTAAAAGCAAAAAATATCGAAAGTGCTAAAAAATTATTAAAAGAACAATTTGACGATACATATGAAGATGTTACAAATGGTATAAGAGAAATGCAAGATAATGAAATTGTATATGTTTATGGTGGTGGTTAATTATTTAAAATTTAAAGGTGCCTTTGGAAGTGGGAGGGTTAAACTTCCGATGATTAATGGGAGGATAAAATGGTAAAAATAAAAATAGTTTCAAAATGGGATGTAATAGTAAAATTATTAGATTCTAATGAAATTGAAATACACCTTGAAAGAGATAAATCTGGTATAATATTTTTGTATTTGATAAATAAAAACACTCCGAAGGATAAGTTTATTTTACCTGATATTTTACCAGATTATCAGACTATAGAAGAATATGTAAATAATATATCAATTTATAATTTCAGGAAATTTTATGAAGAATTAATAAATGATATAGAAATAATGAAAACTATCCATGAATGGTATATAAATTTAAATATTCAATATCAAAAAGGAGAATTAAAATGACAGACAAAGAAATATTAAAAGCATTATTAGAGGGTAAAAAATTAACATCTAAAGAATGGGATAAAGGAGAATATATTTATTTAAATAATTCAGGTGATTTAGTCGATGAAAAAGGAGATAAAATATTTTTTACTATGGAAACATCTTATTCTTTCGTTTTCGATGGTGATTCATTACAAGAATATATACAATATGGAGATTTTGCTCAAGCAATGAATCATATTGTTAATGGTGGAAAAACAATCATAAAAGGTAGATATGGTTTTCATTATTTAGATGATAAAGGTAATGTGGTTTACAAAGGTGGATATGATGATAATGAACCAAGTTTATGTTTATCTATTACTAAAGAAGATATTTTAAGTAAAGATTGGATTTTGTTTTAAACCAACCTTTAATGTGGAGTTTAGCCTAATTGGTTAAGGCGCTTGATTGTGATTCAAGAGAGTGAGAGTTCGAATCTCTCAACTCCACCCAAAATTTCCTTTATAAATAAAATTTACTATGGATTGGAATACTTTTAAAAAAATACATAAAACAGGTGGAAATTTTATCCTTTACTATGAATTGGTAAAGGATTATTTCTCCGAAAAAGAATTTAAAAAATATTGGGAGAAATATCCAATAGATACCAAGAATTATGAAAACGCTAAAAAACAATTTTTATTATTATTGGTAGATTTGTTTTTTGGAGATTTAATTAAAGAAATTAAGGGTAAAATAAGAAAATATACCGTTAATAAAACTGGATTTGATGTCATACTTGAAACAGGAGAATCTAATATATCCAGAATAGCATTTAAACAAGACTTCGAAAAACTTATCTCCAAAAAATTCAAACATTCCAAAATAGAATCTAAAATGACGGGGTTATCAGGTTCAGTTGAAACTACTATTTTAGATAAAGATTTTAAGATAGCATACAAAGATAGTAAATCAGGTTTATCTAATGCGACCGAAAACACTTCCAAAACCGAAGAAGCACAAGCCGATATATGTAATATATGTATTAAACACTCCCTCAAGGAATATAAAGAAATAGAAAAAAATCAAGAAGTAATAGATTATTTCAGAAAAAAAGGAATATCCATAGATTGGCAGAATTCCATTATTATAGGTGCAGAAGTTTTAATGAATAATATTAAAAAACAAGGTAAATATGAAAGAACAAAATATGGTAAATCTAAAATAATATATGATAAATTTAATGAATTAAATAAAAATTATGCAAGTAGATTTTCAAATGAAAATAAATGGACTCCAGCAGATATTTGGTTTATATCTAATGACGCTAATTTTGACGATATTAAAAAAGCAGTTTCCATTCCAGAATTAAATTCTATTTTATTAGACAATTTCAAATCTCAAAAAATAATAGGCATCTCTTTAAAGAAATTAGAAAATTATGGTAAATGTGAATTTGATATTCCAAAAACGATAAATTTTGATGATGTTTATGTAGAAAGTAATAGTAATATTTTTAATTCTATGGATATTTACATAAAGTCCAAAGATGATAAAAATAAAATACAATTTAGGTTATTTAGGGGTATGAGTGGTGTTGGTTCCTGGGAGGCAGAAATAAAATCCATATTAGCAAATGGTGGAAAAATAGGGGGAGGTGTTATTTTTAATAATATATTACCGGATTTAAAAGTTAAAATAGATTTAACTCCTCAAGATGTATTTGAAGAAATAGTTAAAAATAAAAATCCATTAAACATATTAAAAATGTTACATCAGAAAGCTCCTGAGGTAAAATTGTTTAATTTTAATGTTCCTAAATGGGATGAGTTTTTGGTATCGTATAACAATCTTAAAGAATCGGATAAATGGTTATTTTCTAAATTTATGAATATAAATCTTTTATATCATTTAGAAACAGAGGAAAATCTTTGTAAGTTTTTCTCTGCAAGTTTTAATTATGCTCAAGCCACATCCAAAGACTCAGCAGTATTTTACAAACTCCACTAAGAGATGAAAACAGAATCACATTTAATTTTAACTAAGATTGTAATACCAGAAATAAATCCAGAATTAAAGAAACTTTTAAAGTCTGCTGATAATATTTTAAAAATACCTGGTATAGGCGGTTTAAAACATTACCAGAATATTAATAACATATATAAAAAAAATTCAGTATTTTCAAGAATAATAAAATACTATAATTCACTTCCTAATTCAAAAAAACACTCCTATCTACTAAGCCAGATTATACATTTGATCCAAGATATTTCTATGCCTCACCATTTAAATAAATTAATGTTTGCTACACATATCCAATTTGAAAATAAACTAAATAATTATATTAAAAAGAACTTAGAATCCATAAAATATAAATATAATGAAACCTGTTATTTAAGAAAAGAATTATTGTTAGATAGACTTTACACTTTAGAAGATATTTTGTTAAACACACTTAACAATACCATAAATAATAAAGAAAATTCCAAAGAATTAATTATTTTTAATGCTCTATATTCAACAGAAAATTTTTTGGAGTTTATGGAAAATGATAGAGAAAGATTTGGAAGGTCTTTTAATATTGATTTTAATGCTAATAGCAGATTTTTCTATCTTTCTGATAAGTTTAAATCTAAATAAAAAAGAGGAAAAGGATGACCAAAATACTACTTAATTATAATGTAGGTATCTTTAATCCAAAGTGTTTTTATTCCATTATGAAACTTGATTTTACAGGAACGGAGACTGATGTTTTTGTAAATATTTTTAATGATTTTGGCGGTCCTCAATACTCTCCTGAAGGTATAGAGAAAAACGAAAAATGGAGAAATATTATTGCTAAAAAACTAAATAAAGCCAGAAATATTGTAATTAAAAATGACTATGATTTTTTACTATCAGTAGAGCATGATATTATAGCACCAGAAAACGCATTACAAGAATTACTTAAACACGCTACCCAAGATAGAGTAGTTGGCGGTATATACAGATTGAGAAAGTTAAGGAATAAAGAATATCCTCTTTGTTATTTAAGGCAAGATGAAAAAGGTGAAAACGCAGGTTGGGGGCAAATAGAAGATTTATCAGTAGGAGAAACTTTTCCTGTATATTTAGTTCCATTTGGATTTACACTTATTCCAAGAAAAGTTTTACAACAGTTACCTATTTTTGATAGAGAATTAGACGGAAGTTACGCTATTGAATTAAAAAAAAGAGGTATTGAAAGATTGTTGGTTTCGTCGGTAAAATTAGACCATATGGATAGAGACGGATCCATTTACAGAGTTTAAGGAGATAAAAAAAAATGTCATCATACCCATTCGTATTTAATGACCAGTTAAGAAATGGACAGAACCCAGAAGCAAACCTTTATTCTTCTATTTATCAGGAATCTATGGAATTGTTTGGTTGGGATGTTCTTTATCTAAAAAAATCGTATTATAACGAAGTTTCAGCATTAGGAGAATTTCAAACAAAAATTATAGAAACCAACCCTCAATATCTCCGTATGTTTATAACACAAGTGGAAGGGTTTGAAAGAAGTAATTTATATTCCAAGTTTGGTTTCTTTCCTAACGATTATTTTGACGCTTATATTACTAAACAACAATTAGATAATTATAATATTACTTTACAAGCTGGAGATTTAATCTATGTTCCTATTACTTCCAAACTGTTTGAATTAGTTTCATATTCTTCCAGAGACGATAAAACAGGAATGTTCTTTTTTCAAGGTTCTAATCCTGGATATCATTTATCTTGTAGATTATATTATCCTGAAAATCAACAGGTTGCACCTGATTTAACTCCAAATTTAAATACTAATTTACAAGATAGTTTGGTAACTCCTACAGTAACAGAAGAAGACGCTTTAATAGATATTCAGAATATCGAGAATCTTTTAAATATCAATAATACCGAAACTACCAATAACAACTTGAATAATCAAAATAATTCTATAAACATTGTCGATGACAATGAAACTGACCTTTTAGGGTGAAAAATAATGTTTTTTTCTAATGATATATTCTTAAAAACATCTGTTGCATTTTTGGATGCTATGTCAAATTTTCAGATAGCAAGAATAGACCAAAATAATAATGTTACTTTGGTTCCTGTAAAAATTATGTATGCTCACCCTGAAAATTATATTGCAAGGTTGCAAGAGGAAAACTCTGTAGTAAAAACTAATTTTGTGCTACCTACAATGGTAGCTGCTATAAAAGATTTTGAATATGCTTCTGATAGGAAATTAACAAAAACTACTAAAATATATATTAATGGTAATTCATATACTTTTACGGCTACTCCTTATGATATAAAAATAGAGTTAAATATTTTATCTAAAAATTATTATGATTTGTTTCAATTAATAGAACAGATATTAATAAAATTTACACCGTCTTTATCTTTAAATATATATTACTTAGGACAAGAAAATCCATCTGATTCTGTTCCGTTTATAATCGATAGTGTATCTACTAATTTTCCTGATGAAGTAAATATAAACGATTTAAGATTAATGGAAATGGGTATGGAATTTACCGCAAGAACAAATTTATACTTACCATTAAACACTGAAAATATTATTGATAATATTTACTTAAACACATATTCTTTAGATACATATAAAAAATTCCTTGAATATACATTAACTCCTGTAAATCCAAATCCTCAAGATATTGTAGATGGAATATATACAGGACAAGTAAATGTTTCAGGAGTTAATTTCAATGAGTAGTACAATGAATCCTTATACTCAGTTTAATTTACCTTCTGATTCGGGAGCTCCAGGTGCAGTTTCTCAAAATTTAACATCTCAAACATTAGATTCAAAAATACAATCTCAATTATTAACAGGAGTAGAAAGTGCTTCGAGTTTAATTCCTAATCCTTCGAGCATAATACCAAACCTTTCATTAAGTAATCTACAATCTCAACTAAGTAGTAGTAATAGTAGTATTCCTACAGGAGTAATTCAAGGAGTATTAAATAAAGTTCAAGGATTAGCTGGTTCGATACCTGGAAATTTATCTAATGTAACATCAGGCTTAAGTAGTAATTTATCAAATGCTCAAATAGGTAGTTTAATATCTTCCAATTTAAGTCCTGGGTCTCCTCCAGTCGTTTCCAGCGGTTCTACACCGACAGGTATATCAGAACCAGCGCCTACACCACAAAAAGCAATCTACGGTAAAATCCAAACGTTCCAAAACGGCAACCAATCAGGGTTAATTTTAGATGAAACTTCTGGAAATGAAAGAGTAATATTACAACATCAAAGTGGTTCTTACGATAGTACCTTACCTGACGGATCCAAAGTAGATAAATCTGTTAAAGATAGGTCTGTTTTCGTAACATCTAATTCATATAGAGTAATAAATCAAAATGAAACTTCTATTATATCTCAAGACCATACCTCACAGGTAAACCAAAACGAAAAAGTAAAAATAGGAAATAACAAATCTGATAATATACAGAGTGATTATAGTATTAATGTAGGAAATAACCTTACTATCACTGTTGGAAGTAATGGAGTAATTACCATATCAGGAAACGGTCAAATAAATGCAAGTGGAAATATTACTATCTCTGCAAGCGGAAATTTAAGTTTAAGTGGAAGTAGCATATCTTTAAATTAAAAAACATATTTCAAGCATTATCGCAAATTATTTTTCCAGATACTTTTTCGGATATTTTACTATTAAGTACATCATTTTTTGATAACACATTCACAATACACTTAAAATTTCCACCTATTTCTTTAGGGACACCTTTTAAATTTTCAAGTAAATTATAAGAACAATCAAAATGTTTGCCTACTTTATCTGGAGACCCTTTTAAAGTAGTTAATTTATTAAAAACACACTTAAAAGTTCCACCTATTTCTTTAGGAGAACCTTTTAAAGATGTAAGTTTATTGTAACTACAATCAAAATTTTTACCTACTTCTATAGGAACATTTTTTAAACTGGTTAGTTCATTACCATCACAATAGAAATTACCAGTTACTTTTCCGAATTTAATAGGAATATTAATTAAATTTTTATCGGATAATTTTATATCTCCATTAACATCAACAGTAAGGTTGGAATTGATGGTATAATGTTTGATATTCATTGAATCCAACCAATTTTTAACTTTATCTTTTTTATTCTTTTTAAAAAACATTTTAGTTTCTCCTTTCATTAATTACTTTATGGTTATATTATACCATTAAAAAATTACTTTGTCAAGTGTTTTCACTTAATTAAATCACCACCGAAAAATGTTAATAATGTATAGTCTTTTATTGGATTAGAAAAACAGTCAAAATCTCTACCTACTTCTTTAGGTGCTCCTTTTAAATTAGTAAGTCTATTATTAGAACAATCAAAATTTCTACCTACTTTCTTTGGAGAACCTTCGAGAGATGTAATTCTATTGTAAGCACATATAAAATCTCCACCTACTTCTTGAGGAGACCCTTTTAAGGAAGTAATATTGTTACTATTACATTCAAAATTTCTGTTAATTTTCTTTGGCGCACCTTCTAAATTTGTTAATTTATTATTGGAACAATAAAAAGATCCATCTACTCTTGATGGTGAACCTTTTAAAGATGTAAGTTTATTGAAAACACAATTAAAATCTCCTCCTACTACATTAGGAGAACCTTCAAGAGATGTAAGTTTATTACTATCACAATAAAAATCTCTTGATACGTAACCAAACTGTATTGGAATATTCTTTAAATTTTTATTAGATAAATTTACATCTCCTTCAACATCAACCGTAAGGTCTGGGTTGATAGTATATTTACCTCCGATATCCATATCATCTAACCAATTTTGGATATCTTTTTCATTTTTTAATTTTGTAGTTTCGGTTATGAAATTCTTAAATGTTTTCATTAAATATTCTCCCTTTATTTAAAGATTTTACCATTTACTTTACCTGAAATACTATAAAAATCTTTTATTGGATTGTTTAAACAATAAAAATTACCTCCTACTAATTTTGGAGCTCCTTCTAAATCTACTAAATTATTATCATTACAGAAGAAAGAACCATTTACAATTTCAGGTGATCCTTTTAAACTTTTAAGTTCATTATTAGAACAATTAAAAACTCTTACCTTTTTTGGTGCACCTACTAATGATTGTAATGAATTATCATTACAGTAGAAACCATTTCCTACTTCCTTTGGGCAATATTTTAAAGTGGTAAGTTTATTGAAACTACATACAAAATCTCCACCTACAATTTCTGGACATCCTTCTAATGTTGAAAGTCTATTACTATCAATATTAAAGTCTCCTCTTACCTGTCTAAAATTAACCGGAAGAATGGTTAAATTTTTATCTCCTAAATCCACATCTCCATTAACATCAACCGTAAGGTCATTATTAATAGTGTAATTTTTTATTCCATATTCATCTAATTGTTTTTTTATTAGTTCTTTAGTTTTTAATGTTATGGTTTCCTTTAAAGAATTATTACTTTCATTAATCTCTTTTAAAATCTTGTAAATTTTACCCATTTTAATATCTCCTTATTATTTATTATTGTTATTATGGTATTAATTATACCGTTAAAAATTATATTTGTCAAGTGTTTATTTTAACCTACAAAAAAGTCTGATGGTAATACGTATCTACTATATAATTCATCCATTAATTTTTCATAGTCATCTTTACCTTCTTGATATATTTTCTCTCCATTTAATTGTAACCCTGAAGGCATAGGAGAACCTGAGTACTTTAATAGATTTTGTCCCCACTGTTTTTTTGCTATTGCTACTGATAATTTTTTTACGAAAATATCATCATAAAGGTAAATCATATTAGGATATTCCGTAGAAGTAGGGTCAACATATTGATAGTAAATCATTCCAAAATTCTGGTTAGCATGAGGAGAATCTTCAAGGACAAGTTGCTTAGTAGTCTGGTTATAATCAAATGCTATTTTAGGAGAAAATTTCATATCGAAAGTTTCAGCAAACTGTTGGAACAGTGAGTAGGACAGCATCATGCCTCCACTGAAGTACCCCTGATTAAGGAAGTTTTGTGCAAGATAATCACTAACTTGAAATACAGAAGTTGGACTTGATAAATCGCCTAACATACCAAATCCTAAAGGGTTAAAAATATAAATCACAGCTGCTACCGAAAAGTCCATATTATATACATTTTGTCCCTGAACAACAGGTAAATTACCAACCATTAATTGACTTCCTGAATATGCTATCTGTGTATAAGTTGCTAAAGTTTCGTCAATAATATCCGCTAATTGGTCAGTACTTAATTCAACATTAATAACAGGACTACCTAAACGTCTTAAAATATATGCCTGAAGTTGTTGATAACTCTGGATATATGGGGTCATCTGTTTATACTCCTTTACTAAAAATTAAACTTCCCGAATCGTAAACTCTTGAATAACCATTTATAAACATATTATCCTTTTCGCTTAAAGTTTCATTAAAAACTTTAAGTAAATCTTTTAATTTATGTTTTTGGTATTTTTGCCTTGATTCTCTTTCCGTTCCTTTCACATAAAAATAGTTTGGTTGAGTAGTACCTTTTAATTCAAATCCTAAATTTTCATACATTTTTCCATTGGATATATCCATTAAGGCATATGATATTATTGTTTTATTATTTAAGTAATTATTACTAAAATAGTTAAATAGTTTACTTGCTCCACCTATAACATTAGTGTATCTTTTATTACAGAATCTCAATAATTCCCAATCATATTCCTTATCATACCTTGATTTTCCGAATGTCATTAAAGAAACTAATTCATTGTTATAATATAATCCTAAATTTATAGAAGAATTAATTGCTCCTTGTATATGATTTTCTTCAAGAAATATTTTACTTTGTTTGTTTTCTACTTCCTTAATTTCTGTATCTCTACCATATATTTTAGTTGTATTTAATCCCAATTTATTATTTATAATAGATTGAATTATTTCTTTTTTGTTAATCCACCAGTCTTCCCATATATGGATTAACTGGATACCTTTATCTTTACATAGATTGGTTTTCTTTTGGTGATAATCTTTACCTTTAATTTCTTCTTTATGCCAAAAAATTCCATTACATTCTATAGCTAAGTTAAAATCTGGTAATAATATATCCAATTCTAAAGGTTTAATAAGTTCTCTATCGTTACTAATTACATTACTTATTCCTAATGATTTGATATAATCAGCTACTTCTGTTTCAAATCTGGAATGTGTCCAAGGATGACATTTTCTAGATACTGGATATAAATAACTATAGCTATTTTCCCATATGTTACCGCATTTTTTACACTTATAAGTAAAAATATCGTCCTTAAAATCAATAATTTCTATATCAGTATCCTTAAGTAATTCTATTCTGGAATTTAACTTAATATCTTTAAATTTTTCTTTATATTCATTAGTTTTTGTATAATGAGTAACACCGTATCTTTCTAAATTGGTTTTTTTAACTTTCTCTTTATATTCATCTGTTTGTGTATAATTTTCTACTCCATATTTTTCAATATGAGTTTGTTTATATTTTTCTTGAAATTCTTTTAATCTAAATGGATATTCCACTCCATATCTTTCAAGATTAGTTTTCTCAAATTTTTCTTTAAATTCTTCAGTTTTAGAATAACTATCTACTCCATATCTTTCCAAAGATGTTTGTTTAAATTTATCTTTGAATTCTTGTGTATTTGAATAACTTTCTACTCCATATTTCTTGAGATTTGTTTCTTTAATTTTCTTTTTAATTTCATTAGATTGAGCTGGATTTTCCACTCCATATTTCTTAATATTTGTGTCTATAGATTTTGATTTTTTATCTGGGTTAGCATTAGAACATTTACTACTACAAAATTCCCTCAATTCATTAGTAAGAATAATTTCCTTACCACAAGTTTTACATTTAGGGTTAGCAGTTAAATCATTCATTATGTAGAATATCCTTTGTCTTAAAGGAATATTTTCAGGCAAAAAATTAGTATTCTGGATTATCTCCTTTTCCAAATCTTTAGGAATATATTTTAAATAATGTGAAGCATATCTTTCTTTTAAATCTTTTATAATGTTTTTCATAATTATATTTATAAATTAGTTAAATTAAGCATACCATTTATCTATAGAATGGAATAATTTCTCAACTTGTTCATCTCCTATGTATTCTAATAAAAGATTATCTAAATTCATATGGGTATCTTCTTTATCATACCTTGGATATTCAATAGTTTCATTTTTAATTTTTTTTTAATTTTTCAATCAATTCTTCTTTAGTCATTTTGAATCTCCTTTACAAAAAATTAAACTTCCTGAATCATAAACAACAGAATAACCGTTAAGGAACATATTATCCTTTTCGCTTAAAGTTTCATCATATTTCTCCAAAATACCCTTTAATTTATGTTTCTGGTATTTTATCCTGGATTCTCTTTCTAAATCTTTAACATAAAAATAGTTAGGTTGAGTAAAACCTTTCAAAGTAAATTCTAAATAATTATACATTTTACCATCTGATATATCCATTAATGCGTATGAAATGATATTCCCTTTATAATTCTTTTCAAAATGCTTAAATAACTTGCTTGCTCCACCTATAACATTAGTGTATCTTTTATTACAGAACCTTAAAAGTTCCCAATCATATTCCTTATTATACCTGGACTTTCCAAAAGTCATAAGGGAGACTAATTCATTGTTATAATATAATCCTAAATTTATGGAAGAATTAATTGTTCCTTGTATATGATTTTCTTCTAAAAATTGTTTACTTTCTTTGTTTTCTAATTCTTTAATATTACAATTTCTACCGTATATTTTTACACCATTCATTTTTAGTTTATTAGAAATAATTGATTTAACAATATCTTGCTTATTGTTCCACCAGTCTTCCCATATATGGATTAGTTGAATACCTTTTTCTTTACATAGATTAGTTTTCTTTTGATGATAGTCTTTACCTATTATATCTTCGGAGTGCCAATATACACCATTACATTCTATAGCTAAGTTAAAATCAGGTAATAATATATCCAATTCAAATGGTTTAATAGTATTTCTATCGTTAGTTATTATATTAGTAATGCCTAAAGATTTAATATAATCTGCTATTTCAGTTTCGAATTTTGAATGTGTCCATGGATGACATTTTCTACATACAGGATAAAAATGACTATAACTGCCTTGCCATATATTTCCGCATTTTTTGCATTTATAGTTAAATAAATTATCTTTATATTCAATAACTTCTATATCACTATCCTTAAGTAATTCTATTCTGGAATTTAACTTAATATCTTTAAAATTATCTTTGAATTCTTGAGTTTGAGAATAAGAAGGTACTCCAAATTTCTCAATACAAGTTTGTTTTGTTTTTTCTTTAATTTCTTCATTTTGGGCAGGATTTTCTACACCGTACCTTTCTAAATTAGTTTTTTTAAATTTTTCTTTATATTCTTGTGTTTGAGCGTAACTTTCTACTCCATATTTTTCAATACAAGTTTGTTTTGTTTTTTCTTTATATTCCTCTGTTTGTGTATAACTTTCTACTCCATATTTCTTAATATTTGTCTCTTTTATTTTTTGCCTAATTTCATCAGATTGAAATGGATTCTCTACTCCAAAATGTTCTAAATTACTTTCTTTTCTTTTTTCTTTGAAATCATCACTATTTATGTAAATATCTGTTCCATATCTTTTAAGATTAGTTTCTTTGGATTTGTTATCAAATTCTTGTGTTTGAAAAAAACTTTCTTTGCCATATTTTTTAAGATTTGTTTGTTTGACTTTATTTTTAATTTCATCGCATTGGTTAGGATTCTCTACTCCATATCTTTCTAAAGATGTTTGTTTAAATTTATCTTTATATTCTTGTGTTTGGAAAAAACTTTCCTTGCCATATTTCTTGAGATTTGTTTGCTTGATTTTATTTTTAATTTCATCGCATTGGTTAGGATTCTCTACTCCAAATTTTTCTAAGTTAGTCTGTTTAATTTTTTCTTTAATTTCATTGAATTGGAAAACATTTTCCACTCCATATTTTTTAATATTAGTCTGTTTAATTTTTAATTGTCTATCTGGATTAGCGGAAGCACATTTAATACTACAAAAATCGGTTAATCTATACTTATCTAATATAAATTCTTTACCACAAGTTTTACATATTTTGTTAGATTTTATATTATTCTCTACATAAAATATTCTTACCCTTAATATAGTATTTTTTGGTAAAAAATTAGTATTATGGATTATTTCTTTTTCTAAATCAGTGGATATATATTTTAAATAATGATTATAATACTTCGACTTCAAATCTTTTAATATAATAAGTATATTTTCCATATTCACTCCTTATTTATATTATATCATTATTTGGTTATTTTGTGGAAAAAGAATAAAAAAAAGGGATAGTTTTTTAGACTATCCCTTTTAGTATTGATTGGGTTTGAATCTTTAGGTCGATTAAGCACCCAAAGCAGAACCACTGTAGTAAGAACCACCGAAGGACGAACCGGTAAGGTCAACAGTAAATACTCTCATATAGTTCCAAACTCCATAAAGATTAGCAGTAATACCATATCTGGATTTTACGCCTACAATCGGTTGGAAGGAATTATAGTTTACTGCCTGCATTAACATAAGTGGTAAGTATGGACAGTAAACAACTCCCGTATCTAACTCATTTCCACCTTTGTACCCTAACAGTATATAATCCTGTCCGTTTAACTGTGTATTAAGACCCGCAAACGTATCTACAAACACTTGCAGCCTATTATCTAATGTACCTACATAGGTAATACCATTAAACTGCTGAATATCGTTAGCCACATTGCTGTAAAAGAAATTATTTAGATTTTGTAATGCAGTAGCAACGTTTAATGAACATATCATCCAGTTTGCATAACCCTTTCTGGTCGTAATCGCTACCAAATTCTGTTCTCTCTGGATTTTAGCATACAAAGTTCTGATTTTTTCTTCCAACCATCTTCCATCAGCGCCAGGAGTTCCTTCACTGTCAAGGTTGTACGACCATGGAGTCGCTACCGTCGCATTACTTATCATAAGTGTTAAAAGTTCCCTGTCTAATTCAGCAACTATTTCATACTGTAACATATTAATTATTTCATTTTCAGCATCTAATCCGTGCATTGCTTGTAAATCCTGAACCATTTCTATCGTGTACTCTGTTTTCAAAACTCTTGTAACTGCCTCAACAGATGCTCTTTCAATCGTCATTTTCATCTGGGACATATTAGTTCCCTGAGTTTCACCAACCGCTGTAGTATAAGGTCCCGCATAGTTCTGGAAAATCAAGTTATATCCAGCTTCGTTCTGTATTGTATAGACAACATCATAATTTACAACACTCGTGGAAGCCGTAGGAGCATTTATAGAAACTGCATTAACACCTATAGGAATAGTTCCGCCCACAGTTGCTAAAGAAACTAAAACCCTATTCTGTTCAGCATAAACTACCGTTCCCAGAGTAGCACCTCCGCCAGCTACGTTTATAGTAGCACCTACCGCAACAGTAGTACCTATAGGAAACATAACCGCAACAGAACCAAACTGAGCAGGCATAAACGAAGTTCCGTAAAGTGAATTTGGATTTGACTGATTAGCATTACCAGACCTGTCAATAGACGATAAAGTCTGTACAGGAGCAGAATCCGAACCTGCATATCCAAATCTCTGAGCAAACGCATAACCGGTAGGCGCCGACATTGGCTGAACACCTACAACTTTATGAGCTAACAACTGAGGATAAATCCTTCTCAAAGCAGGAATTAATATAGGCGTAAAGATACCGATATCCGCAGAAGCATTTTCTTCGGTTAACATTGACCTACCATTTCTTTTTCTCTCAATTTCAGTGTTTTCAAGAACCATTGCCATAGACGCAGCTAAGGAAATATCCTTTATTGGTTCCGTTCTTTTTCCGCCCGCAAGAATAGGAGACCATTTTTCAAGTAATCTCTTTTTCTTTTTAGGGTCTTGATAAATATCGACTTCAGATGACATTTTTAACCTCTCTTATAATTTAAAATTAAAGTAAATTTTTGTATTTGGACATAATGTCATTTTCGTCAATTTCATTTGATTCTTTTAAGACCGACATTTTACCGTCCCTACCATCTCTTTTAATTCCCGTTTTTTCATTCTTTACAAAATCTTTTAAAACTTTAGCCTTTTTAGAAATTTCATCTATTGTTTTAAAATTCATATTTTCCATTAAAGAAACTATTTTATCTTTGGATATATCAGAAACTCCTAATTTTTCTACTTCCTCTTGAATAACTTCTTTTTTAGCAAAATCTTTTAATTTGGAAGTAAGTTTAGTATGTTCCTTTAAAAGGTCGTTATATTTAGAAACATATTTTTCTACTTTTAATTTCTTAGCGGCATTATCAGGTTTAGCACCTTCCATAACATACCCTAAATTATACCCAAAGTTAGCAATCATACCCTTGAAATTCTCAATAATATTTTCTGCTTCCTGTAATTCTATTCTTGATACTATTTTCTCCTGATTTTCTTTGATAAAATCAGAAACGAAATAATTAATATAAGAATCTAACTGTTCTACAAGTTTAGATTTAAACTCTTTCAAGTTCTCTTTAATATCTTCCTCAGAATCTTTTTTAATTTTATCTACTTCTTCATCTTTTTCCTTCTGAAGTTCTTTTTCTTTTTTGTCTATTGCTTCATTTAATTTTGCCTCGAAAAGTGTAGAAATTTGAAGTTTAACTTCCTCAGTCAATACTTCAGAATTTATAGACTCGAAAATTTTGTCCAGCATAATTTTGAATTCTCCTCTTTTTAATAATGTTTTAATTTATTTATAAAAAATGTTATTTTATAGTGAATTTAGAAAATCAGTAAAAATAATATTTATAGCTTCTTTAACTGATTTTTTAGATTGTATATTTTTATATTGGTCTATCTTTTTTTCTGTTATGATACCATTTTGTATTACCCAATCTTTTTTGGATTCTACTATAGCATCCACAAAGGCTTCGGGCGCAGACGGATCAGTTACTAAATCTACTGCTAAAATCTCAAGTCCTGGTTGTACTGTATTTCCTGACATAGCACCAAGCGCTCTTGTAGAAACTCCTAATTTAACATTTTCATCTAAAAGAGCTTTAACTATTTTTCCTGGAGGCGTATCAAGTATAGTTGCCTCTCCTAAAAAATTAGAATATTCTTGTTTAATAGAAGTTACAAGCATACAAGCTCTTTCAGGATTAATAGAGGAAGATTCAGGGTGTTCAAGTTCTCCAAGCGCTCTTCTTGTTTTAACAAGTTTATTAGTATAATCATCCATTGCTTCCTGAAGAACAGGTAAAGGATAAATTCTCTGGTTGCGATTTAAAACATCTGCCTGAGCAAAAATTCCCTTTATATAATATTTTTGGTCTTCAGTTTTACCACTTTCTAATAAATAGTTATTGTTTTCCGATAATAGTATTTTTTGCAAAATATGTATTCTCCTATTAATCTTAGAAATCTTTATTTCTGTCTTTAGGATCTAATTCTGGAACAAACTTATCTTTATTAGGATTGTTAATTTCATAATCTTGAGCAAACTTTTTAAGGTCGTCATAATTAAATATCTGTTGTTTAATTCTTTCAAACTGTTTGGATAATACATCCATTAGTTTTTTATCTACCAAATCCGAAAATTCAGTTTCAAAAAATTCATAATCATTCTTAAGAGCACCATCAATCATATTTTTAACTTTGGTAATATCCTGCATAATTTAAATCTCCTATTATTAAAAAAGTATTTTAATTTATTTATAAAAACTAATTAATTTGCTATTCATCCCCTACCGTATCACCTGAAACATCTTCTTCGGATTCTGAATCTCCTTCTTCTTGTTGTCCTTTATCCATTTTAGTTCCTATTTCAGGACCGATATTTGCCTGCTGAGCATTATAAACAGGTTCAAGATTTTCCGTATTCTGTCTATCTTTCTGTATTTGTTTTTGCATTTCTTTAATTTGGTCATCGTCTAATCTTAAAATTTCTTTATATAACCAATCTTTAGAAATCAATCCAGCATCCAATAAGTTTACTACTCCCTGAGCAGCTTCTATTCTCTGGTTAAGTGTTTGGAGATGTTTAGTTTCTTCGAATAAGTTATTTTTAGCAAAATTAATTTTTATTAGATGTTTATATTTTTCCCATTCTTCTAAATTAAATATTTTCTTTGCTATTAATTGTACTTTTAATAGATGTAAAAATATTTTAGAGAAATTCCTTTGGAGACCTTCTACAAACTTTATAAATTTTATTTCTTCTTTTTCTATATCAACAGTATTTCCAAGTACTAATCTTGCCTCGTCATCTAATCTGTTTACCGGAACTTTTAAACTTTGTAATAGTTTCTTTTTGAAATATTGAACATCGAAAAGTTGTCCCATATCTGGACTTTGACCTGGTAAATTCTCTACTTTAGTACCTTTTTCATTTTCACCAACAGGAAACCAATAATCATCTAAAATACTTAAAGTAGTAGGTTGGTTTTGGATTAAACCAGTATCTTGATTATATATTTTTTTCTGGCGATATTTTGATATTAAACTTTTAACATATTCTTCTGCTTTAGTTTTTGGAAGTCTACCGGTGTAAATATAAAAAACTCTTTTTTCAGGTGCTCTTGTAATTCTGAAAATTATCATTGAATCTTCTAATAATGATAATTGGTTTGCTACTTTCTGGCACCTTGTAAGATAAGAAATAGGAACTGCCCTATCTTGAGACCAAATTCCTGACACTGCTCTTGCAATTTCTTCTTCTTGATATACTTCTTTAGCATCCTTAAACCCTGATTCTACCGTAAAATTTGGTTTAACATCAACGGAATAAAAATAATAAGTTTCTTTGGTTTCTGGATTAGTATAAGAAAAGAAATTATATGGGCTTAATATCATTACTGCTGCTATACCGTTTTCTTTTTTTTCGTTATCGAAAATTATATTTAAGTTTAATTGACCGTCTATATAGAACTGTTTAAATAAATCTCTTGCTTCGTCTTCCCAATTTATTAAATTTAAAATATACTGCCATTCATTCATTATTTTTTCTTTGATTTTATCGGATGCTTCTAATTCATCTATATTTAAATTCATACAAGGTTCATAATCATTTTGGATTATCGCCTCGTTTACTATTTCAGTAATAGCAGATTCGACGAAAGGATTATCTGCTAATCTCCTGGTTTCCTGAATGAATTTATTAAGATTGTTTGCAAGAGCATCCCAATTTTTAGATGATAATGCTGAGGAATAATAAGAATTAAACGGTTCATAGTTTAAATAGGAAGTATAATCAAGACCGTGTTTTAACTGGTCTTGTAAATCCCTGGAAGGAATTCTAACTATTGTTTTTGTTTTATCTTTTTTGTTAAAAATTCTACCTGCTAATTTTTCAAGTAATGTTTCTTTAGGTTGTTCTTTTTCTTCTGCCATAATTGATTATTAACTCCATTTTAAATTGTTTTAATTTATTTATAATTGAATTATTTTGACTTCATGCGGAATATCTACATATCTTTTTACTACCAATATATTTCCAGACTTTGCTTCAAATTCTTCTTTAATGTAATTAATGGTAAAATCCTCATCAAAATCTTTACAGGAATAAACATCAAAAGAAATATAATTATTTTCTGTCCATGTATGCAAAGAAGAATGTGATTCTGCCCATACACAAATACCACTTACTCCTCCCTCGAATTTCTTTTTCCTTTCTACTTCTTTATTAAAATCATCTAATATGGGAGATTCTATTCCAGAATTTTTAAGTTTCCTTGCTAATACTATCGATTCGTTTGTGAACGGAAACTCAAAAATTTGAGGTGCACCTAACAATGTCATTTCAAGTTTTTCGGTTAAATCGGTTAAATAATGATAAATAAAATTAACATCCGATAATTTTTTAGTATTATTTGAAACTAAATCGATTAAAATATGTTTACCGGCAAAATTTCCCTGCATTGTTAGGTTTCTCCTTTTGTTTTTTAATGTTTATAATCTCTTGCTCTATAAGCAAATCTTGAACGCATCCTTGGAATTTTTAATACGGTTTCATACATCTCTGGTGGAATTTTTTGAATAGATGTTATATGTGTATATAGATATTGTCTTATAGCATATCTACAAGCATTCCACAAAGTAGAATCTGATTTTAACATACTATACATTAAATTTATTTTATATATAAATCCTCTTTTGGTTGGTATTTTAGACATATCAAGAACAGTGTTTAAAAATTTTTGTCTTTTAGATATAGGTATCCAATGTAAATTGACTGCTAATATTCTATCCACCGCTAAATCTAAAGCTATAAAAATAGGTGCTTTATCATATACCCTTAAAGTTCTTTCCTCTGCACCTTTAGCCTTATAGTGCATAAAATATATACCGTTTATATGTAAATCGTTGGTATATTGGACTTTATCTGTATTTTTAATTATAACAGGCATTAGAATAATTCCTTTTCAGTTAGAATTACAAATTCCATATTGTTAATTTCTGCATATTTTTTAGCAGATTCAAACTTATTTTGGTTCTTAATATATGTTTCAAAATTCTTTTTGTTTTTAGCGATTTGTAAATCTTTTTGTGGTTTAATTTCAATCAACATTTCTTTTATCTCTTTATCTTTATTTATAATCTTTACCCAGAAGTCTGGAAAGTACCTATGTATTTTTTTATCTATATCATATGTATAATAAATAATTATATCTTCTGACTTCCATTCCAGAACAGATGGATTTATATCCAAAAATTTTAATACAAATTCAATTTCCCATGACGACCTCATTGTTATAGGACGTCTTCCTTTGAACTTTTGAGGGTTCTTTAAAAACTTATATACATCTTGTATCTGTCGGTATTCTTTCATCTTAGGAAGTAGAAGGAATTGGATTATTAGGTACGATTGGTAATAGATTGTACAGATAGTAAACATAAGAAATTTCTAAATCTACTTCGATAGGGTCATCATTAGGAGATGTAGATTGTAAATCAATACTTCCTATAGATTTTACCCAGCAATCATAAAAATCTATTACCACCCTTGAATTGTTTTTATTGGATGTTAAAAATAATGAAGTAGTAAAATAGGTATTAGCAGGGCTTGAAATAACTCCTGTTTGGGGATTTTTAGTTAAAATTAAAGTACTATATAAATTAACTAAAGTTTCAAGTTCTTCATCTAATAAAAATTTTAATTTAAGATTTTCATATTCTAAATTATCACCAGGTCTTTTTTGTACCTGCGCCACATAAGGTACTTCTAAATCTGATAAAGTAACTGAAGGAATAGAAAACTCTGTTGCTTGTAACTCTACTACTTCCAATTCTTTTTTTAAAAGAACCTTAAAATTAGTAGGTTTAAATAAATTAGCATTTTTATTCGAAATAGGCATTATTCATCCTCATCTTTTCTTTTATGGTCTGATTTTCTTGTTTTAATATTTTCTCTGTTCAAAATTTCATTTAAAATCATATCCATCTTTTTTTCTAAATTATAAATTAGTTTTATAATTATTCTTATGAGTCCTGGAATTACAAACATTACCAAAACTAAAGTGAATAATCCTATAAATGTAACTATATTTTCCGGTACAAAATTAAAATTGGTATATAGAAAATCCATATAAATCTCCTATTTTTTAGGCAAAATTAAAATTCTTATTATTTTATGGTTATTTATTGGGTTTTTTAAAACATCAATAATAACTTCATTACTTCTTATATTTTCTTTACAAAAACTATTAATACAGACTTTGGAAACATTATTATATTTTAAATGTTCTATGTTTGAATTTTGATTTTTATTTTCGAAATATAAAATATAAAATCCGATTATTATTACTACCAAAATTAATAGTAATTGATAAAAAGAATATTTATAAAATAAATGTGAATATTCTTTAATTTTTGTTAGCAATGATTTTAGCACCGATTATTTTTCCTATTAAAAAGTAAAAATTTTTATTTAAATCAATAATATTGTTATTTCTTTTGAAATAATTCATTAAAATTGAATCTGGTACATATGTTTTTTGTTCTTTAAATATATTATTAGTTATTATGAAAATATTATGTTTGTTTTTGTTATTATTTATATACTCTAATACTAATGAAATATCATCAGAATCATAAAATTTAATATTAATATAAAATCCTTTAATTCTTAAAAAATCTTTTTGTAAAAAAGAATATTTACTATAATTTTTAATGTTTAGTATTACAATTATTTTTTCTATTTCATTATTTTTATTTAAAGATATATCTTTATCGAAAATTTGTCTAATAAATTTATTGTAATCTTTATTTTGATATAATATTAAATTTTGATTTTTAAAAAGTAAAGGGTCAAAAATTAATATTTTATTAAGTAATGTTTTATTTATAATTACATATTTAAATTTAAAATACTTAAAATAATATTTTAAACCAAATACTGAATATAAATTATTATAAAGATAATAAGAGTATAAATGATATTTTGGATTTTTTATTAATTGACTTTTTATTCCTGATATTATTTCCTCTGAATAGTTATAAGGAGAATATTTAGATATTACCAAAACATTATTACCACTTGCAAATAATGGTTTTGGTAAAAATAAAAATAAGAAAATCAATATAGGAATAAGTTTAATCATTTAGCAAATTCAAATCGTTTTGTAATTGATTAATATTAAATCCATTTATGGATTTTCCATTATTAAACAAGTCTGGAGTTAAAAGGGCAAACCCTTCATCGCAGTAATTTAACAAAAATTCCATATCTATTGTTACAATTTCTCCCCATGATATAGTCGTAAAAGAATTTGTATTTGAATCATAAGCAGACAATTCAACACAATGACCACCCCACGAACCAGGAGTATTAATTCCTTCTAAATTTCCAGGATATTTCCATTGTGTTCCCATATTTTGGCAAGAAAGCGGTAATTCAAATCCTAAATAACACCCTCCAAAATAGTAAATCGATTCTTTGTATTCTCGGATATTTTTAGGATTAATTTCTATAAATGCGCTTAAAAATTGATTGTAAAACGGATTTGTTCTCCAATGATTTAATACATTTACTAAAACAGCACCTCTATCTGTATTAGGTATATTAGGATTGTAACCAGAAACCACTTCATAAAATTTTAGAATTTCCTCATCTGGAATTATAATTTGGTTTCCATTCATGGAAGTTATATTAGCAATGAAATTAGCAATTCCTACAACGGTACAATCTCCAATTTGATTATTTAACATTGGAGTAATATCAGTTCTTTTTAAAAGATTGGAATAACCAGTAGGTATTGGTAAACTTGAAACTTTATAATTTGATAACTTTAAACTTCTTGGGTCTTTCTTAGCAGCTAATTTGCCTAATTTAACATTAGAATAATCTATCATAGTTTAAAATCCTCCTCTTTTTTTATTTATATAAAAAAAAAAATACCTCTGAGAAAGATTTTACTCTCCCAGAGGTCTTGTGAAATTCACTATTAAAATTAAAGTCTTAACCCTGTTGCATAGTCCAATAATCAATCGAAAATGTACATTCAAATTCTTCCTTATCTGAAAGTTTTTCTTGGTCTAAATCGATAGCTGCTACATCATTCGGTTGACCTATTAAAGTATATTCAGAAATTACTTCTCCTGAACGTCCCAACTGCTGTGCTATCATATTAACCTGATATGCAGCCTGTGCCGTTCTAACATTAGTTACTGGATTTGCTATTAAATTTAACCAATTTTCAATAAAACTTCTTGCCTGATAATTGTAATCATTCCAGAAAGTAACTTTCCAATCCTCATACTCAAAATCTCCTGCAATTTTTGTTTCTATACCTTGCCACGGAATAGGTATTGCTTTCTGGGTTCTACCAGGAATACTTGCTGCTTTAACAAAATAACTCAACTGAGTTGTATTGGAAGCAACTCCTGGAGGGTTGTTAATTATTAATAAAAATCTATTAGGTCTTAAAATATCGGTTAAATTATTTTTAAAATCGCTTAATGCAATGGACATATTATTATTCTCCTCTTTTAAAATATTTATATTTTTATTCTTAAGCGCCTACCTGGCTCCAGGTTACTCCAGTAGGAACCGCATAAACGTTAAGATGTATAAATTCTGCTAACATTGTTGGTTTTAAGTAAATATCAACTATTAATTCATTCATATCCTCTATAGCAGGTGGATTATTAGAAGAATCACAAACTAATTTAAAGTCATACAATCCCTGTAAAGATTTAATATTTTGTAAAAAAGGTGTTATCGCATTAATTATTCTGTGTCTTGTAAATGAATTATTAAATTCCTCTACAAATCCCATTAACAATTTAGATATAGATTGTTCTATTAATATAAACATTCTTTGAACAGGTATTCTATCAAGTGCTGATGCCGTTGCTGTTGCTGTTGCCTGACCCCAAACGATAGCTGCACCTTCTCCTGGAACATTTATAATACTATTAATACCATTTTGATATAATAAATTCCTTAATGCTAAATTAGGAGAATATAGTAATTTAATAACATTCAGTATAGACCCTCTATTATATCCGGCAGCTGCATACCAAACTCCATAAGTAGCGTCCGTAGATGCCATCAAACCAGCAATATCTCCGCCTACAGAAACCCACCTATTAACATTATTAAATTTATCATACTGATATTTCATATTTCCAAAAACACCCGCATAAGTTGAAAACGAATTGAAAATCATATTCAAATTATCAGACTGAGTTCCGTAATTGTTTGCTATCCATTGTGCTATCTGACTTCCTGACTGTCCTACTAAATCTTCAGAATTATATACAGGAACAACTGAAAAACTTGAAAGAGTTTCTACCGATATATTTGGAAATCCATTTATATCTAATTCATGAGCAACAAAAATATCCATAGGATATTCGTCTTTCTTGTCCTGGAATATTGCTTCCGCATTTTCTATATCTGATTGTAAATATATTCCAGTATAAGTTAAATTTCCTGTTGCTAAACTTCCTGCTGAAGGATAAACATCTGTATCTTGATTTATGTTTATTTTTATTAAATCATTACCTTGAGTTTCAACAGGATTAGGATTATTTGAACCTAAAATTGCATAAAGATATTGAGACTGGTATAAAAATATATTATTTACAAACATATTATTGCCAGAAGTGTCCATTGCAGTAGGACTATTGCTTACAATCCATGTTTCTACTTTAGAATACAAATTGTTATAAGTAGGATTCTGTTGAAAAACTATAATAGCATACTGTCCCTGCGACCATACTGGTGGTTTTTTAAAGAAACTTGAAAATGGTAAAATACTTAAAGTTTGGGTATTCTGTATTGTAGGGTCAAATACTAAAGTAGTATCAGAAGATACTGGTAAATTCCATCCCGAAGGAGAAGAACAAACTGCAACCGCTAAATTCTGATTAGATGTTACAAATTTGTTAAAAAATGATATACCACCATTAATAGCAGTAGAGGAAATTACTCCTTCTGCAAGTGTGGTATTATACATATTAGCAAGAGAAAGTCCTTCGATAGTAGAAGGTTCAGGACTTGTTCCTACAATAGACCCACCTGTAATTACAACACCTGCATTTGTAGCAGTAGTTGCCATAGGTCTTATTGCATATAAAGAACTTGAATACTGTAAAAAATTCCAAGCATTAAACCAATCTTTGTAATTGGAATTATCAGGATATCCAAAATTATTTACTAAATCTGTTTCCTGAGTTAAAGGTATAATCGTATTAGCATAACCCGTGTTCGCTCTGATTATCATTCCACAGTTAGATGATGGAATTTGAGGGACGGTTTGGGTCAAATTATATTGATTAATCTGAACTCCAGGAGATAATAATTGTGTTTGAGCCATTTTTAAATATATCCTCCATTAAAAATTATTAAATGTTTTAATTTATTTATAAAAATTTTAATAATAATTTCAGAAAAACTCCTTTAAACTTTTTAATTTTTCCTGTTCTGTAATTTCCACTCTATCGTTAGAATATTCAAGAGGAGTATATTTTACAGAATCAGAAAGTATATTATTAATATCCATTGTATTTTCATTAGGGTCTATAAAAAACGAACTTCCTAATTCTAAATCTTCATCAAAAGTAGAAATTCCTGATTTTATTGCTTGTAACATTTCTATTCTGTTTCTATCCGATTTATAATCTTGTATTTGTAAAATAAATAAAGCTGCTAACAATGCCGAAACAGAATCATCTTGTTTTCCTACATCTGCTCTATATGAATTTTTAACTTTAACAAAAGTAGTTAATTGTGAAATAGTAGTAAAATCATTCAATTCTAATTTTTCATTTTCTATAAACAGTTTTAAATTGGAAACTCCTATCCTTTTTGTTCTTTTAGTTGTCCTGAATCCAGATAAATTTTGTTTTTCAAAAAATAAATTTCCATATTCATAATCCATCCATATAATATCCGCTATTTGTTGTCCTATTTCATTATTCTCAACAAAAACTATTCCTAAGTTATAGAAACTTGCTAACTGAAATATTATCTCAGGAAAATCCATATATGTAATAGAAACATTATCAGGAATGTAATATGTAGCTACTTGTTTAAATTTTATATCGGTAATATCCAGAACTTGAATACACATGGCATCACCGGATATATCTTCAGACAATTTGGAAGTATCTACACCTATAGAATAAATATGTTTGGGTTTTGGTAATTCATACAATTTTAAATAGTTTAAATGGGATTTATTGAATATTTTATTTTTAAAATCTTCCGGAACTTCTATTGAATCTTTATATACTAAATTTTCAAGTTTCTTGGTTTCTATTAGTGTATTAGTAGAACCTACAAAAGAGCATTCATATTCTTGATAAAATTCTCTTTCTCCTATATCCATTTTTGTTTTGATAGACCAGGCATCATCAAATAAACCAGTATCTTTCCAAATAATTTCATAGGGTACATAATTATTCCTATTTGATTTTGCATCTGTCCATAGTTTATAGAAATGATTTTGACCTTTAGGAGTTGATATTAATATAATTCTGGTAGTTTCTCCAGAAGTAATAGTAGGATATACCGATGTATAAAATTCTTTCCAAAGATTTGAGGGTATCATAGCAACTTCGTCCATAATAACTAAATTACAGGAGGCAGACCTTATTGCAGACGGAGAAGTAGCAGAACAGGATATTTTGGATCCGTTCTCAAATTCTATTAAATGGGCATTCCAATTAACTATACCTTGCTGTATAAAAATTGGTAAATTCATAATGATATTTTTAATTCTGTTTAAAATACCTTTTGCTGTTTTATCTTTATTAGCAAGGATAACTATTTCTTGGTATGGTTTAAACATTGCAGCTGTTAATGCCTCTATTGCCGCTATTGTAGTTTTACCTGTCTGCCTTGAAAACATCAAAATTACAAATCTATTTTGTGAAAATAATTCTAATGCCTTTTTCTGATAAAATCTTAAATTTATATTAGATAAACCTTTATCAAGAGTAATTAATTTTACATATTTTTCTATAAAATATTCATGTAAAGGGTCTTTGTAGCATTTAATTATTTCAGATAATTCTTCAGGAGTGTACTTATAGACTGTATTAGCTGCTCTTAATCTTGGGTCGTTTCGGAATTGAAATTCTTCTTCTGGTATATTAGAATTAATCATTATTATTTTGAGTAGATTTAATCATTTCTAATAATAAATCCCTGGATGTTCCTACAAATAAATTATTTTGTTGTATCTTAACATTAGTATCTTCTTTTTTATCTTTTTTAGATTCTAAAGAATTATTTGTATCTATTAATTGTTTATGGAGGTCTAAAAGTAATTTTAAATTAGAACCTATTGCTGATTGTAATGAAGCTACTGCCTGAATTTGAGAAGATTTTAAATCTGCTACATCGACAAATTGAATTTGATTAATAATATCCTCGCCTCTTTTGACCAAATTCTTAAGACTACTTCTAACTTCCATAAAGTCGTCTTGAATCATTTGTTTTTTAGACAAAAGATTAGTGTCTATCAAAACATCTTCAGTTAATAACTCTTTTTGTTCTTCTTGAGGAACTTCAATGACTTCAAGAGTTTTTAATTCTTCCTTAGCAATTTCTAATTTTTCTGATAATTTGTTGATATCCATTTTAAATTATTTATAAAAAAAATACTTGATAAGGTAAAACTTTAATGATATAATTAAATCATAAAGTAAACTAATTAAAATAAGGAGATTAAATTATGCAAAATATAAAGATTGGGGTATTAAATAAAAATTATCAATTTTTAAGATTTAAGGAATTAGGTGATTTAGAATTTGTTAAAATAGAAGATGTAAGAATTGGAGATGTAATTTCAGAAATTAATCATAATAGAGTTAAATACTATTTGATTTTAGATATACTTTTAAAAGATATTTTTCTTTATTTTGAGTTTAGGATATGTGAGGCATATCCAAATTTTGTAAATTTAATTTTCAATAAATAATGCTTGACAAAGTAAATTTATTATGGTACAATCAAATTATAAAGTAAATAAACTAATTAAGGAGAAATTAAAATGGAAACTTTAAGAACGAATAAATTAACCAGAAATTATGGTTTTTTAAGATTCACAAAATTAGGCAACTTAGAAAGTATAGACAAAGAAGATGTAAAAGTTGGCGATGTAATATCAGAAATGGATTATAGGGGAATCAGATATTATTTGATTTTGGACATATCCATAAATAAATTTTCTAAACCTTTTGTAACTGTAAAAAATTTATTTGAATATTTGGATTATAAAGGATGTGATATATATCCTGGTTTTACAAATTTGGTTTTTAATAAATAATGCTTGACAAATATAATTTACTATGATATAATATAACCATAATCAAAAAGGAGATTAAAAATGAAAATCAATTATGACATCAATTATTATGAAACTCGTAAAAAGATAGATAATTACTTGAGAGACCATTATTCCAGCCATTATCTAATTACACAGATAGATACCGATTATAATCATCCTATCTTAAAATATGAGATATATGATATAGAAAACGATGAAAAATTATTAGTAAGTTTTAAAAATACAGGTGATTTTGTATCAGCTAAAAAATTAAAAAAATAATGCTTGACAAAGTAAAATTTTAATGATATAATGTAACCGTAAAGTAAATAAACTAATTAATTAATTAAAGGAGGCAACAAAATGAAATTAGGTGATTATTTAGATAAATTAGAAAACAACAACTTTATATATAAAGATATTAATACTCTTCCATTTAATTATTATGAAATTAAAGATTTTATCAAAATGGATTTAACATTAGAAAATAAAGAAACTAATAATTTATTAAATATGTTAGATGTTACTTACAACAAACGTAAAAAAACAGAATATTTAAATATGTTAAAAGATATTCAATCCGATTTAAAAGAACAAATAGAATTAGCTAATAAATTAATTTCATGAAATAAATTTTGACAATGTAATTTTTATATGGTATAATGTAACCTAAAGTAAATAATTAAGGAGAAATTAAAATGAATAAACACAAATTTTTAGATTTATTAAAACTAATAATACTAACCTTGATATTAATGATATTATCATTACCAGTAGGTACTTTGGATATCGTGACATCTACTATGGACAAGATATATGACAAACTAATAGAGATAAAAAGTGAAATAAAATATAAGAAAAAATAAACTAATTAATTAAGGAGATTTAAAAATGAATAAAGATGAATTTTTGATTGATAACTTTGAAGTATATTTAGATTCATACTACGGTGAAATAAATGTAGATGGTAAATTATACAATGCTTCCGAAATAATTAGAAATTTACCAAAATTGTACGATGAATTATACGAAGAATATACGGATAATTTTTAAAAATAAGTCTTGACAAAGTAAAATCTTTATGGTATAATGTAACCATAAAATAAATAAACCAATTAAATAAGGAGAAATTAAAATGGAAAAATTTGATATAATGATTTTAATACAATTAAAAGTTCTTATAAGAGATTTGAATAAAAGAATAACAAACGATATGGAAAATATCAACGATATTATAAAATCAAATAAAAATAAATTATCATCTTCAGATAAAATAGAAATATCAAATTTAATTAAAAATATTCCATCACCTACACATTTATTAAATATTAAATAACAAAAGGTATAATATAAACCCATATACATTATTTTATTATGATAATTACATCTGAAATATATAAATTCAAAATAAGAGAAAATACAAAAGATATAAAATATGAAAAATTGAAAATAATAAACGACAAAGTAAAAATAAGAGAAAATACAAAAGATATAAAATATGAAAAATTGAAAATAATAATTAAAGGAGATTAAATCATGGGAACAAGAGCGATAATAGCTGTAAAAGAAAACGAAAACGATAAAGATTTTGCTACATTCTACAGGCAGTATGATGGTTATCCTAAAGGTCTGGGTAAAGAATTATTAAAATACATCCAAAACAAAAAAGTAGTTAATGGATTTACTTCTGGAGATAAATTTCACGAAACCTTTAATGGTATAGGAGATTTCTGTGCTAGTCTTGTTGCTTATTTCAAAAAAGATATAGGCAATTTCTACATCGAAAAAACAGATACCAGAAATTCAGGAGAAGAATACATTTATACAATAATCATAAAAGAGGGAGAACCTATTAAATTGATATGCTATGATGTTTATCAAAATGAAACATTTGAGATGACTACATCTGAAAATAATAAGGAAGATAAAAATGAAGATAATTAAGCCTTCAGTAGAAGTGATATTTCCATCAATAGATAATAATATATACCAAAGAATTGAAAGCATAGGGAGAATATGTTACAAATCAGAAGACCTTATTACCGAAAACTCCTCTACTAAATTTGTAGAGAATATTTTAAAAAGTGGTCATGAATCTGTAATAGAACATATATCCGTAACAGTAATATTCACTTGTGATAGGGGAGTTTCTCATGAAATAGTAAGGCATAGAATTGCTTCTTATTCTCAAGAATCAACCCGATATTGTAACTATTCTAAAGACAAATTTGGTAATGAATTGACATTTATCAAACCTTGCTTTTTTTGGGATGAAAATTCAAAAGAATATAGAATATGGTATAACAGTATGAAAGATATTGAAGATACATATTTTGAATTATTGGAATCTGGTGCTAAACCAGAAGAAGCAAGAAGTGTTTTACCAAATTCTTTAAAAACAGAATTAGCAATGACTACAAATTTAAGAGAATGGAGACATTTTTTAAAATTGAGAACAGCTGAGAAAGCACATCCTCAAATGAGAGAAGTTGCTAATATGGTAAAAGATGAATTTAAAAAATATATACCGTTAATAGTGGAAGATATTTAAAATCTTAATTGGGCTATCGTCTAAATGGCAGGACACAAGATTTTGATTCTTGTAATAAAGGTTCGAATCCTTTTAGCCCAGCCATTTTTTTATAAAAATAATACTCGACAAAGTAAATTTTTATATAGTAATAATTAATATATAAACTAATTAAAGAAAAGGAGATTAAAATGTTAATATCAAAACATTATTACACAAAAACATTAGAAGAAGCTCAAATTTTAGAAAAACAATTAAATGAGGAATATCGTTTTCCTCAATATATGCACGAAGTAAAAATTTATCCAAGTAAAAATGAAGAATATTTTATTGTTGAATTGACATATTCTTCATTGGATTAAATTTTTTTTTAAAACGAAAGGAGAAACTAAAATGGAATTAAACAATCTGACATATGAAGAGGTATTAGATATTTTTAAACAAAACAAAGACAATATTAACTTCCTTAAAAGTATAAGATTTGTCATCGGTCAAAAAACACTAAATTACTATGGTGTGGATAATACAGATAAGGATTATGCCTATGGTTTTAACTATGAAGACTTTCAAAACAACTCTAACGATGAATTACAAGATACATATTTTTCACCTGTACTATTTAGAGGCAAAACATTATGAAAAACTTTGAATTAACACTTACAGATTGTATAGATATAATACAGAAAGATGACCATTTCTACCAAAAATCCATAGAAATAGATGGATGTAAAGTAGATATTTTTAATTACAGACTTGCTTCATACATGGACTTTAAAAAAATTCCTAATTCTTGTGAATTAAGGGGACTTACTTTTATAGATGGTAAAAGATTTTTATCCTTACCTAAATTTTTCAATCTTAATGAATCTGAAGAAATTTCATACGACAGATTGAAAAATATCCCTATAAAATCCGTTACCAAAAAAATGGATGGTTCTTTAGTAAGATTTGTTAAAATAAATAATAAAGTTTTAGCAAAAACCAAAATGGATTTTTTCCATGAAACTATTATATCTTTAGCCATGGAAAAATTTTATTCTGATAATAACTTTAAACATTTCATCAACTATTGTTTAGATAATAGGTTAGCGCCTTTATTTGAATTAGTATCGCCTTTAAATCAAATTGTATGTTTCTATCCTAAAACAGAATTAATTCTTTTAAAAGTAAGAAACGAAGAAACTGGAGAATATATACCTTTATCTAATTTTGATTATGCTCCTAAAGTAGAGGAAATTAAATTTAATTCTTTAGATGAAATTATAAACACTTGTGAAAATACCACCGAAGAAGAAGGATTTGTAGTAGAATTTGAAAATGGAACTTTAGTTAAAATTAAAACTCCCTGGTATCTTGTAAGACATAGGTTATTTACTGAAGATTCTTCTTCGTATCTTTTTATTTTACAAAATACTTTAGATGAAAAGATAGACGATTTATTAGGAGAATTAGGAACTAAAGCGCCTGAAAAATCGGATTTTATAAAAAAAAATGTTATTTTACTTACCGATTATTTTAATAAAACTCTGATAGAAATAAAGGATATTTTAAATTCCGATGATAAAAATTTAAGTAGGAAAGATTTTGCTATCAAATACAAAAACTATGATTTTTTTGGAGTTTTAATGCAAAACTATGGTTTAAATTCTGAAGAAAAGATAATTAAATCCTTAAAGGAATTTCTCAAGAAAAAGTATAATTCAGAATCTAAATGTCAGGAACTTATTACATCGCTTGAACATACCCTAAATAAATAGCGGACATAGGGTCGGAAGGGTTTCTAAACATAACATACAAATAATCACCTACACTTGGAATTGGACCAGAGGAAGACTTAACTGGACTACAATAATCACACCATATACTTACATTAGAATCTGTAAGTCCAGGAATTGTAACCTCTACTCGCATTAAACCCTTCGGATCCTGGTTTTGAACAACCTTTCCTATAAAAATTCCTGTTAAATTAACTCCGCCTTCAGAATCTTCAAGTTTAAACATTTTTAAGTTTTGGTAAATTCGGATTATTGGATTTGAATGTACCGGTATTTATACAAGAAATTAATTCTTTAACTGTTGATAACCTGAACACTCTTTTTATAGAACTAATTACATATTGACCAGATAAATTTTTATCTCCTTCGGATTTGTTATTTTTAAGTGAAGGAACTTCTATATTACATACTTGACCTATTTTTCTATCAGAACTTCCGTTGGTAAGTATATTTAATTTCACAGCATCCGCTAACAATTTCAAATAATAAGAATTTTGGATATTGGAAATTATATTGTTTAAAAAAGATTGAGAAACTGGATTTTTTGTTTGTGGAAATATAGATAACTGTTGATTATTTACATAATCTCCACCCTGAAATTGTTTAGATAATGTTCCTACTGTTGCAATATTAGAAAATGGAACTTGTTGCGGAGTAGCATAAAAAGGATTTGGAGTTTGAAAATTCTTTTGGTCAAAATTAAACCCTGTAAAATTTAATCCGCCTAAACCGTTTCCAGCATAATCTTCTATATTAGTAATTTGTTCTACTGTCATATTATAAACTAATGCTTCGTAATTTTGATTTTCAGGGTACATAACAAACTTAGGTTGGTAAGTTCCATAACCACTTGAAAAAATAGTATCTAATGATACAAAATTTACATTATCAGTAGATATATCAGGAAACATTACAATACCCTTACCGTAAAATCCAATAAGATAATAAAGAGTTTTAACTGGACTCCAATATGGACTTCCAAAATGTTCCAATGTAATATTAGATGTTTCTACTGTGCCTATATTACCACCACAATAAGAAATTAAATTTGAACATATTTTGTCCAAAGATTGATTTTTCCAAAGATTTGAATATGTTTTAGTAATTCCATTCAGATACCAGGTAGAACAAAATTCAAACCTTACATGATTATTAACAAAATCATCAGGCGGAAAATCGTTTAAAATTACTTTAGTAATGGTATATGATGATGATATTGTTTGTGATTTAGGAGTTTTCCAGGAGAATTTAAAAGTATCTCCAGCAGAAACATTATACAATTCCAAAATTCCTCTAAAATCAATTACCGAAATTGAACCAGTAATTCCAGGAATTTCTAAAGATTCATATAATTCTATCTGCCCTATTTCTGAGTTTGTTAATTTTAGAATGTTACCTGAACCTGTAACAATTTCTAAAGTAAGATACTCAACTTTATAAAATACTTGGTAATTAGACATTATTTTGTATAGATTCTAAAAATTGAGAAATGAACTCTGAAATATATTGTTTTTGTAATACCGTAATGTTCCTTTTTAATTCATTTTGTTGACTTAATATTTGGTAATAGGTACTTGCTGGATAGATATTTTGATAATTTGCAAGTTTTACTGATAAAGATTGTAAAGTATCATTATCCATTACCCAATCGTTAATTCCTTGTATATTATTTATCATAGCGATAATCCACCAATAATCTTTAGTGCCATAAAGATTATATGATACCATTTCTATTTTTTCTCCGTCTGATACTATATAATCTTGGAAATAAGTAATATTATTGGAAAGAAAATTAGTTAAAAATTCAACCTGAGTAAAAATATTTACTAAAGGTAATGTTACTGGTTGATAATTCGATAATTGATAATTATAATTATTTTGATTGGAATAATTTTGTAATGCGCTACTTAAATCGATAGTAACAGATTGGTTATATTGGTCAAAATAAGAATATTCAGACGGTTGAATTATAGTTACTGAAGATGAAGAATTTGCCATATTTTAACCCTGTTTTGGAGTTGAATTAAGAGAGCTCTTAAATGATTTTTGATTTGCTGATTCTAATAGATACGGTAAAACACATCTAAAATCTAATTCTAAAGTAGTTTTTACTGGTTGTCCATCCGAAAAAGTATAATACGCTTCATCATCGTCGGATCCATACGATACATTATAGGAAGTTAATGCCATATAATCTTGAGATATGACTGAAGAAGTATCAGCGGAACCTGTATTAATTAAATGAATTGAAAAAATATCTGGAAAAGTAACTATAACATTAAAAGCAGACATTATTCCACCTTTGTTTTTATAATCAGGAATACCAGCAGTTTTAAAAAAATCTACAATATCCGCTATATTTTGTGCCTCTTTTTTATTGTTAGGAACCATTTCAAAAGATAATTTCATTTCTATATTGGAAGTTTTATCATAAATTAAAACATCATTAGGAGCAAATGTTTTACCCATAGCTGCTTTTATTGCTTTAGTTGCACCTCCAAATGCTTTACTTCCTAATTTTGCTAATCCTGTATCTATTCCTTGTAGTGTAGGAAGAACTGCTTCTTCATAAGTATTTTCAAATCCGAAAGATATATCTTTAGGAGCATATAATTTTACTATATTATTTAAAGGACTTTTTTTCTTATAACCTTTACTGGATCCTATTTTAGGATTTTCAAAGGTAAATTTATATGTTACAAATTGTAACATCGGTCCTGAATATTTAATTGGGTACTGGTAGATAGCCATTATTCTGGGTACACTCCTGAATATTTAACCGAATTATATTTATATTGCGATGATACTAATGTTAAAGTACTTGGTATATTATTTCCAGATGTATTTGAATTCACAACATTGTTATAATTAACATTATTAACAACTGGAGAAGTTTTAGAAAGACCATATCCGGTTAAAGATATATTATCTAAATTCTTTTTATTTACTATACTCTTTTTATTATTTAAAAGACCAGAATTTATTAAATTTTTATTGGTAGCTGCTGAATATCCATGTATTCCTAATTTATTTTGATAAGAATTTGCCATTCCTTCTATTCTTGCTACATAATCTCTGGTTTGTCCTGGCATACTTGAATATGCCGCATTAAAATTACCATGATATTTTTTATATAATTTACCCATATTTCCTGAACCAGCATTATAAGCAGCTAATGACCACCTTGTAGAACCACCAAATTGACCTTTTAAAGACTTCATATATACATCATTAGCCATTGTTTGTGCCTTTTCATCATAAATGTTTGGTATTTTGCCTCCTTGTGAAACAAAATATTCATATTGTTTTTTTGTTCCATATTTTTTCCATAATGACCCGTCTGTCCATAACCATTTCCAAGTTGAGGGCATAAATTGGAATATACCTCTTGCACCTACACCAGATTTAGCAAATTGACTACCACCAGATTCTTGCATTTCTTGAGCAAGTTTAATATTAGAAGAACTTGCTTTTGTTCTATTAAATGCGTCAGGAACAAAAGAAACTGGAGGTAATGCAGTTCCTATAGATGTAGTAGGCGAATAAGCATTTAAATAACTATTACTATTAGAACTTTTACTACCTCCGCCTGTTACTTCTTTTTTTACAAAACCATAAGCCTTTTTGATAGTGTTTACAACTGCATTAGCACCTGGTATTTTTTTTAATATATTTAATATACCATTTATTAAATTTTTAATTACATCTGAAAAAACATTTTTAATATCTTTAAATACATTACCTAAAACATTTACTCCTTTTTTTATATTACTACCAAAATGAGTAAAGAAATTATAGGTATCTTTAGCACCTTTTTTTATATTGGATCCTAATATTTCTATTCCTTTTTTTAAATTACTTTTGAAATTAGTAAAAAATCCATAAATACTCTTTTTTAAATTATTTTCTACTTTTTTACCAAATACATCACCTATTATATTAAATCCTATATTAACCAAACCTTTAAACATATTATAATATGCTATCCCTACTTTTTTAATCACATTACCTAAAACATTTACTCCTTTTTTTATATTACTACCTAAATTTTTAAAGAAATTAAATGTAGCAACTGCACCTTTTTTAACATCTTGAACAGTTCCATATAAAAAATTTGCTAAATAAGTAGATATTTTATGACCACCAAATAATTTAGGTATTTTATTAATTAATCCGCCTAATAAAAAACTACCAATAGCAGTTACTATAATTTCTATAGCAGGTACTAATAAACCTGTAACAGCACCCATAGCTACTGCACCTATATCTTCTACAAAACCACCTATAAATTTTACTATTTTACCTAAAATTCCTTTCTTTTTCTTTTTAATTTTGCCTTCTACTAATCCTTTCTTTTTTTCTTCAGGAGTTAAAATATCTTCTCCTTGAGATTTAGCACCGTTTAAATGTAATAATTGGTCAAGTTTATTATTAACTTGTTTTAATTCAGCAATTATTGGATTTTGTCCTTGGTCTAATCTTGATTGTGATATTTCTGATTTTTTTGCTTGTGAAAATATATTACTTTTTCCTTTTTTACTACTGTGTGATAATACTCCTGTTAATTTTTCATTATGTTTATTCTGTATATCTTTAATTAAATCTATACCCTTATCAAGAATAGGAATTTCTTCAAATACACTTGAAAGAGCAGTTAATCCTTTTACTAATCCAAATGTAGCGATATGATGAGCTTTAATTTTGCCTTCGTGTCTTTCTCCTTTAATTCCTACACCTTCATTAAACCAATCATTAGCCTTTTCTTTTATCGATTCTTTTACACTTTCTCTAAATTTAGGTTTATCGGATAATTTATCGCTAATATCAGATAATTTATCGATAATTTGCTGATTTTGGTCTTCTGATTTATTGTTTTTCAATTTATCTAAAATAGTTTCAAGGCTCATTGTTATTCCTCGTATTTTGCCATCAATTCTTCTTTCTTTTTAAGTTCGGCAGATACCATAAAATAATATATTTCCATTTCAAACGGGTACATTTCCATTAAATCCAACTCTGAATAACCACCGTAGAGTTTAAGAAACCTTAAGGTTTGATAAAGCTCTACGATATTCATTCTATTCAGAGTTGTTATTGAAAAAAATCTTCTAATTCTCCTAAAGGTATAGCATTTTCTTTCTGGCAATTTTTACATACAGCTTTTGCCACTAAAAATACCGAACCTATATTTTCAGTAATATCGGTTAATAATTTTTCAAAATCAGGAATATCCAAATTCTGAATCAATTCTTTTATTTCTTCTATTGTAAAATTTTCATAAGGTATATTTTCATATACAAAAGATTTAATAGAATTAGCCATTAAATCTAAAGTATTTTCTATTTGATTATCTTTATTAGTATTTTCTATTTGTATTTGTTTTAAATATGGAATTTCTTTTATAGTAAAAATCATTCCATTATTTAAAGAAATAGTAGTGTCTTTAAAATTAGTAATTTTTAAACAATCTGATAAATTTATAGTAACATCTTCATTTAAAGTTTGACAAGATCCACAGGTAAATGAAAAATCAATAGTATCTCCTTCAGATAATTTTCTCAATTCAGTAAATAAATATACAACATCTACTTTTGAAAGAGAATTAAATTTTTCGTCAACATTTGGATCCAGAATACACGATTTGATTATCTGGATTAAAACATCCCTTAATAACTCTTTAGAAGCATTTTTATCTAATTTAAATAAAAATTCTTTTTTGTCTTTTACTTTCCATTTACGAACATTTACATTCTTACCAGAAGGTAAAGTTATTAAATGTGTAGATAATTCATTTTCAATTTTAGGCAACATAATTTTAAATCTCCTTTTTTAAATTTTTAATTTTTAGTTTTTAGTGATATGGTGATACTTGTAGTTGAAAGTTATATCCGTATAAAGTAAATCAGGGTTTCCATATTCAAATTCCAATCCGCCTATACTCTCTACAAAAACATCTTCGAAAACATCTTTCATTGCACTTTCAGAACCGTCAGGATGTAAAGGTATTACTGAAATATTACCCATTTTAAAATCATCGTAATATCCTCTTGTTTGTTTAGATTCTTCAAATCCATTCTGGGACATTAAACTATAAAAAGAAGCTCTTACTGCATAATCAGCAGTATCTAAAAAAGTAATAGTTAAAGGATCCCTTGCTCTGTTTTTGATATGGTATATAGGTACAGTATTTATATTTGTTCTTTCTGATTCAAATTTAACTTCTCCTATTGATACTTTTATCGCATTATAAGAAACTCCAAAAATGGGTACTTCTACTTTATAATGGTCAGCTCTTAAAAGACCAGAATTTATAAATGAATTTACTATAAAATTAGAAGCTGCTAAAAAATTTGATGCCATTAGTATTCTCCTGTAGTTCCATTGTAACCATTTAGTAACAAATTACCGGAATTTGCCTGTGAAGATGATTGAGATTGATATTGTGAATATGAAAGATTACTACTTAAGGAATTTGAACTACTACTCGCAACAGGACTTGATCCATAAGTAGGTAAACTTGATAAATTAGAAGGTAAAATAGGTAAAGAAGAAGGAACAAAACTATTGACATTTGTAGAACCTACCGAAAGATTGTTATTGATACCCTTTATAACATAATAAGAATAAGAAAATGTTAATTTTATATTTGTAAACCCTGCTTCCTCGTTATATGAATACGCATATTCTCCCACATCTTTTGGTATTGCATTTATAAACTGCCAGGACATTATAGGTTGTAATGTATCGTTTAAAGATGTTACGGTTAAAGAAGAATCAAACGGAATATTATCTACTAATTGGTTTGATTCTTGAACATAAATTTCATTTATCCATTTTTCGATAAATGTTCTTATGCTCATATATATATCTTCTCGCATTGTAATAGTTAATTCTCCATATTCATAAGGTCCAGGAATTGGAATTTTAATTCCAGCAAACATTAATTCTGTTATTTTTCCTGTTTTAGAAGGTATATTAACATCTTGTACATAAAAAGGAAAATTATTTAATTTATCACAAATTACTGAAAATAAATTTGTTTTATCTAATTCTACAATATTTTCAACTATATCTTTAATATTCACTACAATAATCCTCCCAAACCACTTAATCCAGAGGAAATAGCACCCTGAACATCGGATTGTAATGAATTTGTCAAATTACCCTTTAGACCACTAACCATACCCGATATTGAAAATCCTTGTCCTGTTGCTACATCCGCTACAATAGATTGTAAATCACCTGAAATACCACTTTGAACACCTGATAATACATTTCCAAGTACTCCTGATAAAGTAGAACCAGCAAAAGATTCTATGGAATTTAAAACACCTCCGCTGGATAATCCAGGTATACCCATACTATTTGAAACTCCTTGAATATTGTTATTATTTAAACTAATATTATAATAAGAATATCCTAACTGAACTGTAAATTGAGATATTTCCGATTTTTTATCCATTGATAAATCAACTTCTTGCATTTCAAGTAATATAGCATTATTAAATGTATATGTAGCATTAACATTATTCATTATGTCATATCTTGTTAAAATTACTTGAGCATTTAAATAATTATTAGTTTTATTAGCGGCATAAGGAGAATTAAATGATTTAATATAATTCATCCAGTTAATTACCAAAGACTTAGCAGTATTATTAATATCATCATAAAAAGTTATATCAACTGGTTGAAATGTTGCAGTACCTCTGTAATTAACAGTTTGGGACATAAATTTTACAGGTATAGGATTTATCTTATAATTAGGAATTTTAGTTCCTGATACTGTATAAGATATACTATCATTAGAATTATTTAAAAATGGTACTATAAATTGGACAATAAACCTATTAGGTCTATTAAAATCTGCAATATTCTTTTTAAAATCTTCCAGTTTTAAAGATGGCATTATTTGGATGACCCTATAAAAAATTGTTTTAAATTATTTATAAGGCAAAAATCCGGTCAGGAAATTTTCCTAAACCGGATTTTTGAAGGAGAGAATTGAAACTAAAAATGAAACTATTTCTTCTTTTTGTAAATTGGTTTTTTAGGTTTCTTATCAGAATTTTGAATTTCTTTACCAAACTCAATGGCTTCCTGGTCTTCTTCTGAAGGCACTTCATCAGAATCTAAAAATGGTATAGGCGGTTGATTCTCCTCATTTTCTAATTCTAAAACTAATCCTGACTGTGTCATATTTTTAGGTACTGGAACTTCTTCTATGACAGCATTATCAGGAACAGCAATAAAAATATGCGGAAATAGTTTATGTAATTTTTCATCATAAACAATAGACCCGTGTCTATATTCAACCGTTTGATATCCTGATACTGCTACATTAACGGTACTTCTGTTTGGTGCTACTACTACGAATTTCTTTTGTTTTTGCATTTTAAAATCTCCTTTTTCTTAATTTTACGAAAAGATTGGATAGTATTGATTTTTGAACGATTCAAACTGGTTCCAATCTAATTCAATTACATTTAAATAATTTAAAAAACATTCTTGTAATATATTACTATTCACATTTGCATTACCTTCACATAAAACATTAAAATCTATAGATAATCCATTTATCGCTAAACTATTTTGTATATTAGAACTCTGTGGAGTAACTACATTTCCAGAATTTATTAAAGTAGTTTCATAAGTTTGGAACTTGTAAAAATTATTAAAAATATCTATTCCTTCACAGTATCTATTATATTGCCTTAATAATTCTAACACTTGTAATAAATTGCTATCTGTTACTAAATTATTTATATTTGATTCTGTTTGTGGAATAATTAAATCTAATAAATTTAATACATTATTCACATTAAGATATGCGTTCGGAGCAACATTTATTGTTCCTGGATAATTATATTGGTTAATTAATTGAGATAACGAAGGATCCGAACCACCCTCAGATTGTATATTTGTTATTTCATTTTGTACATATGTTGATAAATTTCCTAAAGGTTGTGTATTTTGTAATGTATTACTAATATTGGAAATAATAGTATTCCAACTTGATGTTTCTGAATTTATTATAGTTGTTATTTTAGAAACTTTTATAGGCAGAAAAGTTAATAAAACATTAAACTCGTTAAGTAAATTATTATATTCTGATAATATTAAAGAATTGAAAGTTGACATAATTAACTATAAACACCTGGTATTGTCCAATTAAATGTTGAAAATACTAAAGTTCCATTCATATAGTTTAATAGGAAATTTTTAAAGTTAATACTTAAAGAACCTGACTTCAAAGAGCCTAAATTCTGAACATATGAAGGTAAATTAGAATTAATGGTTGTTTTTACTCCAGCAATAGCATTAGTATCAGAAGTTAAATAACCATTAACGGAAGTTATTAAATTTTGAATTACTGTATCATCTAAAGAAGTTGAATTTATTTCTGAAAAAAAATCTGTATAAGACGGAAATGATTGAGAAAAATAATTAAATAATTGAGATAAATCAATATTTACTAATTCAGGAATATTAAGATTTGGATTATCTAAAATGTAAATATTATATTTTGTCAGTACATAGGACTGTAGAGAAGGTATTATAGCATTAAAATTAGAATTTAAACCAATAACTCCTGAATTATAATTGGAATAAGCAGTGGATAAATCATTTAAATCGGTATTTATTTGTGAAGAAAACAGAGAATAAATAGAAGAATTTTGCCAATAAGTAGTTGCTTCCGATATAAAAGTTTGATAATTATTTAACATATATTTAATTCACTGTCCACAAGATACATTAGGGCAACCTGAAATTATATTTCCATTATAGCAACCTACAAATGTATCTCCTATTCTTACTGTTTTTTGGTTATTACTCATTCCAAAACAACCTGTAACTAATACTCCTATATTTCCACAGGAACTTAATACTAAATCTCCTGTTCTTGCTACATTAACACCTTTACAGGAAACATTTGGAGATGCTGTTATTATTGTGCCTGGTAAAGTTGGAGAATTTTGGCAACAAGTATCTACTCCTATCGTTAAATCTCCTAATCTTGAAACTAAATTAGACATAAAGAGATATTAACTTCCTTGTGGATATACAGATGTTTTTATATGAATTCATTTCAAAATCTTCCGAAACCAATTCAAACTTTTTAAGTTTGTCTATAAATTTACCAAATTCTTCATCTGTTAATCCAAATTTATTCTTTAAAAATTCAATATCTCTACATTGTTCTTTTAAGATATTATTTATTAAGAATTTCAAGATATTTTTTTCTTTCCTGGTTAAACCTTTAAGATATTTGAAAATAGTAATATCTCTATAATAAAGGTATAAGGAAATAGAAGAATAAATAATTGTTAATCCAAATAAAATTAATAGTAACATTGCTTTTCTGGACTCCTCCTTTGCATAAGAATTGTTTTTGTCAGACCTATTTTTCCATTTGATATATAGTCTTTAATATTATTTATAATATTTACATTTTCATTTCTGATAACAATTTCATTAAAATCTTTTTCCTTAATATTATTAGGATATATAAAACACTTAAACCCTTTTTGGAGATATTTTTTTGTTTTAATCTTGCCTGTAGAATCATTATCAAAAACAAATATTAAATTTTCTTTGTTATGTGTTTTTAAAAAATCTTCCGATAATTCTGCACCTAACATAGCGATAGAATTTGGAACATATAAACTATCTATTATAGACTCAAATACATAAACATCTTTTGAATAATCTACATTAAATTGGTTGTATATTTTAGAAAATCCTTCTTTTACATATATAAAGAATTTTTTATTAAAAATAGACCTACCTTGAAATCCATACACAAAATCAGTATTTTTATAATAAAATGGAAATATAACAAAATTACTATTTAAAAAGTTAGATATTGGATTTTTTGGATATACTAATCTTGATATAACAGAATCAGGTATTTTTCTTGATTTTAAATATTCCAAATGTATTTCTGATTCTGTTACACTTGAAAATATTTTTGGAGATAATTTGGAGAATTTTAAAGAAATATTGGTTTCTTTTATACTTTGTTTAGTTTCTTTTGGTAATTTGGTAATTTTAGGTTGGAATAAAACTGCTTTTAAATCTTTTTGGTATTCTTCATAAAGGTATATATTAGTTTGTTTAAGGAAATTTTTAAAAGATATAGATGTTCCGCAGTTGAAGCAATAATAAACAAAAGGAGATTTATCTGTTAAAATCCAGCCTCTTTTCTTTGATTCTTTTATTTTAGAATCTCCGCAAATAGGACATTTTAAATTATATCCATTAGAATGTTTTGTTAAAGAATAGGGTAATTTATTTACATATTCTAACTCTTTCCAAGACGGTAAAAAATTTAAATTAAAAACGGACATTCTTCATTATCTCCTTCAGAACACGGTTTTGTTTTGTTATTTAATTTTTCACAAGATTCTATAAATTCACAAAAACAACAACAAAGATTTACACAAATAAAACAATTTTTAGGTCTTTGTTCTGCTGAGCAAAAGTATTTTTTATTAATATCCATTTTATCATTAAATTTTCAAATTGTGGAATTTTAAAGACTTATATTATTTACATAACTTGTAAAACTTCCTAAACAAGTCCAAACTACAGTTCCATCTGTTGTAGTTTTCCCTACTGTAGTATTATATGTTGGTAATGTAGAACCTGAAGTCCCTGCGGTGGTACATTGGTAAAGATTGTTTAAATCATCTAAAATATAAGAATTTAAAGAATAAGCAGTAGAAACTGTTTCTGAAGTAGCATTAGCTATTTGATTTAAAAGATTTTTTGCTTTAGTATAAGCAGACCTCTGACCATTTATATATGATACAGAATAAACAAACAAAGAAATAACCTGAGGAGCAGTAAAAAATACATTACCTACTGTAGTTCCTAATAATATACCATATTGATACCAAGTAACTGTTCCATCTGTTACTGGAGTAGAAAATTCTGAAGTAAATGTAGGTTCTGTTGAACCTGTAGTTCCAGATGTATAAGCTACATAATATAATCCATTTACTTCTATAACTGAACTAAAAGCAATCATATTTGTAGAAGCAGTCCAAGATTTAGCATTTTGAATTACTCCCTGAGCAGAACTAAATGCAGCTAACCCATTAGTCTGGTCTGTCATTGAGAGAGTAAAAATATAAGTATTACCATTTATAGGTTCTGGATAAGTAAATCCATTAAAAATATTAGTTTGGCATTGTGAGTTTAAACTGGATATTTTATTTGAAACAAGAGTATTATTAGTAGTTGTTAATGGTAAAGTTTGTGTTAATTCACCATTTATCACATACCAAGTTTGTGTAGAATATAAATCAAATTCGGTATCTATTAGATTAATTGATAACAAATTTGGTGAAGATAATACTTCAGAATTATAATTCCATCTATTAGTATCTATAAATTGTCTAACTAAACCTGTTTCGTTTTCATATAAAGCATATTGAGCCATAATTTTTACTCCTATAATTTACCATTCTATTATTATAATACCTGGTGTTCCATTACCACCAGCATTACCACCACAACCACCACCACCACCAGCACCATATCCAAAACCATTTTGGTAACTACCACTACCAAAAACATACGCAGAACCACCACCACCACCAAAAAGAGAACTTCCACCAGTTCCTCCTACACTTGTTCCATTTAATATAACTCCATTCCCTCCATAAGGATATCCTAAATTCCCAAAATTATTAGAAGCATTTACCGTTGAAGATCCATTACCACCAGCATTACCACCACCACCGCCATTAAGTAAAAGTAATTGGGTAGAAGTAGTTGTATCTGTTAATACAGTATTTCCACCAGCAGTTCCAGCAGTATTAGTAGTTCCTCCATTAGCTCCACCACTACCTATAGTTATTGATAAAGTATGATTAGGAGTTACAGTAATTGGATCTTTAATAACTGGGTAACCTGCTCCACCACCATTTCCACCACTTACAGTAGTAGTACCTCCACCTCCTCCCCCTCCTCCAGCAACTCCAGTTACAAATATAGTAGTTACTCCCTCAGGAACAGTCCAATTTCCATTAGCAGTAAAAATAGCAATACGATTAAGTTTTAAATTACCAGTAGATAAAAATGAACCAATAATACCTAAATTTCCACTTCCATCATCCAACGTGTTATTATATGTTTTTACACTATTACCCGAAGAATTACCTAATTGAGTATTACCGGTAGTAGTTAATGTATCAAGAGTAGTATTTCCTGTTACATTTAAAGATTCAAGGGTAGCAGCTCCTGAACCATTATCTAAAGTATTATTAAATGTTTTAACAGTATCTCCAGTAGCATTACCTAAGGTAGTATCTCCTGTAGTAGTTAAATTATTTAAAATTAAATTATTATCAGTTAAAATATTAAATACATCATATAAACTTGCTTGATAAGGAAGATTTAATTCTCCTGAACTATGATATAACGAAATTTCTCCTATATCTAATGTAGCATTACTTAATCCTGTTCCTATTACATTAGCACCTATTTGAATTTCTAAACTTTCATAATTTCCAAAATATCCCGAAATATCCAAAGTAATAGGAGTTATTACATTTAAAGGAATATTCTGAGTTAAATTCCAAGTATTAGTAGTTCCTGTAAAATTTTCTCCAGAATATCCGATAACATTTACAAAAATTTCCAAATTAGAATTATTAGTTTGTGTTTTTAAACTTAATATTAAATCAGAAATTCCTTTAACATTTATTCCTTGTTGTAAATATACTGTTCCTGTACCTGTATTTCCATTAATAGTAAATCTGTTTAGATAACCAGAAACATTAGCACCTATAGCAAATTGTGATATTGTAGTATTAGATAAAACACTCCCACCAGTAGTCCAATTTAATGGTATTCCACTTGAATACCATTTAAAAGCACCGTTAGCGACAAAATTTAAAAATCCCTGAGAATTCATTATTCCTATAAAAGAGGAAAAATTGTTTATACTTTCCCATTGGCTACCGTTATAATACTCTATATTATTAGTAACAGTATTATAATATATTTGTCCTTGAACTCCATTGGAAGGTGCTTCATTTAATTGTTCTAATACTAATTCTTCCAAAGGATTTTGCATTAAATCTAAAACTGTATATACTTTCATGTATTATTTTTCTCCTTAAAAATTTTAACTGACATAAACATATCCAGCTACTGGTTGAGAAAAGAAAATCTCAACATTATTTAAATCTACATAAATATAATCTGTTATTATTTGGCTACTATTCGAATCATAAATAGCAATATTAGGATATTTATTTAAATTGTGAGTTATTATCCACTTATTACTTGCGGTAGTTTGAGGAACTATTAAAGAATTTTCTGAACCCGAAACTAATCCTGTCAAATATTCCAAAGTTCCAGCAGTTATTCTATTTTCTACCTGAACACCAGCATTGAAATTTTGAGGAACAGTGTTTTCTTGCCCTCTTGTTACATAAAAGGTATCTCCTTGTACTGAATTTACTTGAACAATTTCAATTATATTATTGACTATATCGTTTATAGTCAAAATAAAATATTGATTTACTCCAGGTTGAGGAAATAAAATTCCTGTACCTGTGTTTACCTGTAAAGTAGTAGAAGTAGATATAATAGAATAGGCTAATGTTGAACTTGCATTGTTTGCCCATAACATAGTATTTGCCATATTTGATTTACCTTTTTAAAATATTTTAAATTATTTATAATTTGAGAAAATCATAAAACTATTTTATACAATTCTTCACTTGTTAAGAAATATCTATTTACTGGAACTTGATTTGATATCCAAAATAATTGACCTAAGTTGTAACAATAATTCTGTGGTTGGAACAAAGAATCTGAATTATAAAATGCTAAATTACAATTTTCTCCTTGTGAATTTTGTGGTTTATAAACAAGAAAACTTTGCCTATAAATTGAAGTTGCTTGTAAAAAGTATTCTACATTTAAACTTAAAAACAAATTTTCAAATCCCATTTGATACGCTAATAATTTATTTTGTGTTTTAGCATATGTTATTCCATTTACAGAATCTATATACATTCCTAAATCTGTATAAAAAGTAGATTGAGATGAATTTATAGGAGTAGCTAAAAATATATTAGAATAAGGAACTTGAAATAAATATTCAGGATTCATTACTGAGAATTCCAAATAATCCTGTAATAAATAATTATATGAAGGATTAGGCGGATTATTATCGTTAATAGTATTATAATAATTATTTTCAGAAAAAATTGCTAATGTTTGTAAATATGGTAATTCTGATGTAAAATTTATAGAACCATTACTGATATTAAAATTAACATATGTGTTTCCATTAGAATCAATACCCTGACTACCAAAAGTTAATCCTGAAATAACTATTTGAGAATTTTGATTTAATAGATAAAAATATCCTGGTTGAATTGTAGATGATATTGAAAAATTAGCAGGTAAATTATAAAGAGTTATATTTCCTGAATTATTTATTAATTGTGTTAATCCTGATACCAAAATTGTAGAATAAGTATTTTGATTTGTTAAAGAATATGCTAATTGCATACCGGTATTACTACTTCCTATAAATTGAGGATTTGACAACATCGCTATTTTAATAGCAGTTACAGGAGTTTGATTATAGTTTAAAATATAATAATCATATGAAGATGTATCGGTAAATCTATAAGAAGCATTAAATCCTAATATATTCATATACATTCCATTAATATAATTTAAAGTTAAACTACCTATTTCATTAGAAGGAAGTATAGAAAAAACAGTATTAGGACTTAAACTTGTTCCTGTTGGAACTTTACCTATATATACAACATTTTGTCCTGTTTGAGAAGTAACTCCTAATTTTGATACATTAGAATCGAAAAACTTGCTTGTATCTGTTGAAGATTGTGGAATATAAGTATTTAAGAAAGAACTTGAATAAAAAGGATTAATTCTTATTAAAGTTTCTGTTCCCCAAGCATTATTACCCTTAGCATACCCTAAATAGATATTCTGTTCTTCTGCTAAGTTGAATAATTGATAATTTTTATTTTTAATGTTTGCTGATGGCATAAGATTAAGTATATTGAAAATTAGTATTATTATTTATATTGAATAAAAAATGAAATTCTAAGGTATTAATATCTAAATTAGAATTAAAATTTGTATTACTCAAATTATTTATATTAACAAAATTATAATCAAATCCTAAAGGGTGAACATTTTGCTCTATACAATTCACATATGAACTTTCTGGTATAGATGTAATTATATTGTAATTAAATTTTTCATTAGATATTACTTCGTTTATATATGAAGAATTTTCAATTCCTAATAAATTAAGTAAAAAAAATATTTGGGTTAATATTCCTTTATAATAATTTATCCAATAAGAATTTTTAAAAAGTATTTTTAAAATATTATTATCATTAATATTATTTATGTAATTTGAAAAGTAATAAAGAAATTGAGTCTGTAATAACCCTATTATTATTTTTTGGTTGTTAAAGTTTAAATCGGTATTATTGGATGTTTGGAAATCATTTCCAATAGGATTATATTCAGTAGGATTAAATGATAAGTTAAAATTTTCACTATCATTAGAAAAAACAAAATCTATATCCAATAATTCAAAAATATTATTTAAAGTCCAATATACATCACAAATATTAGTATTATATAATAATTCTTCAGTTGTCTGTGATTCTTCAGGAATAGTAATAAAAGAAATATTTCCTGAATATTCCATTCCCGAAAAACTTAAAATATTATTAAAACTTATTTCATATACAGAATTGAAATTTCTTGGATATCCAAAATCAATTTCTACGGTATTTGAATTTATTAATTTTACTATATATTTTGTTAATTCTTGCCCGTTAAAAGAATATTGTATATTATTAGTGTTTATAGTAGATTGGTTTAATGGTTGATTAAAAGTAAAAAACATAGAATTCATTAATCCAATAGGTTGAGAAATATCAGGAGAAATATTTGTTAATTGTAAAGCGGTATTACCTGTATAATTAACATTAAATAGTAAAGGATAAGAATAAGTATTATAGGAATAAATATAAATGTATAACGGAAAAGTAACCTGTAAAGAACCTGAATTTACAGGTAAAGAATAAAGAACTGTTTTATTACTTGTATTAACATTAGTTAATGTAAGGTCTAAATTTCCCTCTGAATCAAATTCTAATCCATACATTACTTGAGAATATGGAATATTTTCAGAAGTTAAAATGTTTCCATTGATTATCGGATATACAAAATTTCCATTGGGTCCTATATTAAAATAAAAACCAACTTCAAACTGTTGATAATAATCAGAAATATTAATATTAGGAAAGTCAGAAGATAAACCGAATGAAAATTGTATATTTTGTCCAGAATAAGAAGGAGATTGAACTGATGGAGGCGTAAACCAAACTCCTATTCCAGGATTATTTTTAACAAAAGGCGAAATTCCTTTTGCGAAGGCATTCCAACCTTGAGATGTGTTTATGTCTTTAAATACTATACCAGAAGAATATTGGTAAGTATTAATAAAATCGTTACAATTTAAAATTAAATTAGCCATTATGAAATTTTAATATCCTTTGTATTTTCTATTATAGAACCATCTTTTCTTACTTCTACTAACCTTATCGTATATATTCCAGAATTGGAATATTGATGATATATATTTTTTAATAAATCTGATTGGTTATTAATAACATATATATTATCATCGGAAGTAGGGTCTCCAAAATCCCAATAATAATAATCTGTTAAATCACTTAAAATATTTAATGAAGTTCCATAAATTCCTACAGTAACTATATTATTATAGGAAATTACTATTGAAATATATGAATCTATAGCATTATTATTTATGGAAGTGGAATTAATACTTCCCCTTGTTATAGTAGTATTATTCACCTTATAATATCTCCATTGATAACCTTTGTATCTATACCGCCTATACTTATATTTAAAATATTATAATATATATTTAAATTATAATTAGGATCCATTACCAAAATACTATCTTCAAAATTACTTTCCCACATATTTAAATATGAATTATGAATGGAATTAAAAAGAGGATTAAAATCTTGAATATTATTTGGAGTTAATGTTGTTTTATTTTGTGAAATCCAAGGAATTTCATAAGAATTTTCATCTGTTACATTAATATAGAAATTATTTAAAGTAAAAGATTGTAAATTATTTTGAATTTCAAATTTTAAAAATCTAAATGGTATATTCCAATTTTGATTAGTAGGAACTACGTTTCCTGTATATATAGCATTCCAATTTAAATTATCGTTAGAAAGTGATATTGTATATTGAGGAACCAATCCTGTAAAAGTATAAGAAAAAGAGTTAAAATTTACTTGCGTAATTGAATTAAATTTAATCCAAGCTGGTTGAGAGTTAGAATTTGGCAACCAATTTAAAGAGTTTCCTTTTAACCCGTAAGAATTCAAAATACCAGGATTAATACTCTGGGTATTAGAAGTTGTTACAAATATTTGTTTTTGAGATAACAATTCTAAATTAATCATTTTCTATAGAATTTGTACTGGTTGAATTTCAGGAACTATAAACTGACTCCAATTACCATTAAAATCTGTTAATGTTCCTATTATTTGTCCTGAAGAATTATATTGATTATCAGGAACTATATTTATAACATCTACAGGATGCTCTTGAGAATAACCATTAAAAATTGAATATAAAGGTGCTGAAATTGATGTAGTACCTGTAAATCCTGATACAATATCATTCCAATTTAACAAACCTGTTTGATAATTAAAATTACCTACCGAAGCATTATTATATATATCTAAAACATTTAAATTGTTATTAGTATCTAAATTAATAGAATTTTGAAAACCAAACAAATTCAAATTACTTCCATTAACATTTGTTAAAGAGAAACTTCCATTACTGTAATCTACATTACATATCGTATATTGAGTACCAAACATTAATGTTGCTGAAGTTTCGGTAGCATTTATTAAATTAACATTATAAGTTTGTCCTTGATATGTTAAAGTTAAAGGGTTATTTAAAGTAATTTGAGTTGTTACTACTTGAGTAACAGGATTAGTAGTAGATGTAACTTGTAATTGTCCTAATATATTATTTCCTTGAATTATTATATTTGCTATATTAGAATTATTTAAAACTGTCTGTATCTGATAATATACTTGAGAAGTAGAAACTTGAACTTCTACAACATCTATTGGATTTGAAAATCCTAATGATGTAAGATAAGTTTCCTGTGTGGTAAATATATTTACGGAAAAAACACCATTAGAATAAGTTAAAGTTCCTATTCCTATACTATCCAAATATATATTCCAAGAATTTGTTCCTGAATCTATTAAATTTATAGTATGGTTAGTATTATTAATATCTTGAAAACTTAAACTTTCAAAATTTATACCTATAACTCCACTAACATTATTAACAATAAATATATTACACATCTGGACTACAAAATAATCTTGAGAATAAATTATTCTATTGATATTTTGAGCTGCTAAAGTTCCATAAATACTGGATAAATCAGGTGGTAAAGTAGTAACTGTATAATCAGTTCCTTTTTCCTGGTTTGTTTGTGTTACAATTTCAGAATTTGTTTTTATAAAATTTTTAGTTTCAGGTACATTATAAGCATTATAAATTATATTACCTTGAGAATCTGTTAATTGCACAGTAGGCAAATAATTAAAATTAGATTTATTAGTATAAAAAGAATTTTGGTTTATCAAAAACCCATAACTTGTTTCTACTATACTTGATACCACTCCTGGAGTATTATTAATAGCAGTAATTACCTGAGAATTTATATAAGATTCTCCAATACTCTGTGTAATAGTATTGAAATAATTTTGGATATTAGTTGTTACTTGTGAAATAGTATTATTTATTATAGTTTGAGAGGTATTAGAAGGTGTTTTAATAAACGGAGAGACATTTACCAATATATAAGTAGGTTTAACTATATTTTTATATACTCCTAAAATAGATACATTTTTTAAATTGTCTAAAATATTACTTTCTTGTACATTAGTTAAATATAAATTTTCGGTATTTAAATAGGTAGTTAATTGAGGAACTCCACAAATATAAACATTTCCTAAATACTCTGGATTATTTCCGTAAATATCTTCTGAACCTGCTACATTAACATAAATACCTGAAACCAAAGAAGGAAGTATTTGTAAGTAATCATTTTTTGTTACTGTTCTACCTGATGTATTAAAATATAATGGAGCATTTGTCTGTATAGATTGTAAACTTTCTGGATTTGACCCTCCAACTGATGTAGAATTACTTGGAATTGAAACCGAAAAACTTTTAACATTAAATATTATATCTGGAGAAGTAGGTAAACTTAAATTATTTGGAATATTTATTCCCGTTTCGCCATTTCCAGTACTACCATTAGAAGAAAGATAATTTACATTTATTATATCGTTTATAGTAGGTATTTTGCCTATTACACCATTTCCAAATATAAAGGTAGGACAATACTCTTGATTTATACTTTCCTGAACAAAATAAATAGGTTGATTAAATTGTATATCTCCAAATGAAGATACTTGTGTCCAATTAGTTGTATTTCCTGTAGTATTATTTACAGAAGTTAAAATTAAATTAGAATTTTCAACAGTAGTATCAGGGATTGTAAATGACTGATAAGGAAGTCCATTAGAAATATATGAATATGAAGTCCAGGTTCCCTGTGTTAAAATAAATTCTGCTGATAAAAGTATAGGAGAAACATATGTTAGGGTAATAGGTTGTAAATTAATAAAAGAATATCCGCTTGGAATTGACGTAAATACTGTATTTTGTGGAATTATTACTTGTGTATTCTGGTTGAAATTAGAACCAGAATAATTGAATGTTCCTGAAATAGTTGCTGAAATATTTCTTTGAGGAATATATCCAAGAGTTTTAGCAATAGATACTGCATTAGACCTTATATTAGTAGTATCTAAAAATATATTATTTGCTAAATTACTAACTTGATAATTTAACAACATTGTTATATATGCCATTCCGTTTACTAACAATCCTATATTAGAAGACGGAGTAAAATCAAAACTTGAAAATTGAGGGTTGCTTTGTATTATGAAATCTACAATGTTATTGTAAATATCTTCATATTTTAAAACATTTAAATTAAATTCCATAGAGTTTTTTACCTTACATTTTTAAGAAATACGGTTGTTTGTTGGGTATTATTATTACTATTAACGATATTGTAATAGATATTTATAATATATCCCGATTGTGGTTCTGAAATAACAACATTTACATAAATATTATCTATTCTGGGTTCGTTTAATTCTAATGCAGATTTAACATATTCTCTTATCATTAATGCGTTTGAAATATCAAGCGGAGCAAACAAAAACCCAAATATATTAGCGTCTATTCCATTTTCTTCCATCATTGGAGTTTCTTTGTTATATGACATTAAAATATTATTAATAGAAGTCTGGATAGCAGCTACATTGTTTAAAACTAACAAATCACTACCAGAAGAAATAGCATTTGGATTTAAGTAAATATCGTTATAGTAAATTTGTTGCGATTGTGATGTGGAAGAATTAGCCATTTACCTTAAAAACTCCTAAAAAATAATTTTAAATTATTTATAAAGAAATTTTTTTAGGTTATTTTGGAAGGATCTAAAATCGGTATTATCAAATTCGTAATTAATTTTATCAGGGTACTTCTTTAGAATTTCAAAAATTCCTGATTCGGAAGGATGGATATCACTATCGGAATGATTTTTATTGAATATATAGATGTTTTTAGTATTGAATTTTTTATGGTTTAAAATTTCAAATTCATTAACAAACCTACAATCTGAAATAATAAGGAAATCTGTTTTGTAATGTTTAATTTTAGAATCTAAAATTTTTATCCAGATATACATATCCAATCGTCTAAAAAATTCAGTACCCATAAATTGCATTATTTTTCTTACATCTCTTTTTTTAATTAAATATTCTAATCTATAAGCAAAATCATCAAGTTCTGTAGTTAAAAATGTTTCTTTGCCTATATATCCTGTAAAATATTCATCAAAAATACAATTAAGTTTATAGGCAATTTCTACTTTGGAAAATTTTAAATCAGTAGGAAAATTAGTTTTTGTTATATGGAAATATTTTTCTATTATTTTTTTCAATTCTCCAGCAAAAGAATCACAAGATACGGAATATCCTTCATTAAGATAATATTTTATAAGTTCGCCTGTTAAAAATGTTTTGCCTGATTCTTTTTGACCTATGATATTTATTATTTTAGTCAAGATGGTCTAACACCTCTCTTATGTTTTTAATGGTAGGATTATGCTTAAAATCTTTATTTATTAAATACCCATTGTCCTTAAAAAATACTTTACAGTTTTTACATTTTTTATTAATATCTTTTACAATCTGGTCGTTATCGTCTATAAAATAATCAATTTTAAGACTGTTTATAACGTCATATTTTGTTTTTGAATGAATGATATTGCTAATTCCCAATCTCTGCTCCATTACTGTCCTACGAATTCCTAAGATACTCTCTGGAGATGATGTAATAAAGCCTATGGTGTAACCTTTAGATTTTAGATTGTCGATAACATATTTTACTCCAGTTAGTAAATCTCCTTCCTGGTAATTTTCAAGATATTTCCTAAACCAAAAAGAAACATCTGAGTTGTTTTGATTATATCTTTTGTCTAAATTATATTCAGAATGATTTTCTACCTTAACTGGAATATTTAATTTATTATTAATGAAAGACAAAAATTCTGATTCAAAATCAACTACTACACCATCTAAATCGAAATAGAATTTTTTCATTTTATTTGTCCTTTATCTTTCTTATATTCAAAAATAAAATTGTTAATTTTTTGGGATATCTCTACTAAAATACCATAAAACTCTTTTGAAATAAGTTCCGATTTTAAATAATATTTAAATACTTTTATTGCTTTTTTTGAATCGCCCCATATAGCCAAAGATGTTAATTGACAACCTATAGCTAAATTTAAACCATTTATCCTATCTTCTTGTGTTAATTTCATTTTTAAATTTCCTTTTTAATTTCTTTTAACTTTTCATAATACTGTTTAATTGTTAAAGGATTAAATACCTCTGAAACCATTGTATAATTAGATGTAAATAACATAGAATCAGACCTAAAATCATCTATTTGTAACTCTTGAATATTATATAGAAAAACATTTTTTAATGATATTATGTTTAAAGACCCATAAACTAATTCTTCTTTTCCCATATAAAGAAAAATAGAATCTGTATAAAAAGGATTTACAAATAATAACCTATCTTTATCTTTTTCCATTTTTAATTGTAATTTTTAAATATTTTATAAAGATTTAATTAATTTACCGTAATATTCACCCATTTTAACAAATTTATCTAAATCATTAAACTCATATTCATCGACTTTAATTAGAATATCTTCCTTTTGATGTGGAATTTTACTTTCGTCTATTTGGGATAAATATTCAAATCTTATAAAATCTCCTTCTTTTATCATTTTAAATTTTCCTCCTTAACCCTCTCTAATTATAACTTTTAAAAATTTGATATATTTTTTGTTCTGTAAAATCAGCAAATATATCATATCCTAATTCTATAATAGCACCAAAATAAGGATGTTCTATTATTTTATTAGAAAAATCATCTTCATCTTCATCACTTAATTTTTCAATTTTATTTATTTTGCTATATTCATCAAGACAAAATTCAAACAATAAATCTGAAAATAAATCATCAAAATATAAAAGATACGATACAGGTAAATAAAACACTACTCCGAAAAATCCTTCTTTTTTTATTTCACCATTAAATTCTTTTATTAAAAAATCTGCTACGGTATCATAATTTTCAATATTTAATTTTTCGTCTTTTTCTAATAATTCATGAGTTACATCATCATACTCTATTTTTTTATTATTCTTGAAAATATCTACCAATTCTTTATTCAAATCTAATATGAAATTAGATTTATTAGATTCTATTGATTTTTTAATTTCCTTTATTATTTTTTCTGGTTTCATTTGAATCAATCCCACCATTTTTTGAAATTCTCTTTAAATCCATTAATAAAATCTTCAAAATACTGTTCAGCTATTTCTTTACTATGGTTTAATTCTTTTGTAGATAAATCCGAATATTTTTCTATTTTTTCTTTAATTTCTGCCGGAAACTTATTTGCTTCCTTTGATGAAAATATATCTAAAATATCTAAATTAACAGATTTTAGATATTTTTCTATATCGTCATATAGACTTTCTTTTTCTTTATCTATAAAATGTTTAAGGTCGTCTAATTCAACATCTTTATATACTAACAACTTTTTAAATTCATCTGAAATATCATCAAATCCCTCATCTTCTATTTTGATATAATTAGCCAAATTTCTCCTAACAGAATGTATGGTGTCTATATACTCTTTGGAAGCGTTCATTCCTTCTTCTTTAAAGAATTTTTCCATATAATACAGTTTGGTTGCTATCATATTCAGTAAAAAACGATAATCATAATCATAATCGGTAGCTAATAAATTTTTGTATTTCCAGACATTCCTAATAAAATTCTTAAACGTTTCAAACATCTTTTTCTCCTCCCTCTTTTTTAACTTTTGATTTTCTTGTTTTTGGTTTTTTAGCTTCTACAACATCTGTTAATGTAAATTCTACAAAATTTTTTGTTTTAAGTAATTCCTCTGATACTAACCTTACTTTATAAGGCAAAGAATTAGAAAGAATTTTCACTCTGTTAAACTTACCTGTTTTTTCAAAATCTCTTTTGATTTTATATAAAGTAGCTGAATCTCTTTCTACTCCTTTATATTCCTTTAAAACATCCACTACAATTTGAGTAACCTTATCTAATGCCTCCACTGCTTCATCTTTGTTTAACATTCTTTCTCTCCTTTTTGATTTTTTTTAATTCTTCTGGTTCAATGAATTGTAAATAATCTTTTACTTTATCAGGATTTTCCTGGAATATATCCGAAATTAATTCTATATCCTCTGAATCTCCTGGATTTTTAAATTTATACTTATAAAATTTATTCTTTTTAAGCAATCCCGAATAAAATAAAAAATCATAGTGCATTTTATTAGAAAAATGCGGTGCATTTATATTCAAAACAAAATTAACCACACTTAATAAATTTAATTCTCCTGCTAAAACATTATTTACTAAAAATTTTAAATATAATTTTTGATTATTATCATCTAAAATATATTTCTGGTCTTGTACTGATTTAATAAAATCAAAAAATGTTAGTTCTTTTTCTTTCTCCATAATAAATTTAGTTTTTAAAAGTTAATTTCAGTGAAAGTTCCCAACAGCAAGCAACTATATTTACAACAGGATTTACCACTCCTGAATTCTGAAAATCATAAGAATTTATAACAATAATACATTCAGGTTTAGATTTGTTTTCTATTTTATTTTCTAATTTTTCATAAATCAGTGTAAAAAATAAAGACGGGTCTATTGATTTAACTGATTCTATTATACCGTCAAAACTTTTAGATTTAATATTACTTATCAAAGTATCAAATACCGTATTATAATCTACTTCTTTAAGTAATTCTCCGGTTAATTTACCATACTTAACATAATACTTTTGACATTCATTTATAATTTTTCTAAAATCAGGAAATAACTTTTTAATTAAAAATTTTAAAGATAATTCTTCAAATTCTACTTTTTCTTGCTGAAGTATAACTTTTAACCTTTCAAAATACAATTTCATTAATTCTATTTTCTCTGGTTCCGACGGAGTAAAATCGATGAACTGTAATCTTGATTGTAAGGGTTTAATAATTTTAGATACATTGTTAGTAATAAAAATAAAGGAAGTATTTGGAGTTTCTTCCAATATAACTTTTAATGCGTCTTGTGCCGCTGAAACTCCAGTTCCTAACCTTTCTGCTTCGTCTAAAATTACTAATTTACCACTTTCATTAAATACGCAATCTGTATAAGAAAATCCAGATACTTTGTTTCTTATAGTATCAATATTAGATTCAAGTGAAGCATTAATATACAATATTTCCTTTCCTAAAGATTTACCTAATAACTTTGCCAGAGATGTTTTACCTAAACCTGCTGAACCAGAGAATAACATATTTTGCATTGATTTATCTTTAAGTATTTTTTCAAAATACTGTTTCTTCTCTGGTAACATCACTAAATCTTTAATTTCTTTAGGTCTATACTTCTCAACCCATATGTTCATTATCTTAACTCCTTTAATTAATATTCATTTTCAGCATATTTAGCTGCCATTACATACGCTAATGAATCTGATTTTAAATTTACTTTAGCATACTTATCTCCAAAAGATACTGAAACTTTGTAATCTTTGTCCTTCATTAATAATATAAAATCGTCCTTTGTAATCATTATTTTCTTATCTTCTTTAGATTTACATTTAAAATCTTTCAACTCCTGAACATAAGAATTCATCGATATTTCCTTTTCTACTTCTACAGAAAGATGTAAAGTATTAGACTTATGATTATAGATTATATAAACTTTTTTAAGGTCAGACATTACAGATAAAATTCTATTAATTATAGCTATCTTATCCTGTGTTAAATCAAAACTCAAATCAGATTCTATTGAAAATATTGAATCTAATTTTGAAAGGTCTAATTCTCTTTCTTGTAATATATTATTAGATAAGATATAATTTACTTTATTATTACCTGATTTTATTTCTAACATATTATCTTTTACTACTATATCATAATCTTCTCCAAATGTGGAAAGAATATTAATAAACTGTGGAAGGTCGTAAATTCCTATTTTATCAAACTCTCCAAAATCAACAGAAGTATCGAACTTAGCAACTACTGAACTTTCGATATTGGATGTTAAGAATTTATCCTTATAGATAAACTGTGAAGGATTTATTGTAGCAAAATTCTTTAAAATACTTGTTTGAACTGGTGTAAATTTCATTTTTAATTTTCTCCTTATTAAATTAATTTTTGGAGCGGAGTGATTTTTTCGATTATAATCATCTCAGTATTGGAAATACTGTATTTTACCTTTAAAACTAACTCCGCATTAATATAAAATATTATAACATAATAAATTTCTTTTTGTGGAAATTATTTTTTTTTATAAATAAATTAAAATACTTACTTTATGGATTAATTATACCACAAGAAATTATTTTTGTGGAATAATTTTTATAAATAAATTAAAATGATTAAAACAATAAAAATACCATATACCATATCCGAACAAGATTCTTTGCTTATTTCCAAATATAGGCAACAACAGTCCAATGTTGTTAGATATGCTTATAATAGACTTACCGAAAATAAGTCCGAAAAACAAATAAGGTTGTTATGTAAAAATCTTAATAATATTGACCTATTAAATGTTTGGTTAATCCAATCAGGTATTAAAAAGGCTAATGAAATATATAAAAGAAACAAAGATTCTAAAGTTATCTTTGGTGGTAAGCAGAATCTTATCAATAGAATTAATAACAAAATATCCAAAGAAGAATATAAAAATAATAGATTATTACCATTAAATTCCATAGGTACAGCTGATTATAAAGGCAATAGACTATTTAATTTCAATATTATAGAAGACAATTTATTAATCTTTAAACCCAACAAAAACACAAAGATTAAGTTACAATTACCTAAATTAAGAAAAAACTATAAAAATGAATTGTTCCAATTACAACAGTTAGCTGAGCAAAAAGCAATAACCATATCTGTTCAAATAGATAACAATTTTATTTACTTAACTTTTGAAGAAAAATTATTAGAATCTGATAGCAAACCACTTAAAATCAAAAACAGAATTGCTTCCATTGACATGAATCCTAATTATATTGGATTTGTAATTAAAGACCATAACTCCGATACAATACTCCATAAAGAAATAATATCTTTAAAATCCTTAAATGACAAGTTTAATTCAATTAAGGCAGCTTCCAATGATACCAGAAAAATAAAGTTAAATAATACCAGGAGAAACCTTGTATTGGAAATATCCAAAAGAATAATAAATACTGCTAATCATTACCAATGTGAAGTCTTTGCTATAGAGAAACTGGATATGGGTAGTAAAAATCACAATCAAGGAAAAAGATTTAATAAATTAATTAACAATCAATGGTTAAGGAATATTTTAATATCCAACCTTGAAAAAAGATGTAATATCAATAAAATTAAATTAGTAAAAGTATATCCTCAATACAGTTCCTTTATCGGTTGTATGATGTACCCTGATGAAGTAGATTCTATAGCAGCTGCTATGGAATTGAATCGTAGAGGATATGAGCTGATAAATTATAAAAAAAGCACCAGTGGTTCAGTTATGTACCCAAAGTTTGATGTAAATCAATTAAGAAACCTGTGGAAGGAAGACCTGGTTGGTTTAGACTTTGGTAAAGACTGGAAACAGTTCTACACAAAAGTTAAAGAATCTAAATTGAGATATAGACTCCTGCTGGACGATGTTATTAACAAAGTTGAAGCAGTCTTTAAAGTTTTTAATATAAAGGACTATATAGGAATATATAACTTTATATAGGAAACTTATTTTATACCGATTATATCATTAAGGTCAATATCCACAGTAGAATAAAAAATTACCTCTTTTTTGTGTAAATCTTTTAATTTTAAAACTTCTTCGTAATAATAATCTTTCATTTTAGTCTCCTTATTTTATTTTTCCTTTTCTGAAATAGTATATAAATTTATAAATTCTTCTTTAACTAAATCTTTATTATTCGTTTGAATATAACTATCTAAAAATTTACTAATATAATCTTTAATATTATTCTCAATATTAATAGACTCAATATCTAAATCAATATTCTCACCATTTAATTTTAATTCATTATGAGAGAATATCTCTATCCTTGATTTTTGATTTTTAGATAAAATATTTTCATAAAATATATCGAACAAATTCCTATTGATGATATTGAATGTTATTATCTTAATCCAGTTATTTTTTATTATTTTTTCAATGTTGTCTATATCCGCATTTATAACTTTGTTTGGTTCTAAACCAGATATTTTTATATCTATTTTTTCATTAGTCTCATTATAATATATTTTTAGGAATTTTGTGGAGAAATTATTAGGAATAAATTTTAACCTGTGATTGTCTATAATGTGAAACCCTTTAACACTATCAAAATCATTCCAATCTAATTGGTAAGGGCTCCCAAGATAATAAACATTTTTAGAATTGGATTTTATATGATAATGACCAGATAAAACTATTTTAGCATATTCAGAAATTTTATCCGAATTATATCCTTCTCTTGCGATTATTTTAGAATTCAAATAAAAATCTTTAAATTCAAAATGCCCTAAAATAATATCATATTTCCTATTAAATGTAATTTCATTTTTGCCTAACCACGGAATAATTGCTATATTATAATTTTCAATATTCTTTTCGTATATTTTAGGTTCCGAATATACCTTTATATATTCCGATTTAAATATTTCAAGAGAATTTATTTCATTAGTATTTTTATAATAAATATCGTGGTTTCCTGATATTAAATGTAAATTTATTTTATTTTCATTAAAAAAAGAAATAAACTTTTTATAAACATAATCTAAAAATAGAACTTCTATATTTTGCCTATTATCAAATAAATCTCCTAAATGAACAACTTCTTTTATATTGTTATCTAATATATATGGAAATACTATTTTATGGAAATATTCCAATTGTTCGTCAAAAATAGATTTATTGAAATTTCTAACTCCAAAATGGGTATCAGTTAATAAAAGTATCATTTATTCAAGGTCGTCTAAATTATAATAATTTTTTAAACTTTCTATATCGTCTGTGTTATTATACAGAAATACAATTTTATCTTTTTTTAATTGATTTTCTGAATTTATCATTTTTATAAATTCATTAAATATCATTGTAGAAAAATATGAAAAAGGATTTGATTTTTCTGGATTAAAATTCTTTCCATATTTAAGAATGTTTAGGAATGCCGTTTGTTTCATATCTTCCAGATTAGTATAATTCCTAAAATTATATCTGTGTGAAATGTTATTAATTAACTTTATAAACATTTCCGCTAATTCATCTGACATCTGACTATTTTCAGGGGAGTTAATCCATTCTAATAATAATGTTTTGAATTTAACATTATGGATGTATGGTTTCCTACCCGCATTTCTGGGATTTTTTGGTTTATTTTCCTGTGGAGCCGAATCCATTATTACCTCTATTTGTTTTGACTTCCATTATTTTAACTTGTGTTGGTTTTCCTAACCAAATAGGAACGAATATAATCTGTGCAATTCTATCATGGATTTTTATAAGAACAGGTTCGTCTCCAAAGTTATGAAGGTGAACTTTAACTTCGCCTCTATAATCTGAATCAATAACACCTGCACCTGTTTCTACTTTATTTTTAACGGATAATCCTGAACGAGATTTAATAATTCCAACATAACCAGCTGGAAATTCAAACATTAAACCTGTAGAAATTAATTTAGAGGAATTAGATGGAATTTCTAACTCCTCTATGGAATATAAATCTAAACCTGCGGATTCTTGAGAACCTCTGGAGGGTAATTTTGATAATTCGTTAGAACATAAAACATTTAAGTAAAATCCTTGTTTTTTCATAAAATATTCACAATCTCCTTTTATTATTTATAGTATATTATACCATAATAAAAAAAGAATTGTGGATATTTTTTAAAGAATTTTAGCAAAATATTTGTTCAATAAAAAAGTAGATTCTTTTACTTCTTCAGGTTCTTTAGAATCTTGTGTTTTGAATGTGAAAGTTTTTACCTTTTTGAATTTAGAATAGTAATCTCCAAGTTCTTTTGTAGCAAATCCTGTCAATGTGTCCCATATCTCACCTTTAGAACTCATTACCCATATTACTCCAGGTTTCAATTTGAGTAAAATAGAATCCTGCTCATAATAATCTGCTAAATCAAGTATATTTTTCTTAAATTCTTGATTATATTTTTCAATTTCTTCTTCTGATTTTAGATTATTAATAATTCCAATTACACATAAGGATTGTTCTGTAACTTCTCTCTTTTTACCTGTTTCAGGGTCTTTTTCTAATAAACCCACTCCTTCAAGTTGAATCCAACCATAGCCTAAAGATTTAATTTTAGATTTTAATTTATTATTCCTGGATTCATTTTCTTTAGGAGTTTTATCTCCTCTATAAGCAGTAATAACAGCAACAGGATTAAGAATATCTTTATTGTTAAACCAGTTAAAAATCCTGGACAGACTGGTTTCATTCAAAATTAAAGCCATTTAAAATTCTCCTTATGGAATTAAAATTTTACCCTAAAGGTGTGTAACCAGAAGGCGTACCTTGATATATTACCTCTATGGTTGATTTTTCGACTATAATAGAAACAGGAAAGGTTCCAATAGATTCTTGTATAGAGGATCCTACAGTAGCAGGATTATATGATAATTGATTAGACTGGTAAATCATATTACCGGTTATATTAACATAATCGGTACTATCAGTATAAGTACCACCATTAACAAATGAAACAGCATTTAAAACAGCATCGGTAATAGGATTGTAACCATATATTTTTACTGTTTGAGTAGCCATATTTTAATCTCCTAATAAAAATTATTTTAATTTATTTATAAAATCATTGACAAGTTAAATTATTTATGGTAAAATATAATCATAAAGTAAAATTAAAATAAGGAGAAACTAAAAATGGATATTTTTGAAAGATTAGCCAAAAAAGATAAGCAAATTATTCTTACTATTTCCAGAGGACAAGGTCAAGACCTGGAACTTGATATTTACTGTAAAGGTGGTTTGGAATTAAGTAAAACTGATATGATGATGTTAAAAAATGTCAATATTCTTGAAATGTTAGATAAGGAAGATTATAAAATTAAGAATTAAAGGAACAAGCTTGAAACCTAATTTCTTAATGGAATTAATAACATAAAAAATTATTCCACAAAAGATTTTTTTTGTGTTAATATAAAAGCTGTCCTTAAATAAAATAATTTTAGGCGCCTCCAAAGGATATTATAATATCCTTCCATATCCTTTCCTTATTCCTTCCTATTTATTACCATTACCATTCCATATCCTTTCCTGGTAAAGCTTAGCTTTATATATCCTTCCTTATTACCCTTTATAGAACATTCCATAGAGTACTCCATAGAATACTCCTTGGAGCGCTCCTGGTGCGGGCAAAAATAATTTCCACAAAAAGAAATTTAATATAGTATAATAATATTTAAAGTAAAAAACATAAGGAGAAATTAAAAATTGAACAATTTGATTGAAAAAATTAATATTTTAGCAAATAAAGTAGGGTATATTGACGCAATGGTAACTATATCAGAAAAATTTGATATAGATATTGAAGACCTTTTAGAATTAATTTCTGAAGATGATATTTTACTTAAAAATATAAAACAAGAATTTATAGAGAAAAAAATGGTTAGGAATATTAATTTTGAAAAATTTGAAATTAAACCTAAGTTAATATAAGGGAGATATTTAAAATGAAAGCATTAAAGAATTTACATATGTTATTGATATTGTTTGATGGTCAAAAAATTAGCTATATGAATTTAAATAAACCAGACGCCTCTTTTAATCATTTTAATTTGGATAATTTAAATGAAAAATATTTAGAAGATGATGAAGATTTATCATTAAAAGAAAAAGAACCAATTCAATATATTGATGATGAAGAAGATTAAACTAAACCCAAATTGATTTAAGGAGGAGATATATTAAATGAAAGGATTAGATGTTCTGAAAGCATTAGCGAGTGGTAAAAGAGTTGTACCAAAAAGATTTAAAGGAGAATATGGATGTTACTTTTTTGCATTAGAAGATGGTCGAATTTGTTATAAAAATCATACTGGAGTTAAAAAAATCAATAATATTGATTTTATAGAAGAATATCAGGATGATTTTGAAATTTATTCTGTGGATAATGATAATTATGAATATGGTTGTGATAAAGCGGATGATTATGAAAAAGAGGATAATTCTTTAGAAACAAATGAATATTGTGAAACAAAAGAAGATTGTAATAATAATGAAGAAGATGATGGATACTATAAAATGAGAAGTGAAGAATGTAATAATGATAAAGAATATGAAGATAAATTTGTTAGATGTATAGATTGTAAAAATATACATGAATTACTTTTGTTTGATACAAGCGATAAAACAAGAACTTTACATAATCTTTGTAAATCTTTTAAAAACGATTTAATATATAAAAATTCTTTTGCTAAATGTAAATGTGATAAATTTGAAAAATCAGAATATAAATTTAAGGAGGAGGAACAAATCTAATGTCAGAATTAACCGAAACAACTACTATTATAGAACGGCTTTATTCTTTTTCGTGGGCATTAAAACAGCTCAGAAGTGGACTTAAAGTACAAAGGAAAGGCTGGAATGGTAAGGGAATGTATATTGAATTACAAATACCTAATGAAAATTCTAAAATGACTTTACCATATATTTTTATGAAGACAGTTGATAATAATTTTGTGCCGTGGCTGGCATCACAAACAGATATATTAGCTGACGATTGGGATTTATTTTGATTTATGTTTCATAAATTTAAAGGAGATATTTAAAATGAATAATTTTAAGATAGAGGAAGTTAATGAAAATGTCAATATAAACAAAGATATTGAGGAATATAAAGAAAATTATGTTAGTTTTGTTGAAGTTATGGAACATTTGAAAAAAGGTAATAGTGCTAAAAGGAAATATTGGAAAGGTAAAATTTATTTTAATACTGATTTTGATTATACTGATTTTGAATATTTTAGATATTTAATTTATGAAGATGATATTTATAAAAAGTCAATTCCTTTAAAAATATATACAGATGATATGTATTCAAAAGATTGGATTTTATTATGATTATTATACTTATTATTGGGTTTAGTATCGGTTTTATTTTAGGATATTTGTTTAAAATACTTTATTTTAAATTAAAGTTTAAATTACCTATTTATGAACCGTATTATGAAGCACCTAAACAAATATACATACCTGTTCCTTATAGAAATACAACAGATGATTTGGAATTTGAATTAAAACAAGTAAAAACACTATTATCTACAAATTTATTTGGTTTAGCATTAGAAAATGGGAGAATACCTGATTATATATATAAACAATACAGTGGAGAATATAAAAAATTAAAGTTAAAAGAACTGGCATTAATAGAGAAAATTAATAAAATAAACAAGGATAACTTCATATATAAATTCAAAGAGGAATGTAGTGAAAATAAATAATTATAAAGAGTTATTTCAAGCATTATTAGATGGCAAGAAATTAAGACTTAAAAATTCTGATATAAAACAATGTTTTTATATGAACAATGAAGGACAATTAATTTATTCAGATGAGAATACATTACAAATTTTAGACGGGTTAAATTTTACCAATGAAGGTATTAAAAGTATAGAAGAATATGTTAAAGAAAATTAAAAAAATTATTCTATTATAAATTTAAGAGTTTAATGATTAAGGAAGTTTAAAATGACAAAAAAAGAAAAATCGTATAATAAAAATATAAAAGAACTTAGCGAAATATATAATAAGTCATCAAAAGACGTTCAAAATGAAATAATAAATGAACTTGTTGTAAAAACTAAAAATGTGTATTCTAACAGTTTAATGCCTAATTTTATTGCAAAAAACTTATTCTCAATAAAACCTTTAAATTCACCAAAAATTCAAATTGCGGAAGCCCCTTGTTTTAACAATGGGGATGAGCAATTTGCCTCGATATTTATATTTAAATTAATTAATATTTTTGATATAATAATGCCATGAAAAAACTTACTAAGACCGTTAAATGTAAGCTTGTTCTTGATTTTGGTAAAACTTGGAATAATTGTGTATCTTGGAATACTAAAAATTATTAGTAAGAAAACAACTCCACCTTAAAATTCGCCACAACATTTAAAAAATATTATAGATGAATATAGTCTGTAATTTATATAGCAGTAATCATGCCGCCTAACATAGCGAACAAATTAACAAACCTTGCCCTATCGATAGGTTTTCCTTTGGTTAACAAAATATCTAATGGTTCAGGTATGTCATCTCCTACGCATACTACAGACAAACCAGAGCAATGCGGAAAATCAATTTTAGGATAATTAAGTTCCGAAACAAACCTTTCAACTCCAAAATCAGGATTATTTGAAACCGTATCATGAAAAAGCACTACAGCCCTATTTGATAACTTAGGCAAATACATTTCAAAATTCTCTTTCGTTGAATCATATGTATGATAACCATCAATATGCAATAAATCTATTGACTTATCAGGAAAAAGATTTAATGCTTCGGCAAATGTGCTTTTAATAAGAAACACTTTATCTGGATAATTTTCTTCTTTATATTCACATACTTTTTCATATACTTCATCACCATATAAACCAGTATGACCATCCCCCTGCCAAGTATCTATCGCATATAACTGTGTATTACAATCACCTTCAACATTATAAGATGCCTGACAAAAAGCAAAAAAACTATCGCCGTATTGGGTTCCTAATTCTACAAAAGTTCCAGGCTTTAATGCCGACATACACCAAAATGCAAAAGGAATATGCCCATGCCAAGCACCTCCGCTTGTTAAATATTTATGATTGTCAAATATCTGTGGGTAAGCATAAATTGTTTTTAAATCATATATAGATAAATGCGACTGCTGTTCATTTGACATATATCCCCATTATTAATAAAACAAAATTTATTTATAAAAAAAAAATTATTCCACAAAAAGAATTTAATATGGTATAATATTATTATATTTATAATTCAATATAATAATTCATCTCCGCTTAAGAAGCGGAAGTTTTCTTGTTTATTTTTGATACGAAAATTATTAATTATGGAACTTAAACAAATATTAGACAAATTAGAGATTTTAAGAGCAAAATCCAAAGAAGATTGTAATTTTAGTAAGGATAATTTTATATCTAACTTTGGAAATACCGATAAAATATTTTACTATATGAATGAGAAATTGGATTGGCTTAAGATTAAATCATTCTTAGAGATAAAGTTAAATAATAAGTTAAAGAACCTTTTAGATTTTTATCGGACAGAATCTAAGTTAAAATTAAATTCAGTGGAGCAAAAAGTATATATTGAAACAGATGAGAATTATATCCAAATTAAAGAAGAGTTAAATTATGTAAATGAAGCTATCATTTTTATAGATGGAATTATCGATATTCTAAAAAGAAAATCATTTGAAATGAAACAATATTTGGATTATCAAAAATTTATTAATGGAGCTGCTTGACTTGGTAAAATTTTTATAGTATAATTAATATATAAAGTAAATTAATTAAAGGAGTTTTATAATGACTACAAAAGAAATGATGGAATTATTATTACAAGGTAAAAAATTAACAAGTAATCTATGGGGTAAAAGACAATATATTTGTTTAGATAAAGAAGGAAATTTAATAGATGAAAAGGGAAAGTTAATTTCACATTCAGATTCTTTATATATATTAACTCATATTGATAAATTAGAAGAATATTTTGAATATGTTGATTATTTTACTGCTTTAGACCATATGCTAAATGGTGGAAAAGCAAGAAGATTAGTAGATGGTGATTCAGAACTTCAATGTGATGATATTGGTAGAATAGTAAATATAGTAAATGGAAAATCTTTTCCTGTAACGTTACACAAAGAGGATTATAAAACAAAAGATTGGATTTTATTGTGAAAAACGCTTGACAAACTAAAATTATTATGGTTGAGTCATTAGAAGATAAAACAACATCTAAAAATTATGTTTATAGTAATTATATTCCAATAATAATTAAAGATAATGGAGAATATGTAGAAAGATATGAATTGTTATATAAAACTATTAACCATAATAATTGTAAATTTTGGATAAATGAAAAATGCACTATAAATGTAGAACCAGTTATGGAAGAAAAAGATAATAAATTTAATTGTTTAGCAAAAGAAATAATGTAATTAAAAAAAAAAATACTTGACAAGGTAAAATTATTATGGTATAATATAACCATAAAGTAAATAAAGTAATTAATTAAGGAGAATTAAAATGAACAAAAAAGAAGCTAAAAAATTATTAGAACAAGGCAAAAAAGTAAGAGGTAAAAATTGGTCTGAAAACGAATATATATTTTTAGATGAAGATGGTAGATTAAGAAATCAGGATAATGAATTAGAAGTTTTAGATTATAATAAAGTAGAGTATGAAGAATATATTAAAATAAAAAATGATGAAATATCGAATTGGGACTTAACTATGAAGTTGTTAAACAATAATAAAAGTGAAATACATATAATAAGAAATATTGATGGTTTAACTTTATTTATTACTTCTAATTGTATTCCTAAAGATAAAATTTACATATTATCTAAAGTAAATGATATAAAAGATAATCAAACAATAAAAGAATATATCAATAGTATGACAATTTATAATTTTATGCTTTTTTATGAAGGATTAAAAGATTTATTAGAATCAATTCAGGATAGTAAAATAAAATATGAAAAATTAATAGAAGAATATCAAAAGGAGTCTTAAAATGACAAAAGAAGAATTAATTACAAAATTAAAAACACTTAGTAATAATCTTGATATAGAAGATGCTCATATAGAAGCAGATGAATTATTGTTAGAATATATTAACGATGAGGATATCACATCTGTTTTTAATGATATTGAAAAATGGTATGCTTAAAATTAATTAAATAAAGGAGTTTAAACTTTGAAAATTACACTTGAATTTTTAAAAAGTAAATTAAATGCTTATAATAAAGAGTTTATTACTTTTATAAAAGAAAATAGATTATTAGGACTTGAATCAAGAGATTTAATTAAAAAATTGATTGAATTAAACAAATTGCCATATGCTAATTATTTAAATATGCGAATTATTTCTTACAAGTATTTTAAATTAAAAAAAATGAGGAAAATTTAAAATGTTTTTAATATATTCCGAACAATGTGAATATTGTGTGTTTTATAAAGGAGGCTTATCTGAAAAATGCGAGAATCCCGAAGTATTATCGAAAAGAAATAATGAAGGGTGCTATGATGATGATGGAATGGATGGTTTTGCAAGAAATTATACTAATGATGATTGTAATTTAAATTGTAAATATTTTGTTAAAATGGAAGATTGAAAATAAATTAATTTAAAGGAGACTTTAAAAATGAGTGAAAGAAAATTAGCAACTATACGTAGAATTAAATCTATCGATCCTATACCTGGTGCTGATAGAATTGAAAAATTAACAATAGACGGTTGGCAGTTAGTTTCTGAAAAAGGAAATTTCAAACCAGGAGACCTTTGTGTTTATTTTGAAATTGATTCTTATTTACCTATAGATGATAGGTTTGAATTCTTAAGGAAATGTTGCTATAAGGAAATAAGGGAATTAGGACAAGAAGGATTTAGATTAAGAACAATAAAGTTAAGAGGTCAGGTATCTCAGGGACTTGCATTACCTTTAGATAATTTTCCTGAAATTGTAAATCCGAAAATTGGAGATGATGTAACGGAAATTTTGAAAGTAAGGAAATATGAACCACCTTTACCAGTACAATTATCAGGTTCAGCTAAACATTTCTTTCCTTCATTTATACCTAAAACAGATGTTGAAAGAATACAGAACTTATTTCCGGATGATATAAATGTAAATTTAAGATATGAAGTTTCTATTAAATTAGATGGAACTTCAATGACGGTATATTATAAAGATGGTAATACCGGAGTTTGTTCTAAAAATCTTGAATTAGTAAAATCTGAAAATGCTTATTGGCAGGGTGCGGAGAAAACATTAGAAGTATTAAATAAATTAAAAAGGAATTTAGCAATTCAGGGGGAACTAATCGGTCCTGGAATACAGAAAAACAGAGAAAAATTAACGAAGGTAGAATTTTACATTTACAATATATTTGATATAGATAACCAGGAATATTTTACATCAGAAGAAAGATTAAAATTTATAGAGGAAAATGGATTGAACTCTGTACCTGTTATTGGATATATCGAACCTGAAAGAATATGTACTTTTGTGTTGGAAGATTTTAAATATTGGTCAATAGGCAAGAGTTTAAATTCAGATTGTAGAGAAGGTGTAGTTTTTAAGAGTAAAAATGAACAGTTTAAAGTGATAAATAATGAGTATCTTTTAAAATATGAGGATTGAGGAGAAAACAAAAATGCCAAATTTAATTGAATTGTGTGAAAGTGTTGATAAAAATTATAGTTATTATTCGTTAAAAAATTTAAAATTCGCAAGAAAAGATTGGTCTTCAACTTTAATTAAAGACAAATCAATTTATGTAAAAATAGATACATTAGAGGTTAATTTTTATCATAATATATTTACATTTGTTTACTATAATGATGGTATAAAAACACCACTTTATTTTACTGAATATTTTGAAACAGATTGGTATATTATCGAGGAAAATGAAAATAATGTAGATTCGGATATCATAGAAAATTTTAAAATGAGATTAATTAGTGTAGTAAAAGATATAGACGATTTTCAATATACTATTTTGAAAGAAAAAAATAATAAAAAACACTTGACAAAGTAATTTTTATATAATATAATTAATATACAAAGTAAATAAAAAATATATTTTGAGGATTTTAAGATGTTAAAAAATGAAAATTTTGAAGATATTTATAGTAACGATAAAGATAGAATTCTTTTAATTAATCCAAGTTTTCTTAAAAAATCTGCTTTTATTGGTAAAGAATTATTAACATATGGAACAAATAACACAGTAGAAGTTAAAGATGTATATTCTTTTAATTGTAATACAAATGAAATAGAAGATTATATATCTAATTATTTGTCATTTGATCCTTCTTCTTTTTTTCTTTTGGTAGAGGATCCACAATTAATAGAGGAATATTATAAAAAAACGCTTGACAAATAATTTCTTATATGATATAATTAATACATAAAGTAAATTAATTTAATAATATAATATTTAAAAAGGAGAATTAAAATGCCGAGTTTATATGAATTGACTAATGATATTGCAGATGAAGATTATGATTTATTAAAAAAATTAAAATTCGCAAGAAAAGATTGGCATTTAACATCAAAAGATGAAAAATCAACTTATGTAATAATGAAGATATATGAAGATTATTTACCTGAATTTATATATTTTAAAAATAATAAACAAACACCACTTGATTATACTCAATATTTGGAAAACGATTGGTATATTATAAAGAAAGGGTGATAAAGATTAAACAATTTAGTAATTATAAATAATTTAAAATGGGGGCGTACTGGTTTCGACTGTTATAAATGGTTAAGTTAAGCACACCGTCTAATTCCTGAATTGGAGACGTTAAACTATTTTCAGGATAAACTGAAATGACAATAACACTGTTATAGAAGTTGGAAACGATGATTTTTATTTTGAAGCATTTGAAAGCGCACCAGCATATAACTACTTAGCTGCTTAGAAATAAAATCAAAAGGTAGTAAAGATACTATCTATATTTAAACAGGTTTCTGTGTTATTCTACTGTTTAAACGAAAACAAATAACACAGACAAAGTTTTTGGTAACTTTCTTAAAAAATTACTAATTCCTAAAATCAATTTTTGCTTATTTTATTATTTAGGAATTTTACAAAAAATAAGCTAAGTGTGTAGAAAGATTTAGTTATGATTAATAGGACATGGGTTCAACTCCCATCGCCTCCACCATTTTTTAAAAGGAAAAAATAATGAAAAATCCTCTTGATGATATTTTTGATGAAATAAAAGAAAGCATTAAAAATGATCCATATAAAATAAAAGATGAATTGGAAACTCTTAAAATATATATAGGCAAAAATGCTAAAGAAATAGCGGCAGTTGTTTTTGTTGGTAAAATATTTTTTGATGGTCTGGAGAATAAAATATCAGAGATTAATGGTAATCCAGAGGATATTTTAGAAATTTTATTTATCTATAAAAAAATTTTTCAGAATCTTTTAGAACAATTTTTTGAGAAAGAAGGAGAAAATAGATGAAAAAAAGTAAAAAACACCCTTTAACATACCCTACCATTGACGCTACTTTCGATGAAATTAAACAAATTATAAAAGATAATCCAGATAAAATATTAGAAGATTTTGAAATTCTTGAACTATGTATAAGAAAAAATCTTAAAGGAATATCAGAAGTCATTTTTGCGAGTAAAATATTTTTTAATAATTTAGAAAATAAAATTTCAAATAATAATAATAATAATACTTTAGATACTTTGGATATATTGCTAACTTATAGGAGTATATTGAAAAATCTTTTAGATGAAATTTATGAAAAAGAAGGAGATGTTAGGAATAATATTTAAAATTTATGAAAAAAAATTCTATTAATTTATCAGATATTGCTGATAAAGCTGTATTGAAAATTGAAAATTATTTTATTGCTATCATTAAAGAATTAAATTTGAAATTAATTGAAATTCTTAGAGATGGAAATCGATATGAAATTGAAATTGTTGATGTGGGATATGATGTTTCTGAACATACACATTCAACAGGTGAATCGTTTAATATTGAAAATTATGAAAATGTCAAAGATTTTTTAGAAGAACCAACAGGAAATACTATTCCTACTTATGTTAGTGGGGCAGGATTGATGGCAGAAACTTATGAACATTATTTTAGAGATTTAATCATGCGTAAAAAATATGATATAGCAGAACAAGTTTTTAGAAAAGAATTAAATATTGGTAATAAAATGTCAGAAGAAGAAAAAGTTTTATTTGACGATTTTAATGATATTTTTTGTGATGTTTCTATAGAAATAGAACAAAATATTTACGAAGTTTTCTCAAATCAAAAAATATATTCTATCTTAAAATTTTATAATTATGAAAATTAAAAATAATACTTAACAAAGTAAAATTTTAATGATATAATTGAATTATGAAAACAAAAGAATTATTAAAAAATTTAAAAGAAAGAATTACATTAAGTTTAATAAATACTCAAGAAGATTTTAATAATTATGTTAATATTAAAGGCGATGTGGATATTTTAGGACATACTTTTAAAAAATCAGAAATTTTAAAAGAACTGGATCCAATCACATATGAAATAGCAAGGTATGAATATTTAAGAAATGAAATGGAAAATTATATTTTAGAACTCAATAATATTAAAATAGATGAAAGCGATGAACAATCAAACCAATTAAAAGATGAAATTGAAAATTTATTATATAATTTTTAAAAATAATGCTTGACAAAATAATTTTTATATGATATAATTAATACATAAAGTAAATAAACTAATTAACTAATTAAAAAAAGGAGAATTAATCATGGAAAATTCAAAAGAATTATTAGAGAATTTAAAAGAAAGAATCGAATTAACTTTAGCAAATTCAGAAGATTATTTTAATGATTTTATTAATGTGGTTGGAGGTGTTGATGTTGAGATTTTAGGATATACCTTTCAAAAATCGAGAATTTTAAAGGAATTGGATCCCATTGCTTACGATGAAGCAAAATACGAATATGTGAGTAACGAGATGGAAGATTATCGCTCAGAATTAGATGATATAGAAATAGATGAAAGTGATGAAGAATCTAAAAACATTAAGGAAGATATAGAATTTTTATTAGATAATTTTTAATTCAGAATGTAGCGCAGCTGGTAGCGTACGTGCTTTGGAGGCATGGGGTCGCAGGTTCGAATCCTGCCATTCTGACCATTTAAAACCATAAAGATATAATTTTTAAAACCGTTGTCTGCGTCTGCGGTTGCACCACAATATCCGCTATATTCCTTTATTATAAATACGGAGTATGGCGGATATTTTTATTTCTAAAAAATCAGAATCGGAAATTTTACTTATTACTAATAATATTATCATTTTAGATAATATCAGAAGACGTTTTTCTGTAAAAATCCCTAATGTGTTTTATATGCCAAGATACAAGAAAACACATTGGGACGGTAAAGTATATTTTATTAAAGGAAACATCGCTCCTTATGGACTTTTATTTGAAATTCTAAAATATTGTAAGTTAAATAATTATACATATGAATTAAATTTTGAATTTAAAAATAATATAGATGAAGATAAAATCCAAACCTTCATAAAATCCCAGAATTTACCTTATGATTTACATCCATATCAATTTAAATCTATTACCGATGTATTAAAATATGGTAAATTAAATATAGAATTACCTACCGGATCCGGTAAAACACTTATTGCTTATCTTTTAGTAAAATATTTTTTAAATAAGAAAATATTAATAATAGTTCCGAGAATTAACCTTTTAGAACAGATGTATGGAGATTTTAAGAATTATGGATTTTCAGATATAGAAAAATATGTTTTCTGTAAATATACCGGAGAAGAATTTTCAAAAGATAAAAATATCTATATTTCAACCTGGCAATCTGTTTATAAATTAGATAAAGAATTTTTTAAACAATTTGATGTATTAATAGTAGATGAAGCACATTCATTAAAAGGCAATGAATTGTTTAAAATATCCAAACAAACTTCCAATGCTAAATTTAAAATAGGTTTATCAGGAACTTTTGGAAAATACAAAGAATATGATTGGTATCAGGAAGTAGCAGCTATCGGTCCTGTTGTAAACTATATTAATTATAAACAATTACAAGAATTAAAACAAATTCCTGATTTTAAAGTAAAAGTATTAATTTTAAATTATCCAAAAGAGATAATAGATAAATTTTATGAATATGTAGGGAAAGATTTTAGGAAAGAACAAGATTTTATTAATTCTTGTAATTTAAGAAATAATTTTTTACTTAAGATGTCCCAAGATTTAAGTAAAAATTCTATCTTTCTTTTTACTTTTAAAGAGAAGCATGGAAAGATATTATATGATTTAATGAAAGATAATCAATCAAAGAAAGTTTTCTATATAGATGGAGACACATCTGCCGAAGACAGAGAATTAATAAGGGATGTATTAGAAAATAATAATAATGTAATGGGATTAGCTTCTTTTGGAATATTTGCCGAAGGTGTAAGTGTAAAAAATTTACATAATATTATATTAGCATCCAATTACAAATCCAGAATTAAAATATTACAATCTATAGGGCGAGGATTAAGGATGCACGAGAATAAAAATATTGTTAAAATTTTTGATGTTGTGGATAATTTCAAATCTGATATTTACACTAACTATTCTTTAAAACATCTTAAAGAAAGAATTAAAGTATATAAAGAAAAACAAATACCTTATGAAATAGTACAGGTGAACTTATGAATCTGACATTCAAACAAGAAAAGAATTTAGTTTTGTCTTCTCAATTATTTGACTATAATTATTACATTAAAAACAATCCTGATATTGTAAATAAGATGGATGCTCTTGAACATTATCTTATTTATGGTTATAAAGAAAATCCACCAAGAGAACCTTTTGAAGGTTTTAATACTAATGAATTTCTTAAGAAATATCCTCAGTCTAAAGGAATAAATCCTCTGGTGTATGTTGCAATGAATAGGATTAATTTATTTCCTAAAAAGGAAAATTTACAACAAAAATATAATACTATACAACCACATCTTTACCAAAAACCTGTTTTTGTAAATTCTAATAATATTATTACAAAACCACAAGAAGATTGTATAATAAAAAGAAAAAATATATTTGAATTTAACAGGCAAATTCCTAAAACATATAATCAATTAAAACCGTTACCAAAAAATCCTAAAATTGGAGTAGTCATTTTGACTGCATGGAAGAAACCTGAATTAACTAAAAATCTTTTAGAATTTTATGATTCTAAACCAGATGTATTTCCTGTATTAGTAGATAATTCTAAAGGTCTTTGTGATTTAAACCAAGAAGATTTTAACAAAGTCCAAATAATAGAAAATAATGAACCGTTTAATTTTTCTAAATTAAATAATTTTGGAGTTACATTTTTGCCTAAAGATATTGATTTGATATTATATTCAAATGATGATTTAGAAGTAATACAAGAAGACTGGTTAGAAAAATTAATAGAACCATTATATTCTGATAATAGTATAGGTTTAATTGGACCAGTAGCATTAAATCCTGATAATACACTACAAGGTGCCGGTGCAAAGATGAGATTGTATGATTCAGGAGTTATCGGTTTAAATGAAATGCCTAAAGATTTAATAGAAGTGCAAACAATAGGCGGTTGTTGTATGTTAATAAGAAAGGAACTTAATAATAAAGTTAAAGGTTTAAGAGAAGAATTTATAATAACACATTCAGATACTACTTTAGGATTAGATGTTAATAATAAAGGGTTTAAAGTTATAGTAAACCCATTTTCTAAAATTAAACATTATGAAAGGTCTTCCAGAGGCAAAGACTTAATCCAAGATACAGAAACATTTTGGAGTATGTATTCTAAAGATATTTTAAAATATTCCTCTAAAGATAATCCGCCAAAAGGACTTAAGGTATATTATTCTAATTTTTTAAATAAAGAAAATATAAAATCAGTATGTATTTTAAAACTTGACCATTTTGGAGATGTATCTATTTCCTTACCTGTTATCGATAAACTAATAGATAATTTTGGAAAAGAAAACATAACCGTTGTGTGTGGTTCCTGGTCGGTAGGAATGTTTAAATCATTAGGAATTACTAAAATATTACCAGTGAATTTTTTTGGAGAAAATGGAGTAACAGGTGGTATAAAAGGTTTAAGTGAAAATGATAAAGAATTATTAAAGAAAATAAATGTAGATTTAGGTATTGATTTGAGAGTAGGGTCAGAAACAAGGTTTATTTTGGATATTATTAATGCTAAAATAAAAGTAGGGTATCAAACTAAAGATACCCGCCTTGATTATTCTTTAAATTATGAAAGTTTAAAAAATTCAAATATACATAATGGAACTATGCTTGAAATACTTTTAAGTAGTATTCCTTTTTACGAACAAAAATATATTAAAGAAAACAAAGATACTATAATTATTAATCCCTGCGCTTCCACTCCTGTTAAAAGTTTAAATAATACTCAGTGGATTAATATAATTAAAGACTTAAAAAAATGTAATTTTAAATTATTTTTAACTGGAAGTAAAAATGATATTTCTTTATTACAAGAAATTTCTAAACCTACCAAAATACCTATCCTACCCTTCGTTCCTTTTGATGAATATGTTTCTATGATTAGTAGTACTAAAAATTTGTTAGCATACATTGGAGTCGATACGGGACCGTCCCATTTGGTTGCTTTATCAGGAATTAATGTATTAAATATGAAATCAGGATTAGTTCCACATGAAGAATGGGCTTCTTACGGACCCAATGTAATTACAATATCTAAAGAAACCTATGTTAAAAAGAATTGTTATCCCTGTTATAATCTATCTTGCCAAAATAGGGAATGTTTAAATTTTACTCCTCAAGATGTATTATGGAGTTTAGGCAATTTTATCACAGATTGAATTCTCCACAAAATTTAATTTTTATGGTATAATATAACCATAAATTAAATTTAAAAAGAGGAGAATCCAAAATGCCCTACCAATTACACCTATTTGAAGACAATGATGAATTTAAAAAATCTTATAAAGAAACTATTGATGAGATTAACAACCAATCGCATACACCTTTCTATATTACAAATGTATTCGCAACAAAAACAGAAAAAATAGAAATAAAATTAGACCTTGTTGTGGAATACCTTGTTAATGAGGATATTTTTAAAAATGATTTTAATTTATATACTAAACTTAAAAAACTATATGAAGAATTATCTTTGGAAGATTTTATAAATGAAGTGATGTTTAATTTACATTATTTACATTTATCTGTATATTCTATTTTAGAAGTTTTTATGGCACCTGAAGAATATAAAGAAAAAGAAAAAATAATAGATGAAATTGTAGAAAAACTTAAAGATTATATAATAGGACAATATGACTATGAATTATAATACACAAATAAAATACCCAATCAAAATATATGATAAAAACGGAAATTTAATTTTAAAATATATAGACAATGAAAATAATAGAGATACTGAATATATTCCATATGAACCATATTTTTTTTTAGATTATCAATTACCGGATGCTATAAATGTAATTAGTTTAAAAGAATTTAAAACAAATAAACCTATATTTGCTAATAAATTATCCTCTATTAAAAAATATTACTCTATTAAAAAACAATTAAAAGACCAAGGAACCAAAATATATTTTGATGTTCCTTTAAAAGACCAATATTTTATATTAAACTATTACAATAAAGATATCCAGACAACTAAAGATGCTTGGAAAATAGGTATATATGATATTGAAACAAATATAGGAAATGAATTTCCTAATCCACATTTAGCACCTCAACCAGTAACTTGTTATTCTTTTCAAGATTTAGTAACAGGAGAAATAAACACATACGGAACTAAACCTTGTCCTGAAATTAAAAATTACAAACAATTTAATTCCGAAGATGAATTGTTATATAAATTTTGGGAAATAGTAAAAGAATTTGATATTGTTACTGGTTGGAATATTAAATTCTTCGATAATACATATATGTTAAATAGGACTTTGCAAAAATTAGGAACTAATTATTTTGAACACCAAGGTATTACATATTATAAGTTATTTGACAAACAAAAAAACGAACATCATTATAAATTTAAAGAGTTAAATTTTATAGATTATATGGAAGCATACCAGATAATCTTAAGGCAAAATTTAACTTCATATTCTTTAAATAATATTGCTAAACTTGAGTTAAACGATTCAAAAATATCATACGAGGAAGATTTTGAAAACCTTGATGATTTATTTCATAACGATTATAAAACATACATAGAATATAACCAAAAAGATGTAGATTTAATAAAAAGAATAGACGAAAACAGAAACTTAATCGAAACTTTAATAAACTTATCATATCTTTTTAGATGTGATTTATCTGATGCTTTAAGTACAGTCAAGCCATGGGAAAACTTAGCAGCTTGTAAACTGTTAAAAACAAAAAGAATACCTAATTACAAATCTGGTTTATCGGTACATAAAGATTATGAAGGCGGATATTGTTTTAATAGATTAAATAATAATGTAACAGATTATTTAGCTTGTTTTGATATAACATCTTCATATCCTAACCAGACTATTGCCTATAATATATCTCCTGAAACTATTATAGAATATGATAAATTACCAGGAGAATTAAAGGATATTCCATCGGTTTATAAGAACGAAGATGATATTTTAAATAATTTGGATAAATTTGAAAAAGAGGTTACTCCATTACTTAAAAAGTATAATGTAACATATAATCCAGCAGGATATTTTTATACAAGGGAATTTTTAGGTTTCTTTCCTGAATTAGATGAAAATTTATTTAATATAAGAAATAATTCAAAAAAAGAAAGTAAAGCAATATCAAAACAGTTATCTAAAAATCCTGATAAAAGTTTAAAAATAAAATTAAGAAATCACCAAAATATAGATAAAACATATAAAACGGCTATCGTATCTCAATATGGTGCTACAGGTTCAGAATATTTCCATTATTTTGATGTAAGGTTGGCAGAATCCACAACCGCTGGTGGAAGACTTTCAATAAAAAGTGCAAAGAAATTTATCGAGGAAAACTTTGGATTAGATGTAGAATATATAGATACAGATTCAAATTATATAAATGTAACTCCATTAACCAATAAAACCAATAAAGATGAGGCATTAGAGGAATTATTAGTAAAAACTAATGAAATATTAGAGAAAGTTAATAAAAATTTTGAAAGATTGGCAGTAATAATGAATAATACGAAACCAAGAATTTCAATGGAAAATGAAATGATTGTTAAGAAAGGTTTATTTAAAACAAAAAAAATGTATATATTAAAATATATATGGAAAGACGGAATAAAAAAGGAAGGATATAAAATAAGGGGAATAAATGTTATAAGGTCAACATCTTCAGAATTTATGAAAGAAAATGCTCAAAAAATAATAGATTTGATTTTTTCGGATGCTACCAAAGATGAAATAAAAGAAACTTTAATAAAACTTAAAAAAGAGTTTATGAATTCTCCGCTTGAAAAAATATCACTGCGTTCAGGAGTATCGGATTTAGATAAATATACTTTAGGAGATAAGGGAATACCTATTCATGTAAGAGCAAGTTTAGTATTTAACGATTTAGTATCTAAGGATAAACTTAAGAATAAACCAATAGGTAATGGTACTAAAATGAAATATATAACTGTGAATAAAAGAAATAAATATGGAACGCACGTATTAGGAACAAATGCAAAGTTTGATGAGAATATTTTAAAATATTTCCAGGTTGATTATGAAACTTTATGGGAGAGCAGTTTCTTTAAACCTATTTCTGATTTATTATTAATAAATAAAATGAATATTAAACTTAACGAATCTATTAGTTTATTTTGAAGGAGAACGATGAAAAAAATATTGATTGTGGACAGTAGCCACTTGTTTTTTAGAGTTCTATTTACAAATTTGGATGCAGTTAAAGAGGATCCTAATTTTATAATTCATGTATATTTGATAACTTTATTAAAACAAATTAGAAAACATGAACCATCGGAAGTTATTTTAGCATTAGATTCTAATCATTCATGGCGAAAAGATTATTATGAAGAAAATATTAAAACTTTAGGATTAAATGAATCCGACCCATTTTGGAAAAAGTTTATAGACCAGGGATATAAAGGACAAAGAAAAAAAGACCCTACTGTAAACTTTGGAGAATTATTTAAGTTAATGGATGAATTATATGATGTTTTAAATAAAAATACTAATTTTAAATGTATTAGAATACAAGGGTCTGAAGGAGATGATGTAATATCTACACTTACAAAATATCTTCATAATGAAAATGAAATAATAATTTTATCTTCGGATAAGGATTTTATTCAATTATTAAAATATGAAAATGTTTTTATATATGACCCTTTAAAGTTAGATTTTGTTAATGGAAAGAATATAAATATAGATGAATATAAAAAATTACACATATTAACAGGTGATAAATCAGATAATATACCGCCTGTTAAAATAAGAATGGGAGATAAGACTGCAAGAAATTTGCTACCGGTATTAGACAAAACGTTACAATTAGATATTAATGTAAGGAAAATTTATAATTTTAATGAAAAACTGATAGATTTAGATTTTACTCCTGAAGAAATCAAGAAAGATATAATAAAATTCTATAACTCTTGTAATTCTACATATAATTTTGATGGTCTATTGAGTTTCTGTATATCACATAATTTAAGGGATGTTTCGGAACAATTACCATATTTTAAGGTAAAAGAAAATAATAAAGAAATAAAACAAACAAAAACTAATTCTGAAAGTGTAGAAAACATAATGGAAAAACAAATAAATAATTTATTTTCATAAAACGCTTGACAAACTAAAAATTATATGGTATAATAACCATAGTAAGTCAGATTTAGGGTTTATCCTTTGGTGGTAAGCTCGGTCTGACTTACTCACTTTACAATTAAACATACCGGAGTAGAGCAGTGGTAGCTTGCCGGGCTCATATCCCGAAGGTCGCAGGTTCGAATCCTGCCTCCGGTACCAATTTAAAACAATGATTAAATTTGAAAAAATAAAATTCAAAAATATTCTCCATTTTGGTAATAACATTACAGAATTTAATATTCCAAATGGTATTACCAGGATATTTGGTGCTAATGGTGCTGGTAAATCAAGTATTATTGATATTATAAACTTTGCATTATTTGGTAAACCATATCGAAAAATAAAATTAGACCAGTTAATAAATAACATTAATAATAAAGATTTATTAGTAGAATTATATTTTACTATAAAATCGGATAATTACAAAATAATTAGAGGAATAAAGCCGAACATTTTTGAAATTTATAAAAACGATAGTTTAATTTCCTTATCCTCCCATAATAAAGACTACCAAAATTACCTTGAAACTAAAATCCTTTATTTTGATGAAGAATTATTTAACCAAACCGTTATTAAATCTTTAACTAAAAATATATCCTTTATCAACCTATCCAAGAACGATAAAAAAGAAATTATAGAAAAAATATTTGATATGAATGTTTTTTCCATAATGAAAGATAAAGTAACTGAAAAGTTATATAGTTTTAAAATGGATATTTCCAATATCCAGTCTGAAATATCTAATTTTAAAATATTAATAGAACAAGAAGAAAAACACATATCAGAAATTCAAAAGTTAAAAAAGAACAATTTAGAAATAAAAATGGGTATATTAGAGGAGAAAATAGTAAAAGTCCAAGAGAAATTAAAGGAGATACAAGATAATAAACCTAAATTTAATAAAATAGAATATAGTTTATCCACAAAATCTGGAGAATTTGATATACTAAATAAAGAAATTAATGATTTAGACTTTCAAATTAAAATGTTCCAGGAAAGAGAGGACACAATAAATAAAATATGTATAGATTGTGATAAAAGAGATAAAATTTTAAAAGATTTTAATAAAAAAGAAACGCAAGAATTATTAGAATCTAAAAAAGAAATTGCTCAGAAATTAAAATCGGATATAGAAATTTTAAAGAAAAATTATAATATTCTTTTAAATTTTATAAACGATGAACCTGAACTTATTAAACTACAAGAGAAATTTTTAGACGAGAAATTACATTTTTTTGATAATATAACAGATGAAATACAAGAAGACAGAACAAAATTAGAAGAATATAAAAATAACTTAATTAAATCTAACGAAACTTATAATTCTTTAAATGAAAAATATGAAGTATATAATATTATAAAAGATTTGCTTAATAAAGATATAATTAAGAATTCTATATTAAATGAATATTTGCCTATAATAAACAAAATTCTAAAAGATTATCTTGATAAATTTCAATTACCTATAGATTTAAAGTTTGAGAATAATTTTGAATTAGTAAGCAGTGATAAATTTTATTATAATTTATCCTATTATAATTTATCAGAAGGAGAAAAAAAGAAAGTAGATTTAAGTATAATGTTTACATTTTTGGATTTTCTTAATATAAAAAATAAGTATTCTGAATGTAATTTATTATTTTTAGACGAGGTAACATCTGGTTTAGATAGTGATGGTAGATTTGTATTATTTGAAATTTTAAGAATGAAATCTGAAAAAGTAAAAATAATAGTAATTGACCATACAGATAATTCAGATTTTTATGATAATATGTTTAAGATTGAAAAATCAAGCAAATTTTCAGAAATTATTGTTCAGTGAAAAGGGAGAAATTAAATAATGTTATTCGAAGAAACCAATGAAAAAGTATCATTTAAAGACCAAAGAAATTATCAGTATGAGGAAAAGTTAAAAGACCAGTTATATGAGAATTTAACCTTTTTAAAATCATTAGGCAATAAGGAATATCTATTGTTCCAGAAGTTTGAAACTTTACATGATTTTTATAAAAATAGAAAAATAAAAAGTTCCGATATATCAAGTGTAAAAACAAGAATTCTAAACAAAGATGATGTATATGAAATAATGAATAAAAAGGATAATAAAGTAGAAATAGTAAATTGCAGTGATTCTAAGGAAGAATTAAATACCTGGATGATTTTAAGGCATTTCATATCTTCTATGGATTATAAATCGTCCATAGGTAGAACTACTAAATTCTATTTAAAAATTAATGGAAAGATAGCAGGTTTAATAGGACTTAATTCTGATTTTATGACTATTTCTGTTCGGGATAAACATATAGGTTGGACGGTAGCAAATATAAATCACGACCATAAATTAAATCATACCATTTTAGGTGGAATTATTGTTCCTACTCAACCCTTTGGATTTTCTACTACTGGAGGTAAGTTTGTAACTTTAATGTGTTTATCTAATCCATTAATATCAGATTGGGAAAATAGATATAAAGATAAAATTGTAGTTTTCAATACTACATCTCTTTATGGTGCTCAATCTCAGTATAATGGAATGAATAAATACTTTAAAATATTAGGAGAATCCAAAGGCAATTCAGTTTCTATATATCCTTCACAGGAAATATACCTTGAAAACCATAAATATATGTATGAAATTATTAGAGGTATAGAACAAAAAATAATATTTTTGACTTCCAATTCAAAAAATAAAAATGATATATACTTATTATTAGATAAAATATTAAACTTTAAAAAGAATGAAGTAGTAATTAAATACCAAATCCAGAAAAAGAACCTGGAAGATTTAAAGAGTTTATTATCTGAGGATGTTTTATCTCAGGTGGATTTTTCATTTTTCTATGAATTTAATATGTGTTCCATAAGACCAAACTTTAAAACACACTTAATAAATTTATTCTATAAATATACTAACTTTACCAAATATTTAAAAGAAAAAAATCCAAACCAAGAAACTCCAGAATTTACTAATAATTTCAAAAGAGGTATAATATATTCGGAATTCTATACAAATGCAAGAGAATTTTTAAGAAATGAAATAAAAGAAGAAGATTTGATACCAAGGACAGATTGGGATTTTGATAGAAATGACCCTAATTCTATATTTGAATATTGGAAAAATAAATATGGAGTGAAAAGGTATGAAAAAATGTTAAGGGAAGACAAAGACAACCCTAAATTATCCTATATACATTTTTTTGATACTCCAATTACAAAATTAATAAATAAATATGGAAGTAGATTTTATTCATCAGATAAAAAAATAATATATGATATGTTTTATGATTTTATGAGATTTACGGAAGAAAATACAGAATTTTCAGAAAATAGAACAATTTCATTATTTTGAGGAGGGATTTATGCCTATTAGAGAGTATAAGTGTGAAAAATGTGGTAAAAAAATAGAAAGATTAGAGTTACCAAGCGATAAAAATCTATCATATATTTGTAGAGAATGTGGAGGCAAACTTAAAAGATTAATCTCCAAATCTTCAGTTCATTTTATAGGTCCAGGTTGGACCAGTGGTTCAGAGTACAAACAGATGGAAGAATACAAAAAGAAAATATAAATATATTCCATTATGCACAAAAATAATCATTATCTTACAATTGGAGTAGCTATCATTTTCTTCATTTCTGGAGTATTTTATGGTAGCAAATTCATGTTTAAAAATACCAGAATTTCTATCAGAAATCCAGTAATTAAACAAAAAAAGGTAAATGATAATAAATATTTAGATTTTATTTACAAGTTAAATCCTAATCTTTCTGTTTATCAAGTAAAATTAATATTTAAAACAATTATATTACAATCTAAAATATATGGAATTAATTTTAAAATACCCTTTTTTATAATAGCAGAAGAATCGAGATTTAATCCTTATATACAAGACTATTCCTACGGTCTTATGCAGATTAACCCAAGAATATGGAATAGTGAACTAAGACAAGATAATATCATAAAAAGGTATAGAAATTATTTCCAAATTGTTCCTAATATAAAATCAGGTATCTTTATTCTTAAAAAATATCAAGATTTATGCGAGTATTATGAAAAAGACCACATTTTGGGGAAAATGGGTTATAATAATGTGACTGATTGTACAATTCTACATTACTATGGTAATGTACACTCAAAATTTTATTTACATCGGTGGTACAAGTTTTATGGTGAATTTAAGTATAACAACTAAAGGAGAAAATTATTGTGAAAAGTAACATCAACGATTATAATTCCATTCTTAAGGAAACTGAAAATGCTATTTTTAAAACAACAATAGGCAAATATTGTTCCTCTAATGAGAAATCCTGGAATGATTTAGTAGAAAGATTTAAAAATAAGTTAAAAATAGATTCAGAGAAAGGTTTAATATCTAAGGAAACTGCTGAAAAAATACCAAGTTTATTATCAGAAAAAAAGTTTATACCAGGTGGATCCATTCTTTATTCATTTGGAAATACCGAAAAGAAGTCTTCATTTTCTAATTGTTATTATATTGATATTCCTACAGACTCTTTAGAAGGTATTTTTTCTACTTTACAGAGAAACGCAAGAACATTTTCATATCGAGGCGGAGTTGGAAATTCTTTGGAAATTTTAAGACCAAACGGTGCGAATGTTAATAATTCCGCAAACGAATCAACTGGTTCCGTATCTTTTATGCCTTTGTTTGCTAATACTACCTCAACAGTAGCTCAAAAGGGCAGGAGAGGTGCATTAATGCTCTCCCATGCGATATGGCATCCTGATATTGAAGATTTTATTTTATCTAAAACAGAAACAAAGAAAGTATTTGGAAAAGATATGGATTTAAAATCATGCAATATCTCAGTAAAATTAACGAATGATTTTATGGAAGCAGTAGAAAAAGACGAAAATTGGAAATTAGTATTTCCTGATATTGAATCTGATAAAGAAAAATATAATAAAGAATGGAATGGAGATTTAGAAGATTGGAAATTAAAAGGTGGTAAAATAAAAGAATATAAGAAAATCAAAGCAAGAAAATTACTTAAAATGATAGCAGAGGCATCCTGGAAAAGTGGAGATCCAGGAGTTTTATTCTGGGATAATATTAAGAATAATACGCCTACATCATTTAATCCTAAAACCGCACCAAGAGGAGTTAATCCTTGTTTATCTGGAGATACCACTGTATTAATAGGATATAAAAATGAAGAAAATAATATAGAGATAAAAGAATGTAATATAAAAGATGTAAAGGAAGGAGATTTAATTTTATCTTATTCTATACATTTAAAAAGAATAGGTTTAGATAAAGTAATATTTGCTGGCAAAACAAAAGAAAACCAAGAAGTTATAAGAATAAACCAATCTTTAAAATTAACTTTAGACCATAAAGTATATGTTTATAATAGATTTGGAGTATTAGAACAGAAAGAGGCAAAGGATATCATAGTAGGAGATAATTTTCTTGACCCTTCAAATCATAAAACAGTATGTAAAACTATCGAAAAATTACAAGAAAAAGAAGATGTTTACGATATAACAACAGAATTATACCATAATTTTTTTGCTAATGGAATTCTGGTGCATAATTGTGGAGAACAAATTCTTTCAAATTATGGAAATTGCCTTTTAGGTGCAAGTGTAATATATAAATATGTAAACAATCCATATGAACATAATGCTTCTTTTGATTTTGAATCTTACTTTAACGATATTCCATATATTTTTGAATTTATGGATTATCTTATAGATATTAATAACCACCCTTTAGACGAACAAAAAAAAGCAGATACCTATTCCAGAAAAATAGGATATGAATTAACGGGTATTGCAGACGCATTATCAATGCTTGGATTTACATATGATTCTGGAAAATCTTTAGAATTTTTGGAATTGTTTTTAAAGGGTAAACTAATAAAAGAATTTGAAACAGAAATTGAGTTAGCAAAACGTAAAGGAAAATCTCCAAGTTTAGAAGGCAAAATAGACGAATATATAAACCAACCATTTATTAAGAAAATTTTCGCATTATTAAACGGTAAGGGAAATGATTTTATTTCTAATATAAAAAAATATGGGGTAAGAAATATAGCATGGTCAACTTACGGACCAACAGGGTCTTTAAGTATCATTGCTAATAATTGCACATCAGGAATAGAACCTTTATTTAGTTTTTCATATAAAAGAAAAATGCAATTATTTAATGAAGAATTTAATATGTTGCATTATCCTTTATTCTCCTATTTAATAAAAAATAAACCAGAGGAGATAGAATTATCCACAAATGTATTAAAAGAAAAGTATAATTACAAAGAAGCATATGAAATTAAATATGAAGATAGAATTAAATTCCAAAGTTTAATCCAGGAATATACCACAGATTCAATATCATCTACGATTAATTTACCTGAAGAAATAACTCCTGATGAGATATATAAAATATACCTATTATCCTGGAAATATAATTTAAAGGGAATTACTATTTTTAGAAAAGGTTGTCAAATTGATGGTATATTAAGTAATTCCGAAGATGAAAAGGAACAAAAATCTAATATTCTTATTAAAAAGGATATACCGCAAGAGGCAGATTCAAAAAGGTATGTAGTAAGAGGTAAAAATGGAGAAAAGATATATGTTAATGTAGTAAAAGATAAAAATAATTTTCCATTGGAAGTATTTGCTAAGTTAGGAAATGATAATGTAAACGATAAAGATTATTCTAACGAGAATTTTTTAGATAAGTTAAGTTCATGGGATTCTGTAGCAAGGTTAGTTTCTTTATCTTTGAGATTTGGAATACCTTTATCGGAAATAGTAGAACAGTTAGATAAATCAAGTTTTTATAGTTTTTCTTTATCTAAAATAATTTCAGATATACTTAAAAAATATCAGAATATTAAAGGGTTTCAAAAGTGTCCTGTATGTGGAGAATATACATTGAAAATAGAAAATGGATGTGAAACCTGTATATCTTGTGGATTTTCTAAATGTAGTTTATAAATGAAAAAAAGAATGTTTTAAGAGGAATATTTATGAATAACCATATGAATAAGGCTAAAAAAGCCAAAAATGATGAATTATACACTTTAATAAAGGATATAGAAAAAGAATTATCACACTATAAAGACCAATTCAAGGATAAAATAGTATATTGTAATTGTGATAATCCTAATTTTAGCAATTTCTGGAAATACTTTAAAGATAATTTCAACGAACTTAAACTAAAGAAATTAATAGCTACCTATTTTGTTAGAGAACATGGTAAATATAAATTATTAAATAATTCTAAAGAAGATATTTATAGCTATAAGTGGGAAATAAACAAAGATAATAAAGAAATTATTAAAACCAAATTATTTGGCAATGGTGATTTTAGGAGTAAGGAATGTATTGAAATATTAGAAGAAATTGATATAGTATGTACCAATCCACCATTTTCGTTGTTTAGGGAATATGTAGATTTATTGGTAAAGTATGATAAGAAATTCTTGATTATAGGATGTTATAATGCGGTTACTTATAAAAATATATTTAAATTAATTAAGGATAATAGATTGTGGTTAGGGTATCAATATATAAAAGAATTTTTACAAATTGATGGTACTATTAAAAATTTTGGAAATATTCATTGGTTTACCAATCTTAATGTTAAGGAACATCATAAATCATTAGAATTAACTAAATCATATTATACTAATCCTGATTATTATCCTAAATATGATAATTATAATGCTATAAATATAGATAAAATTAAGGATATTCCATATGATTATAATGAAGATATGGGAGTTCCTATTAGTTTTTTAGATTATTATAACCCTAAACAGTTTAAAATAATAGCATTAGGTATAGTAGGTTCTATTGAGTTTACATCTAATAGAAAAATGGAAATATTAGATAAATATGGAAATTCTACAGGAAAATTTACTTTTAATGCTAAAGGATTTTTATATAGAAATTATAATTCAGTAACAGATAAACATCCTGGTTTTAGAGATATTGAAAATAATAAATTATATGTTAGTCCTTATTCACGTATCATAATTAGAAAGATAAAATAATCCACAAAAATAATTTCTTATGATATAATATAATCATAAAGTAAATAAAAATTAACTTAAAAGAGGTAAAAAATGGCAAAAGTAAATTTAAAATTTAATTGGGACGACACACTTGAAAAACTTAAAAAAGACAAAACAGACGAAAAAGGAGACAAGAGATTTTGGAAATTAACCAAAGACAAAAAAACAGAGGAAGGATCCGCATTAATTAGATTTTTACCAGATAAATCTGGAGTACCTTATGTTTTAATATTTCAGCATTTTTTGGAATATATGAACGAGGAAGGATTTTCAAAATGGTATGCTGGAACTTGCCCTACTACAATCCAGAAAGATTGTCCTATTTGTGAATTGAATAAAAAATATTGGAATTCAGGACACGAACAGGATAAAGAAATAGCAAGGAAAAGGAAAAGAAAGAAAACTTACATTAGTAATATTTTAGTTTTAAAGGACGAAGACGCTCCTGAAAATGAAGGAAAGGTATTCTTATTTTCTTACGGAACCAAGATATTCGATAAAATTCAGGATAAAGTATTTCCAAAGAATAATTATGAAGACCCTATTGTTGTATGGGATTTATTTGAAGGAAGTAATTTTATTCTACAATCTCAACAGGTTAAAGGTTCTGAAACAAACTCTAAACTTATATCTTATGACAATTCAAAGTTTACTAAAGTAGAACCATTATTTAAGGGAGATGAAGATAAATTAACTGAAATAATGGAACAAACTTATGATTTGTCTGAATTTTTAGACCCTGAAAAAATAGACAGTGCTCAGGTAATAAAAGAGAAATTACCAGGTATTTTTGATAATATCGGTAATCCTATAACTCCTATAAAAACATCTAAAACTGTAGATGATGATTATCTTACAGAGTCCAAAACTTTAGATGTGGATAAATTGTCTGATTTAGAAGATGATATACCGTTTTAATTAGAGGATGTTTTAAGGGATATGTAATTGGTATATCCCTTTTAGGGTTATTTTAAAAATAAAAAAAGAGGTAAAAAATGGCAAAAACAAAAAAAGAAACATATACTATTAAAGACGACACAAATTCAGTAATAGAAAGATTAAAAAAGAAATCTACAGTAGGATTATCTTACGCAGGGAAAAATTTGGAAGAATTAAGAATTAAAAATTGGATAGATACCGGAAACTATGTTTTAAACGCATTAATCTCTGGAGATATTTATAAAGGTTTACCAGGAAATAAAATAGTTCAGTTAGCCGGTCCTTCTTCTACAGGTAAAACATTTCTTGCTCAAGATATGATAAAATCAGCACAGAAACAAGGATATAATATTATATATTATGATACCGAAGGAGCTCAAGATTTAGATTCTTTACAAAATAGAGGAATAGACTTAGAGAAGTTTATTTTAATTAAATTAACTACCGTAGAAGAATTAATTTTATCTATTTCTGAAATTACCGAAGGTATTACCGAAAACGATAAAGTATTAGTTGTGTTGGATTCTTTAGGACAGTTAAGTACTTCTAAAGAAATAGAAGACGCTAAGAATAAGAAAACAACTGCTGATATGACCAGAGCAAAACAGATTAAGAAATTAACAAGAATGTTTACGGTAGATTTTAATGTAAAGAATATACCATTTGTTATTATTAATCATACCTATCAAGTTATAGGTGCATATGGGAATCAAAGTAAAGCCTCTGGTGGTACTGGTATAGAATTTTCTCCTACCGTATCTATATTTTTATCCAAGAAAAAAGATAAGAATTCCAAAGATGAAATTATAGGTGCAATAATTACTGCTAAGGCTGAAAAAAATAGAATTGCTAAACCCTATAAGAAAGTACAGTTAAATATAAGTTATTCTTCGGGTTTAAATAGATATTCAGGATTATTACAGTACGCATTAGAAGGAAACTTTATAATCAAAAAAGGTAAAACTTTCTATTACAAAGGAGAAGAATTAGAAAAAGGTAAAATAAATAAAGACTTTTTTGAAGAATTGTTAAAAGAAGGTCTTGCTGAGTATTTGAATAAAGAATTTAAATACTCCTCAAGTGTTTCGGATATAGTGGACGATTTAGATTCTGAAACAGAGGAAGAAAAACCAGAAGATACCGATGATTTGTAAGAGTTTCCTCAAAAGTTAAATTTTTCTGATATAATGGATATCTAAACAATCAAAAAGGGAAACTCAAAATATAATGGAAGAAAAAATTATCTGGAATTTATTTAATTCCGAAACTTACTTTAAAAGAATTATATCTTACCTTGAACCATCATATTTTTCGGAATATGATGGTTTGTTTAAAAAAATATCCGAGTATGTAAGTAAATATAAATCTAATCCTTCATTAGACGATTTTGATTTTTTTATTAATAATGATAACACTTTAGATGAGAAATCGTTTAAAGCATTACAAGAAAAATTAAATTCAATCAAATCATTATCGTTTCAGTTAAACCAAGAATCCTTTCTATTAGAATCCGAGAAATTCGTAAAGGATATGGCATTGAGAAATGCTATCCTTGAATCTGCTGAGATAATCGAAAAAAATCAGTCTAAAGAGGCAATTCCAAGTATAATCCAGAAGGCATTCATGAAGGATATTACTTCCGATTTAGGACACGATTATATAAACGATATGGAGAAAAGGTTGCAGTATTATCAAAAGGGTATCGTTTATACCAGTATGGGTTTACCTACTTTTGATAAAATGTTAGGAGGAGGGTTTGAAAAGAAATCTATATATGTATTTGTAGGTAAACAAAATATAGGTAAAACTTTATTATTTACATCATTGGTAACAGATTTACTTAAGAAAGGTAAAAATATTCTTTATATATCAGGAGAAATGTCAGAAGAAAAAATATCAATGAGAGTTGATGCTAATTTTTTAGATATACCTATAAATAACTTAAAGAATTTGAAAAATTCTACTGAATTAACTCCTGATACATTTAGAAGTAGATTTATGGAAACTATACATAAATATAATGGTAAATTAATAGTTAAAGAATATCCTACAAAAACTGCTTCTACTTTACAAATTGAGAATTTTATAGAGGAACTTAAACTTAAACAAAACTTTGTTCCTGATTTTTTAGTAGTAGATTATTTAGGATTGTTTAAATCTGCTGTTGTAAATAATACTACTAAAGATACATACGGATATCTCCAATCTGTTTTGGAAGAGTTTAGGGCTATTGCCAGTAAGTTAAATATAACCGTTGTTACTGCACATCAGATAAACAGGGTTGGTAGCAAAATAAAAACGGTAGGAGATGTATCAGATACAGATATTGCTGATTCTTTTGCTATTCTTTTTTCTGCTGATTTTTCTGCTATTATCTTCCAAAACGAGGAGATAAGGCAAAATAATGAAATATTGTTTAAAGTGACCAAAACAAGGTCAGATTCTAATAATAATACAGTTTATAAATTTAAAATTTCATATGATTTTATGAGAATATTAGAATCAGAAAATCCAGAATATAATGAAAGTAATATTCCTTTAAGTAGTCTTGAGAAACAAAATTTTATAGATAATCCGGTAGGTAATTTTGAAATTAAGAAATTAAATAAAAAACATAATCTATCTTCCTCTGATATTGTATTTTGAAAAATTATAAATAAATTAAAATATTCTTAATAGGAGATAAAAATGGACAAAACATTAAAAAAGTTGTTTGAAAGTGTGTTTTTAAGTTTGAATGAGGATAATTGGTCGGACGATGTTTCGACAAAATGGAAACCAAAACCAGGAACTTTTGATGGAAGTGCTGAAGAAATTGCCGATGAGATTTATAAAAATCATTCTGATTTAAAATCTGCTATGGGTTCTTTGAATTTCTATATCAATAGGGCGGGAGATAAACTTTCTTCAGAAAGGAAAGCTGCTTTAAATAAGGCGAAAGAATTGCTTGACAAGAAATTCTCAAAGTAATATAATTTTCATATAACTCCTAATGGTTCATATGTGTATGTACTAAGTCGCAATCCCTTATAAATCAGGTAAATATTATTTTAATTTATAAGAGAAACATTTTAGAATAATTTAATAAAAAAAAAAAAAGGATTAATAAAATGAAAAAAATAAGATGTATTGATTGTGATAATTGTGTTAATTTATATGTAGATTATCAAGGTTATTTAAATAATGATTGTAAAAATGGTGAAATGTGTTGTTTGTATTCATTGGAAAAATGGTTTTGTAAAGATTTTAAATTAAGTGATAATAATAAAGCAAAAATACGTACCATTAAAGGTTCTGAAAAATAAATTATTGGATAATTAAGGAGAAAGAATGAATCCAAAAAGTGAATTACTAATGGACAATCCTAAAATAGAATTATATCAGGGAGATTGTGTAGAAATTATGAAATCAATTCCTGATAATTCAATAGATTGTATTATTACAGATCCACCTTATAATGTTTCTGTTGAGGGTAATAAAATCCAAAGAAATTACGAACATTATAATTGGAATAGAAGGTCTGATATTGGATTAGATTTTGGCGAATGGGATAGATGTTGGGAAAGTGAACAAGATTATATTGATTTTACAGAATCATGGTTTTCTGAATGTACAAGAGTATTAAAAGAAGCAGGTTGGATTTATATATTTTTCGATAAACAAAAAACAGGTTATTTCGATTTACTTTTATCTAAAAAATATGGAATGAAGGCACGAACAATATATGTGTGGGTAAAAACAAATCCTGTACCATCTTTTAGGAAAGTAAATTGGGTAAGTGGAACGGAACATATATGGGTAGGTTCAAAGGGCGATAGTAAACTAAAGAATTTTCTTTATCAAAAAGATATGAACAATTACTTTATATCGGCTAATGCTTCGGCATATAAAGAAACCAAACATCCTACCGAGAAACCAGTTAAACTAATTAAACATTTAATAACTGTTAATTCTAATGAGGGTGATACTATTCTTGATTGTTTTGGCGGTTCAGGTACAACAGGTAAAGCGGCATATGAATTAAATAGAAATTCAATTCTAATTGAAAAAGAACCAGAATATTGTGATATAATAAGAAACAGAATATCGTACTGTCAACCAAATCTTTTTAGGTAAAAAATTATGATTTTATTTTCAGAAGCATTATCTTTAGCAGAAGTCAATAAAGAAAAACAAAACAAACCTTGTTGTGTTTTTTTAGGTCGTATGCAACCGCCTACTCTTAATCATATTAAGGTTGTTAAGGATGCTTATTCTAAATATCATGAAAAGGTATTCATAGGAGTAGTGTCATCTTCTAATTATAATTCACCTTTTCCATATACTTTAATTAAAAATATTTTAGAGGACAATTTAAATTCTAATTTTGTTATTTTTAAATTAAATACAGGATTTTCGGGGGATTGGCTTACTTATTGTAGAGATGAAGGATATGAACCACAAGTTTTGATTTGTGGAGATGATAGGGCATCAGACTATCAAAAACAGATAGATAGATATAAAGATATTTTTAATTTAAATATTAAGATAGATACTTCCTTACCAAGAAGTATAAATATATCTGGAACAATGGCAAGAGAATATATAAAGGATAATGACAAGGAAAGTTTCAGAAAAATAGTAACTCCACAAACTTTTAAATATTATGATGAATTAAGAAAATATATCTAAAAAAGGAAAATAAATGAAACCTTATTTTGAAAATGAAAAAACAGTAGTTTACAATGGTGATTGTTTGGAAATAATGAAAGGAATAGATGATAAAAGTATAGATATGGTTCTTTGTGATTTACCTTATAATACTACTGCTAATAAATGGGATTGTTTAATTCCATTGGATAAATTATGGAAAGAATATAAAAGAATATGTAAAGATAATGCCGCTATTGTTTTATTTTCACAAATACCATTTTCTATAATTTTAGGAAATAGTAATTTGAATTGCTTAAGATATGAGTGGATATGGCTTAAAGAACAAGGAACTGGATTTTTACAAGCTAATAAAGCACCGCTTAAGATAATTGAAAACATTTTAGTATTTTATAATTCTTTACCTGTATATAATCCACAGATGAGAGAAGGATTTAAAAGTTACAAATCTAAGCAAGGAGGGACTTCTACAAACTATAATAATAAAGATAACAATATTATTACAGAAAATAATGGTGATAGATATCCTGTAAATATTTTGGAATTTCCAAGAGATAACGAAAAATTACATCCCACACAAAAACCTGTTGAATTGTGTAAATATTTAATAAAAACATATACTAATGAAGGTATGACTGTTTTAGATAATACGGCTGGATCCGGTACTACTGGAATAGCAGCTTTTAAATCAAACAGAAATTCGATTTTAATAGAAAAAGAATTAGAATATTGTGATATAATTAAGAAAAGATTTTTAGATTTACCTATAAATATATTTAACTTATGAAAAATACTGAAATTCTAATAGCTAAATATTACATCATATCATTTACAACAACAGATATGTTTGAAAAGGATTTACTTTTTTTGTTATCACTTAAAGAAAAAATAAATAGGATTATGCTTACAAAAAATAAAAATACTTTAAAAATGATAAATAGTATAAAAGAAAAAACCAATAGGTTAGATTTTAAGAAAATGATTAAAGATAATTTTTTTAAAGACACTTTGGACCAAAACCAAATAGATGTACTATCTTTGCTGATTATATAAATAAATTACATGGATAAATCATTGTTTTTAGTATTAGAACAATTTAAGGAAATTTCTAAACCTATAAAAGATTGGAATTTATTTAAAAAAGGTAAAATTTCCGAGAATTTAGAAATTAGAAATGAATTAGGTTGGCGCCCTTTAGAGAAATTTAGGTTTGATATATTAAAATCTACTAAAGGTTTAGTAGAATCCAAAAAAGAATATTTTAACATTTTATATCTTTTAAAAGAAAATATTAATATAATAAATAATATAGTAAATGAATCTGTTAATGAAGATTTACCATCAAAAATTAAATTAGACTTGCTTAGATATGAAAAACAATTTGAAAGTTATGATTTTAAACCTTTCTATAACATTCCAAAAAATATTCAAAGGATTGTATTAGAAAGTAAAGATTTTAAATTACCTGAATTTTTAATAGAAGATGGCGAAGGAACAAGTGTTCCTATGTCAGGTGGTAATGGAGTGTCTTCTATCGCAGGAGTATCAACTCAAGATATTGCAGATGTTCCTTCATATATCGGAGAAGATGATGAGGTAAAAGAGGAAACTCCTGAAACTTTAAATGGTAAAAGAGTATTTAAAGTTACTCAAGAAGAATTTTTAAATTTCAAGAATGGTAAAGTAAACTGGTATTGGAAAAATCATACCAGTAATGATGAGATTATAAAATATGTAAGGAAAAATCCAAGTAAATCTTTTTATGTTAAATATAAGAATTTTATTTTTCTGGTAAAAAGAAAGGATTTTCCACAAGATTGATTTAAATTTAGTATAATAATAAGGAGTAAAAGATGAAGATTAATGATAGTGCAGGAACAATAGTTATTAATATGGAGTCTGAAAGTGATTTTAGGAATTTAAGAAAAGGATTAAATAATGGTCATAAAGACGCAGTTATCTTATCTAAATTTCCTGAAGCATTGGAAGTTTCAAATACTATAAAAACTAAATACAGTAATAATGGCAAAATTAGTAAAAATATAATGGTAAAACACGGTAGCGATTCATATTTTTTGAAAAGACCCTAAAAAAATTAAAAATAAAAAGGAGAATTAAATCATGGAAAAAATTGTGTTAGAAAATTACAAGAAATCTGTTGCTGGTAAGTCTGTAAATGTTTATTTAAAGTCAGGTACTATGTTGTCAGGTAAGATTGATGATGTGGATGATTTTTGTCTAATACTTGACAAAACAAAAACTAACTGTTTAGTATTTTTAGATTCGATAATTAGTATTAAAATTCCAGAAAATAAGTAAAGGAGAGATTTATGGTTTTAACATATCCAGAAATTCAAAATTTAATAGGTAAATATTATTCTCAAGTTTTCATAAACAATGAAATTCCTGAACAAATAATATGTGGTCAAGTTACAAGAGAATCAGCAGGAGATACAAATGCTTTTGCTAATGATTCTAATGGTGGATCCTTAGGTTTAATGCAAGTTGATAAAACCGCATTGCCAGATATAGGATATCCTGAAACTATAGATTTGTATAATCCCAACTTGAATGTCCAGGTTGGTATGAATTATGATTTGCAGTTTTTTAATGGTAAACATGGTAATCCAGATATTAACAATTTATCTGGTTCATTAAAAATTGCCATGAGTTTATTAAGTTATAATTGCGGACCAGGCAATTTCGAGGAATTATATCAGAATCATTTAGCAGATGGCTCTATTCAAACATGGGAAGACGCAGTAAATAATGAAAATTTAGTTTCAAATTGGATAAGTTGTTTAAAATATCCTCAAGCTATTTTTTATTTTGCTAATCAATATTATGGATTAAAAATAACCAAAACTATTAATAGTAATTGGTTCGAATTTCCATGTGTAATATTTTAGGAGAAAATATGTGGCAAAAAATTAAAAACTTTATTTTACAATATTTAAATTTTGATGATACAGCTGTAGAAGAAACAATAGTTATAATAAGTGTTATTTTTCTTATTAGTATGATAATTTTACTATCCTTTGTTTTTCTGTTTCATCAAGATATGCCTTCTAATATAACAAATTTTATGGAAGCAATATGGACATCAACAGTAGGCGCTTATGTAGCCAAAGGCATATATAAAATTTACAAATTAAAAAATACTAATAAATCTTAAAACTATGAATTTTTATAAAAAATACATCAAACCACATCTTTATCAATATATTGCTTTTATTATAATATTAATTTTAGCTACAATTTTATATAGACATTACTGGTATTCAACTAAAATTAAAATTGTTCCTAAAATTAAAACATTAACCAAAGTAATTCCAGTTACCAAAACTAAGATTAAATATCAAACTATTAAAGGACCAACTCAGATTCAATTTATACCTCAAAAAGAATACGAATATATAACTAAAACAAAATTACCTAAAGCATTTAAAAATAAGAAAGGTGTAGTGATATTAAAGACAGGTAAAGTTTTACCTTATGGTGGATATACATTAGTAACTTCTACATTGAATATGAAAAATGGCAAAGGTGGATTATATTTTCAACAATTACCATATCTTAAATCTAAACATAGTAGAAAATTCCTTTCCATAAGACCTAAATTTAAAATTGGTGCTGGTTATGGGTTTATGTATAATAATGCTTCTATTCTTAATAATAATCAAATGTCAATATTACTTTCAGCAAAATATAGATTTATAAGAGTTGGAAATTTTACAGGTGCAGTAGTGGATCATTTATACATAAATTCCAATCCTGTTAATTTTGCAGGGGTAGAAGGTTCTATAACTTTCAGGTAAAATAATAATGACTATAAAAAAACCTAAAGGATTAGTATTTGGCGGCGGTGGTGCCAAAGGGATATATCAAATAGGATATTTAAAAGGTCTCAGAGATAAATCTCAAAAAGACCCTTTTGAAAATGTTCAATATGTATCTGGAACATCTATAGGTACTATTATTATAACATTATTAATGTATAATTTCTGGGATTTAGACCACGATTATATAAGTGATTTAACTGAAATTATTAATTTTAGTGATTATAAACTTTTTTTAAGATTTGGATTAGGATTATTTCCTTTTTTGTTTGGATTTTCAAATGGTATTTTAGATAATAATAAAGTTATATATAAAAATCTTTTAAAATTAGTAAAAACAAAAAGTCCAAATTCTACTCCATCAGGAAATTTAGAAAAAGTATTTTTTACATCTACACAGATATCCGAAAATACTATTAAAACTTTTGAATTTAATCCAAGAGAAATGAAAGGTTTTTTGTATGAAACATTTAATATTGTTAGAACTGCTACTGCCAGCAGTAATATTCCTGTTTTATTTAAACCTTACTCAGTCTTAACACAAGTACCTAAAACTATTCATAATCCTCAAATTAGATATTACTATGACGGTGGATTAACTCAAAATTTGCCTATAGAACCATTATTAGGTAAAGGATTAAAACAAATAGATGTATTATCATTAGATTATCCTGAAATAGAAATAAAACAAGGATTAGGAATATTTGATACAATTTTGAATCTCACTGTACAAACTGGTGATGAATGGTCTAAAAAAGATTTTATTCAGAATCCAGAAGACAAAAAAACTAAAATCAATTTCATATACCCTAAAAGAAATTTAGGATCCTTGATTAATTTTTCTAAAACAAACCTTGATATTTTATTTAAATTGGGATATGATGAAGGATTTAATGCGATTTAAAGAATTCGTTCTAATGAACGAGGAAATTCAAGCAACTTCCAGAAAAAGTATAGAACATTTGGATAAATTTTCTCCATTGAAATTTCTTGAATTATTAAAGAATATAAAATTAAATAAATCCATAATAGTAAGGGAAAAAATCGATGGTTCTGGATTAAGATTTGGAATAATAGACGGAGAATTCTTTTGTGAAACTTCTTACAGTGGTCCGTTTAAACCAGGCGAATATACAAAAATTATCAAATCTAAATTTGGATATGACCCTACCGATTGGAGTATAGAATTTGATAATCTTTCTTATTATCTTTCAAAACAATCCCAGATATTAAATATTCTTAAAGAATATCAACCTTTAAAAGTTATTACAGAGGTATTATATAATCCACTTGCTAAGGATGAATTAGAAGAACTTGTTAAATTTGTACATATATATTATGACAAATCTAAATTAGGTAGCATTGCTACTTTAATTCCAATTGCAGTAATAGATGATTCAGGTGATAGGCATAGATTTGAAAAAATTATAATACAAAAATTAACATCGCTATCTAATTCAGAGTTAAAAATAATAAGTAATGTTTTAAACACTGATTTGGAGTTTGAAGTAGATGATTATTTAAGTTTGTTAAATGGATTTGATAATATAGAATATTTTTTGAAATCAAGAAAACAATCAGATTTAAGTACTAAAAATACCATTCTGGAAATAATAAATAAAATAAAAGATGATTTAAGAGATAAAGTTTTAAAACAATCCTATAACCTTTTAGGTAATGATTCAGAAGGATATGTTTTGGAGTTTCCAAACCAAAATATTAATCTTAAAATAACAACTGATACATTTAAAAATCAAATGAAAAAGGATAAAGAAAATGAAGCATAATAGAAAAGTTTTAAATGAAGGCGGAAATGCGATTAAAACATCTATTCCTATTAAAAAAGAATATTTGGATAAATCTTTACAATATGTATATTCAGAATTTTTACCAGCATTGAAAGTTAAAAAATCAGATACCGCTTTATTAGGTTCTACGGGTAAAAAACCTGTTTCTGGAGATATAGATTTTGCGATTGATATTAAACCTATCATTAAAAATAACAATAATATCCAAACTATTCAAATCGGA
>JAEHJW020009353.1_pt1 | contig 103438 bp, 110 predicted proteins | sample 9271431 | NCBI WGS metagenome assembly JAEHJW02
TAGTAATAAGCATATTATGTCGCTAATTTTTTATGAATGAAAGATTGATCTGATGATCCAGAAATCATCGAATTGGTTTTGTAAGTATTCATTGCAACAGTTTTATTGTTTATTAAAATTGTTGGAAAAACATTTTCACTAGAAAAATCTAAACTTTGTGAACCCTTGGCAAGAATCGTTCCCTGATACATACTCTTATTTGTTCCTAATAAAGCAACATCTTGTCTTGCACGATTACCAACTTCTGTATACCATTTACTGTATCTTAGATCATTCATAGCTGCTGGAATATTGTCATTTCTCATATCTCTTGTAAATGTTGGCCATTTTTCCCACCAATGAGGACCCATATTGAAAGTCATATCAATGAGGGCAGCTTTTCCCTGCATATTTAATTTATTGAAGTTTGGAATTCTTTCGGCAGCTTGTTTATGTTTAGCATAATCTGCTTTGAACATATCCATAACTTCTTCCTTACTAAATTGTCTATTCATATCTGATGGAAGATATTTTCCGATATAATGACCAATTCCAACAGTCCAAAATCCTCTAGTGTCTTTATATGGTCTATAACGAACACCTTCATGTTGTTCGATTAAGTTCATTATAGATGAATCTGATTGTGTTATATTAGGAAGTGAAACTGGTTTTTTAGCAACTGGTTCAAAGGTATTTGTTTTTTCTGGCACTTGTGAAGCAGAAGGTCTTTCTGGTTTAGCTTGTTGTTTAATTGTAACTTTCGGTTTCGTTTCTGATTTTGGAACAGTAACAGAAGATGATGTTTCTGGTTGTTTTGGAACACTCTTTGGTGTTTCAGGAACACTCTTTGGTGTTTCGGGTTTAGGCATATGAAAAACAGATTCGTCTTTCAATTCTTTTGGAACACTTTTCGGAGTTTCAGGAACACTCTTTGGTGTTTCGGGTTTAGGCATATGAAAAACAGATTCGTCTTTCAATTCTTTTGAAACAGTTTTACCTTCAAATTTATCAATTACAATTTCAGCTTTAGCTTTTAATACCTTTTCAATCTCTTGAATAAGTTTTTCTAATTCATCAAACTTCAAATTTTTAATATCTAACTCATCTAATATTTTATCAAACTCTTTACCTGCCATTTTATATATAACTTCGGCACCGAATAAAGTTAATCCTAAAGTTTCTAGAAATCCACCACTTCCTTTCTTTTCTAGTTTAGGATGAATATCGTGATGTTTGAATTTACCTCTACCTAAAAGAGCATCTATTAATTGCTTGTTTCTTTTGTCTTTTAGTTTTGAATTTTTTTCAATATCTTTAAATTCTTTTTTGTCTTTCTTTTTATTGTATTCAAAATTTTGAGATAATAATCTTAAAATGTTTTTCGTTGTTTCTGAAATAGAACCACTTACGCCATATCCATCAACATCATCTTTCAAATTCTTTTCACCTAAAAAGAATCTAGCATCTTTCATACTTCTACCCATCATTCTCGCAGCAATAGTAGTTGCGAAACGACTTCTACCAGTCATTTTACTGATTACGTTTAAAGGATCAAAAGCTCTTTTTATATTGGTAATTCTTGCCGTTGCCTTTTCTCCAATAGATTGACCTATGGCACCATGAATAGATGAACCACCAAGAATTTTATCGGTAATTAAAGTAGATATTCCAATAGATGAAACTCTATCTGCATTTTGATAATTTTGAAATTTCTGTTTGGGATGACCCAACATAGAAAATTCTTTTGAAGTAGCTGCTCTGGCAAATGTTCCATTTTTACCAAGAACAAACCAGTATCCTTTTCCTTCAAAGGCACTGGAATCCCATCCGAAAACTAAATCGTGCAGCTTTTTCGTAATCATTTCTTAGTTTGTTGTTTAAGTTTTTCGTTTTCTTCTTCAATATAATTTAATAATAATGTAACATAAATCTCACGTTCATATGGAATCATAGTTTCCAATTCAGCTAAACTATACTTGTGATGTTGCATTAGTGCAAAATTTGTCTGGTAATAGTTAGCCAAAGTATCATGACCAAAAATTAGTCGAAAAAACTTTCCAATCCCTCCACTGGAATTGTATGGTTGTATCCACATTTTGAACAAGTAACATGAATATCTTTCTTTAATGAGGGAAGATTGTCAAAGAATTCTTGTAGTTTTTCAAACTGTTCAGTATTTAAAGATTCGACAAATTCCATCAATTCTTGTGGTGATGCTTCTGATGCATAATAGAATTGTTCTCCATCATGAATATATTCGATGCTTTCTACAATCATTGCAAATGCAAAATCTGAAATATTATCTGCATTTTCGATTCTCTTTAACATTGAATAATCGGGATATTTCAACTTCACAGCGATGTTATCTGTAATTTTAATTACATCAGAAACTTCTTTTTCTTGTTCTACTTCCAACTCTAAAAGATTGACTTTAACATCCATTAAGTTACCACATTCTTTTCCATCAACTTCATTGTTACACTTATAACGATTTTCTACAATTTCGCCAACTGATTTTGCACGAAGATGAAGAAAATAATATTCAACATCAATTAGTGGTAATTTTGGAATATCTATATTTTCTGTGATCGTACAGTTGTTTAATATTTGTTCGATATTCGTTTGCATTGTGGCAATATCTGATGCTTCTAAAGCCATCAATAAATTTCTTTGTTCCTTAACCGTAAAAGGTCTATATTTAATTTTTTGTTTTGATAGAGGTAAAGTCAAATCATAGATTGGTGAATCTATCTTAGGTAAAGCCATAATTTAAACTCCTTAATTTTTGAATAATTTTGCGATACTATTCATTTGGTAAATTTGATCTAGGGTAGAATTTGAAGGACTATTTGGAATATTTTTAGATACTGAATGTGAATTCAAAACTTCTGTTAATGATTGAACACCAGCATTTATACCTGCATTGAGTGCTTGTTTTGCAAGTGCTTGAATTCCATTTTGTGTCCAATTATGATATGCAAAATCTACATACATTTTGTGAAACATAGTTTCGTTAGACCAATCTAAATCTAATTGATTAACTGAAATTGGAAATGCGTCGTTAAGAGTTACAGAATAACTTAGATTTCCTTGATTGTCATATTGATTAATTGTAACAGGAACTGCATAGTCAGCTTTATAACGAATATTGTAAGAATCATTTGGGTTAATCAATTGAATCCATGCGTCAAAGAAATATTTTTCTGCCATATCATCACTGACGTTCATAACAAACATGGAATCGTTAAAACTTGTCATGTATGGTTGTTTTTCAATTGGTCCATAAATTTTACGATCAATTGTTCCCAATGTAATACTTGGAAGTTGTGCTGCTTCACAACGAAATGTTATTTGTTTCGCAATGTTACGATATTGAATTAGTTGAAGTGGAATAGGAATTTGAATATCAAATCGAGCTGGACGAGCTAAATCTGTCTTTAGACTTGATAAAAAATCGTTAATCGAACCTGCCATCTTTTAAATTCCTTGAATTTTGTGTATACTATCTTTCCAGACTTTTGCTGAATTTGATTTTTTAAATTGTTGAACGGGAAGAAATAGTGCTGTTTCCCATTCATTTTCTTCTACCTTCAAATAATTAGAACCCATTTGTTTGTCCAAATATCTTTTGATACATGGAATAAATTGTTTATATTTTGATGTTCCTGAAAGAATATCATAAGTAACTTTTAAACGATCTGGACTATCTACCTTATATTTCATCAGTTTGTCCATAAATGCTGCCCGCATTGGAACTGGTAAATAATGAAGATTTAGTCCTAAAATACCATCGTTGTATTTGTCTAGTACAATTACTAAAGGAAAAATATCGTAATATGGTAAACTATCCGCATATTTTGGATCGTATAAAAAGAAGCAAACTTCTCCTCTCCATAATTGATTTTTTCGAACGTGTCTATCTCTTTCCTTTAATATCTGCTTTGAGTATGCTGGAGCATTCTTTTGGATATTTGCCGTTTTTCTTTTTAACCAATCCATACTATCTTTGGAAAACGCTTCATATTGGTTTTCAGATAGCTGTTTAGATAGTGACGTTAATTTAGAATCCATATGTTTATTTATTTGTTGAATTGAATAGTTCGTTTTCTGTTAGAATTTTAAATGTCCATTTTCTATCCAAACAATAATCTTCCGCAGCTTTCCATTTTGCTTGATTTATGCCCCAAGTTGCAACTTCAGTTAGATACTTTTTTGTTATTCTTTTTTGTGCTTTAGGTTCTTGTGTTTGCTTGAAAGGTTTGATTTCGATCATAAATACTTTAGGACCTGTTTTAGTGTCCAAATTCACAACAAAATCTACAAAATATCTATGTCTTTTTCCATCAATTGGAGAAATATATGGAATAGCTAATTCTTCTGAGGTCCACCAGATAACAGAAGGACTATTATCTAGCCACGTCATATATCGTGCTTCCCATGTACTGCGATAAATAATATTATTAGCATTACCTCTATACTTTTGAGGATTTTTTGGTTTAAATGTACCAGAATAAGACATATAAATTAGGATTAAACAATGGCATTAATCAATCAAATAGGCGGAATATCTACGGGATCAATTGCAGAAATTGCAAATGGTCCACTTAGTGAATTATTTAGTAATGGTGGAATAAAATCATTTCAATATCCCGCAGATTTGGGAAATGATCCATCAAGAATGCATTTCGTCCAATTCACTATTATGGATATGAAGCCATTAACGATGGATCTTAAAAAATCACAAACTGTAGCAGTAAACAAAACAACAAATGGAATTGAATCTGTAGTTAATGGATATAAATCTGGTGGAATATCTGGTGTGGTAAATGCGATTGACAATATTGGAAAAGCCGCACTTAATGATTTTGCACAACTGGCAACCCATTCCCAGGCAGCATTGCAACCACATACATCTAAAACTCAGGCAAAAATCAATCTGTATATGCCTGATACTTTATCTATCAATTATAGTCAAAACTATACTGAATTGTCTTTACAAGATGCTCTTGGTGGTCTTAATATTCTTTCGGGTATGGCAGGATCATTAATTCAAGATATTGAAAAAGGTGGTAAAAAAGGTAATATCGATAACATATTGTCTAGCTTTGTCAATCAATATGGAGCTTATGCTGGAGCAGAATTGGCTGATAGGGCATTTGGGACAAATATGACTCCATTGTTACTCAAAAAGGCTGGTAAAGCATTTAATCCTCAACTTCAATTAGTCTATCAAGGATTAGGATTTCGTAACTTTACGATGGAATTTATCTTTACTCCTAAAACTGCGGCAGAAGCAGCCCAAGTTAAAGCGATTATCAACACATTTGTATATGCTTCTCATCCGACAATTCCTCAAGACACTGCTGGAAAATTCTTTATTCCTCCTTCATATTTCAATATCGATTTTATGATGGCAAAATCTGGAGGATTTTCGGGTTTAATTTCATCATTAGAAGGATTAGGAAACCAAGCTGTTACTGGATTACCTTTAGGAAATCTTGTTGGAAATAGAACTGGACAATTAGGATTTAACTCGGCAATCGTTAACGATAGACTTTTTAAAGTCGCAGAATGCGTATTAGAAGATGTAAGTGTCGATTATGCTCCAAATGGTTGGTCAGCGTATGAAGATGGCGCACCAGTACAAACTAGACTTACTCTTTCATTCAAAGAAATCACTATTAATGATAGAAATCAAATGAAGAAAGGATTAATGTTCTAATGAGATATTTCGAAAATTTTCCTAAAATAGCTATTACAAATTCAAGTAACGTTACCATGCTGTATACAAACATCATGGCTAGAGTTAATTTTATTCCTTCACTATTAAATAATCCAGCTCTTTTCTATCAATACCAACTTCAAGATAAAGATAGACCTGATGTTATCGCAAACAAATATTACAATAATCCTTATCGTTATTGGATATTTTTATATGGAAATAATATCATTGATCCATTTTGGGATCTTCCCCTTGATTCAAATACATTTGAAATCTACTTGAACGACAAATATGGTGCGGCAGCAAATGCAAATAATCAATCGGTTATTGCATATACTCAATCTACACCATACCAATATCAAAAAGTTGTTTCATCTACAGATTCAACAACGTTAGAAACAACTGTCAGATATTTTAACATCGATGAAGCAACCTATAATAGTATGCCATCTAATTACGAAAATTATGGATTATTTCCAGATGGAAGTTCAGTAACTATTTCAATAACAAAGCAAATACAAACTATCTTTGATTATGAACTATCAACAAATGAAAATAAACGCAATGTAAATATTGTTAATAGTCGTTACGCTACACAAATGGAAAAAGCACTTGAATCTTTATTATCTCAATAATTAAAATATGTCATTACAAAATTCGTCATCACAAGTTAGTACAGATCCAAATGGAGATTCGAATTTAGCTATTCGTTTCAATAAGGACTATAACATTATTGGACTAGACATTTATTCGAGTGTCGTAAGTCCAGTAGATTTAATGCCAATGATGATTGAATTATCTTATTTTGAAGATATATTCAAGCATTTTATAAGCGGTGAATTATTGATAACAGATTCACAAGGACTAATTGAAAAACTTCAATTACACGGAAACGAATATATTAGAATTGCTTTTGCAAAAGATGGTAACACTAAAATAAAAATTGATAAATTGTTTCGTGTTTACAAAATATCACACAGACAAAAATCTAAAAATGGTGAAACGGAAACTTACATTATTCACTTTTGCTCAGATGAAGCAGTTATATCTGAACAATATAGAGTTTCAAAATCATATAAAGGAAAAACTGTAGCTTCTATAATTAATGATCTTTTAACTAATCATCTAAAAGTTCCAGCTATCAAATTGAAAAATACATTTATTGAAGATACAAAAAACATTTTTAATTTCGTTATTCCGAATTTAAAACCATTTGAAGCGATTCATTGGTTAACAAGTTTTGGTAAATCAGCAGCACAAAAATCTGTTGGTAACGATATGATCTTTTTTGAAAATGCGAAAGGATATAATTTCTGTTCTTTTCAAACACTTTTTCAAACACAACCATATTTTACATATCGTTACAATCCTAAAAATACATCCATAGCACAAAATGGAGATGATCCAACTGCAAAAGTTTTTAACGTATTATCCTATGAGATTATCGATAATTTCGATTCATTACAAAATGTTTCAAATGGTACATATGCAAATCGAGTAATTGGAATTGATCCTCTAATTCGTCAATATTATAATACAGATTTTAATTATGCAAAATATTATGGTAAAGCATCTTCTCTAAATAAAAATCCAGTAGTCAACAATCTTCAAAACAGATTTGGAGATGCACTTTATGAAACACCTACAGGACAAACAAAATTAACCGTTTCTAACAAGAACCAAAATACGGTACAATATGTGAATCAAAGAACAGGTTCTGTACCATTTAATTTTAATTACGACGATATTATTTCACAGAGAAAATCACAATTGTCTTTAAGTAATTATACACGATTGAAAATTTCAATTGCTGGTGATCCAAACGTTACTGTAGGACAAACAATCAATTTTGATCTTCTTTCTGGATCACCAGGATCACAAAATCAAGAAAAGCAATTGGATGCATTTTATTCCGGTAAATATGTCGTTACGGCAGTTCGTCATATGATTCAGACTGGTGGATATACAACAATTATGGAAATTACAAAAGACAGTGTACCTACTTCTTATAGTACAGTCGATAATACAAATCTAGCAATTAAAGCGTTGACAACAGGAAATATTTAATGGATCAAGCTAACTTTTTAGGACTAAATGGTTTTGTTTGGTGGATAGGCGTAGTCGAAAATCGATTGGATCCATTAGGTCTTGGTAGAGTTCAAGTAAGAATTTTTGGTCATCATACCGACAATAAAATTCATATTCCTACCGAAGATTTGCCTTGGGCACAACCTATTGTACCATTTGAAAGCACAACAAAACCACCTACAGAATCACAGTGGTTGTTTGGATTTTTCATTGATGGAAAATCAGCACAAATTCCATATTACATGGGAGTAATTCCTGGTATTCCATCACCTCTTTCTGACAATCCACAAATTGGTTTTACTGATCCAAGAACAATTAATCAACTGAAAAATGCTCCTCAATATTATGGTAAACCACAAGATCGTTATCCGTTGTATAAGGGAGAACCAACTACAAGTCGTGTTTATAGAAATGAAAATGTGGATACGACTGTTATTGGAAGAATTAATTCATCTTTAACTACAGGAATTCCAACTGCTGATGGCAATACTTGGGATCAACCACAACAGGCATATGCTGCAATTCCACCCTATGATGAAGTTAAAGAAACAGAATCAGGCCATTTACAAGAATTTGATGACACACCTAATGCAGAGAGAATAAATATTGCACATAGAACAGGTACTTATACAGAAATGAGACCTGACGGCAGTAAAGTAACAAAAGTTGTTAGTGACAATTATGAAGTTATCGTAGGTAACGATTTTGTCTATGTTGAAGGTAATTGCAATCTAACAGCAAAAGGAAACCTAAACGTACAATCTAGTGGAAACTTAAATGTTACCATTAATGGAAACGTCGATATGACAGTAAATGGTACATATACTGCAAAAGCATCTAGCTTTACATTTGATGGTCCAATCAATACAACTTCTACAATTACAGCGGCAGGTGACGTAATTGGTGGTGGAATTTCTCTAGATAATCACGTACATCCATATTCATCTGGCGGCACAACACAAAAACCTCAATAATAAAACTATGGCATTTCCAACAAATCCTATACAAAATCAAATTTACTTCGATATTAACGGAACATTTTTATGGAATGGTTCGGAATGGGTAATTATTGGTAATCCATCATTTGGAAATGTTTTTGCAAGTGGAAATACTGCGACAGCTAATATAGCAAATGATACACTATTCATAACATCAAACACACTTCAAATCAATGTAAATTCAATATCAAAAACTATCAATTTTGAAGTTGGAAATGTTGCCGTTGAAGTAACAAATCTAGAAAATTATATTACTGGAGTAAATGCTACTCAAAATGCTGAAATTTCTTATGCATTGACTACAGCGAATAATGCACAAAATTCTATTGTCGTAATTCAAGGTGTAGATACAAGTCAAAATGTTTTAATTGCTTCTGCAACATCATTGGCACAAGCAGCTTATAATGCGGCAAATGCAGCAGGCAGTTCTACGTTAGTACAGTTTGCAGCGAATACTGCCAATAGTGCATCTGCAAATACAATCTATACTCAAGGTGTAGATGTAACTCAAAACACAAATATTTCTTATGCTATAGGATTAGCTCAAGCAGCATATAATCAAGCTAACACAGATTACTTAAACAATCTAGTATTTTATGCTGCCGATAAAGCAAATAGTGCATCTGCAAATACAATCTATACTCAAGGTGTAGATGCTACTCAAAATACAAATATTACAAATTTGAGTACATCGTTAACAAATCAAATCACTTACCAACAAAACGTTGACAACGTACAAAACAATAACATCACAACAACACAAAGTTGGATAACATCTAACGTTGCTATAATTTCTGGAGTAGATGCTACTCAAAATACGAACATTTCATCCGCTATAACTCTGGCACAAGCTGCATATAATCAAGCAAATAGTGGTTCTTCTGGAACGATCAATGGTACATTAAGTGTAACTGAAAATTATACAACCATTGCATCAAATTATGATACTGACCAGTTTATAACATTAAATAATCAAACAAATATAACTGGACTTTCTTTTAGTCCCACTGATAATCGTGTTCTTACTGTTGGTGCTTCAAACAATGGAATATTCGGTACAACAACTCCACATATGTTTATTAGAACTGGTGGAGGAGATTTAGAATTTCAAACAGGAAATATTTACGTAGGTTCCACAGCATATTTTGGAACAAATTTATATTTGTCTGGCACATTATATGATTTCCAAAACAATTCGTATTATTTGAAACCAAGTGGAACATCCATTTTAAATGCATTAACAGTTCAGGGAACTTTTATTGGAACTCCTCTTTACTATGATACTCGTTCTACAAATTTTAATCCTTATACTTATCCAGGAATATCATATCATCTTAAAAATAATGGCATAGATGGTCTTTCTGATGGCGGTACATATCACGGAACATTAAATTTACAACAATGGACAGATCCATCTGGTGGCGCACAACATCAAATTGCTTTTACAGATAATGGACATATTTGGCACAGAATTGCTTCAAATACAACAACATGGCAAAATTGGAATGAAGTTTTAGACAGTTCTAATTATTCTTCATATGTGTTGCCTGGTACTGGTGGTACTATTTCTGGAAATCTAACTGTTACTGGAAATGAATATTTAACAGGAACATTTTACGATAACCAAAACACAAGTTATTATTTAAAACCATCATCATTGTCTCAATTATATCAATTGAATATTATAAGTGGATTTGGTCCTACTTCACAAAGAAATTTATATTTACAAAATCAAAATTCTTGGATGGGATTTCAATCAAATACTACGGTCGGATCATACAATTCCTTAGTTCAAGAATATGACTCATCTATTATATTCTCTAATGGTATTCAAGGACAAGGAGCATTAACAATTTCTCCTTGGAGTCTTAATACTGCTGGTATAAGAATTCAAAATACTGGTTCTACAACAATTTATGGTCCAGATTCAGCAACCGTATTTACATTAGAAACTTCTGGTGGTTCATTATTTTGGCAATCATTTACCAATAATCAATACTTGTGGTCATCGAATGCGGCATTGACTTTTGGTACATTTAATAATTATCCACTATATTTGGGAACAAATAATGGTGCTAGATTAACAATTGACAGTTCTGGTAACGTTGGTATTGGTACATTAACTCCCGGATATAGTTTAGACGTTAATGGTTATATTCGTAATAATCAAGAAATAATAAGTACAGGAACAGGAACAGGTCAATTTAGAGCAATTTTTGGAAATTATGGTGTAATTTTTAGAAATGATGGTACTAATTTTTGGATATTGTCTACTGCATCTGGAAGTCAATATGGAACATGGAATAGTTATAGACCATTCCAATATAATCTAACAACTGGTAATGTAGTAATTAGTGGAAATGGTAGTGTAAGTGTGACTGATAATTTATATGTTTCGGGTACAATTTATGATAATTCAAATACTAGTTACTATGTAAAACCAAGCTCTTTATCAGTCATTAATACATTAAATTCTATTAATGGTGGATCAGGATCACAATCAGCTATCAATATTTCAAATGGTAATGGTTATGGTGGAACTGGGTGGGCTGGAATAATGTCATGGACTAATACTGGTGCATCTAATCCAAATAAATTTTGGAGAATGAATCCAACAGGTGGAATAGAACTGATAAACAATGCGTATACTGCCACAATACTTTCTATTCAAGATAATGGCGATTTTAACGTTACTGGATCAATTACAACAAATGCTGGTTCAAGTCTACAGTTTGGTGGTGGTGCAGTTGCTGGTTTCTATTCTGATGGTACAAATGAAGCTATTCGCAATGCAAATACTTCTGGAGCATTATTTTTGCAAGGACCGAATGGTGGTACCACATACATGTATATGAATTCCAGTAGTATAACTATACCACTTAGCATATACAATAGTGGAACATTTTACGATAACCAAAACACAAGTTATTATTTAAAACCTAGTGGAACAACAATATTAAATTCTCTTACCGCAACAACTCTCGATATTCCAATAACATCCGGTTATATTAATGTTGGAACACATGGAACATTACATGATGATGGTAACTTCCACATTCATTCTACAACAGGAGGTTTATGGTTAAATGCGGCAGATAATACAGATAGTGTCAATATTAACGCTCAAGCAAATGGAAATGTTATATTAACAAATGGTGTTGGATATGTTTCTGTTAATTCTGGATTAAACTTAACACAAGGATGGAGAAATACAGCCGGTGCCACAACCAGTGAAATTTCTAATGACCTTTCATCATACAAAGCATTAATGCTTGTGGGTAATAGTAGTGCTGGAGGATCAAGACAAGTTCAAGTTTATGATGATCTTAATGTTACTAGTGGTAATTTTAATTTAAGTGGAACATATTATGATTTGTCAAATACTGGATACTATGTAAAACCTAGTGGAACAACAAATATCAATAATGTTAAAGTTAATGGAAATTTAATATTTGGTGACGGAACAGAAATTAATTCTTTCAATTCTTTAGGATTTAGAAATCGAATCATTAATGGTGATATGAGAATTTCCCAAAGAGGATCAGGTCCATTTACTTCCGGATACAGCTTAGATAGATGGAATATGATCTATAATGTTAATTCTAAATATAATGTTCAACAAAAATATGGTATTGGGTTATCATATTTTCCTGCAGATTTATTGATAACATCTTTATCGGCTTATACTGTTGCTGCTGGCGATGTTTCAGGAATTATTCAATCAATAGAAGGAACAAATATTGCAGATTTGGGATGGGGAACATCTGCCGCAAAAACAATGACACTTTCTTTTTGGGCAAAATGTAGTCTAACAGGACAATTTGGAGGAAGTATAACAAATTCCAGCGCATCGGTCGCACCAACTCGCACTCTTCCATTTTCGTATAATATATCTACAGCAGGTGTTTGGCAAAAATTTGTTATTAATATTCCAGGCGACACAACTGGTTCTTGGGCATCTAATACTTATCCAGGAATTTCTGTTATGTTTAGTACAGGAACAGGATCTAGCGGGCAAGGAACACCAGGTGTTTGGTCATCAACCGCTTATTATGATGCAACCGGTTCAGTTTCTTTAATAGGAACAAATGGAGCAACATTAGAAATTACTGGAGTACAATTTGAAGAAGGAACTGTTGCAACTCCATTTGAATTACGATCATATGTACAAGAATTATCTTTGTGTCGAAGATATTTCTTTACAGATGTTGGTGTTTTTTCACAATTTTCTATTGCTACTGGAGCTAATCAATATGCTGGCCAAACTGTAAGTTTTCCGGTATCAATGAGAGCTATACCATCAATTGCTTTTTCTGGTATTATTTACACCAATTCTACAGGTTTAGCGCCGCAATACGTAACACAAGATCATTATGCATTTAACTTTTATTCAACTGGTGCTGCGGGAGGATATGTTACATTTAACATAACAGCAAATGCAGAATTATAATTAAGGAATATTAAAATGTCTTTATATCGTTTAACACAACAGTCATCAATCATAAGAACTAGTGATAATACAGTTATTCCTAATGATCCTGCTAATAGTGATTATCAACAGTATCAACTTTGGCTTTCTCAAGGAAATGTTCCTGATCCTGTACCATTATCAGATTTAGCAAATAATCAAATTCAGATTATTAAAAACAGTTATAATCAAGCAATAAGTAATAATGTAACATATACAAATTCTGTAGGCACATTTGAATATCAAACAGATGTGAATTCTAGAAATAATATACTTTCAACTATTACAGGATTTTCTTTAGCTAATACTGTTCCTCCTAATTTTTATTGGCGATCTGCGAATAATGTAAATGTTCCATTCACTTTAACAGAACTTCAAGAATTGGCTCAAGCTATGTTATCACAAGGATGGACTGCTTTTGAAAAGAGAACAACTCTTATAGATCAAATATTATCTGCAAATACTGCAAATACGATAACTTCGGTTGTTTGGTAAATAAATAAAAGTAAATAGGAGAATTTAATGAGTGTCATTGCAAATACATCAAATCTTAATACATATGGACTTACATATGAATGGAAATTGAATTCATTAAAAATTCAAAATACTGCCAATTTATCGAATGTAATCACAAGTGTTTCTTGGACACTTACAGGTACAGATGCTAATGGATATTCTGGTATGTTTAATGGTGTTACACCATTAGGTCCACCAGATTCAAATAATTTTATTCAACTGACAACTATGAATGCAAATACTGTAATTTCCATGATTGAAAGTGAAATTGCAAATAATTCAAGCTATATTCAACACATAGACGATCAAATTTATAGTCAAATTCAGTTGAATTATGTTCTAGAAACTTCATTGCAAGGAAATTCTCTACCTTGGGCAGCTAACACATATACTGTTTAATAGATGGCACAAACACTTCAAAAGATTTATTCAGACCTTGATTTAACATTTTCGGCAAATCCAGTAACAAAAGACGTTTCTTTAAGTTACGATGATAATGCCGTAATCCGTTCTGTTCGAAATCTTCTACTTACTAACTATTATGAAAGATTATTTCAACCAGATTTAGGTGGAAATGTAGACGCACATTTGTTTGAATTGGCTACTCCAGCTACAGCAGCTTCACTAGAAACAGAAATTACTAATGTTATCAATAACTTTGAACCAAGAGTTAACTTAATTTCTGTAAATGTTGCTGCAATTGAAGATAAAAATATGTTCTATATTGAACTAACATTCTTTATCGGAAACAATACTCAACCATCATCTATCAACTTATTACTACAAAGATCACGATAATGGCAAATACAAATATTCAAATAGCAGATTTAGATTTTGCTACAATCAAACAAAATTTTATTACATATCTTCAAGGTCAAAGTACCTTTAAAGATTATAATTTTGCTGGTTCAGGTCTTTCAGTTCTGTTGGATGTTTTAGCATATAACACACAATACAATGCCTACTATTTAAATATGGTTGGCAATGAAATGTTTTTAGATACAGCACTTTTAAGAAATTCAGTTGTATCTCATGCTAAATTATTGAATTATGTTCCTCGTTCAAATATTGCTCCATCAGCAGTTATTAATGTTGCTTTTTATGGCGTAACATCATCTTCTGTTACTATTCCAAAATTTACAAATTTCATGTCGGAAGCTATTAATGGAATTAACTATAATTTCGTAACTACAGATTCGATAACAGTAAACACAGATGCAAACAATAACGTGTACTTCAATAATTTAACAATTTATGAGGGAACACCTGTTAATTATTCGTTTACTGTGGATAGTACAACGAACCCAAATTATATTTTTGAAATTCCAGATGCTGGAATTGATACCAATACATTATCTGTAACTGTTCAAACATCTGGATCAAATACAGCATATCAAGTTTTCACAAAAGCACAAGATTATTCTGCCGTATCTTCAAATTCTGCCGTTTACTTTTTACAAGAAGGTCTTAATGGAAATTATGATATACAATTTGGTGATGGTATTTTAGGACAACAATTATCTGATGGAAATATCATTTATGTAAGTTTCATTTCAACAAATGGTACAGCATCATTAGGTGCAAATAATTTCGTATTAGTTGATTCGATTTCAAATTCATCAAATGTTTCAATAACATCAGTTTCCAGTGCAACAAATGGTCAAGATAAAGAAACAATAGATTCCATTAAATTTACTGCTCCAAAAGCATATGCTGCTCAAGGACGAGCAGTAACAAAAGATGATTACATCACAGCATTACAAACTAATAATATTGGTATTTCTTTTGATGCAGTAAACGTTTGGGGCGGCCAAGAAAATAATCCACCAGTTTACGGTCAAATTTTTATTTGTTTAAAACCATCTGGATCATATTCTCTAACTGATACACAAAAACAAAGATTGATTACCGACGTTTTAAATCCAATATCTGTTGTTACGGTTGTTCCAACTATTGTAGATCCAGATTATAATTATTTGAAACTTACGATTAATGCTACATATAATCCAAGATTGACAACGTTAACAACAAGTCAAATTCAACAACTTATAACAAACGCTGTAAATTCTTATGCCTCACAATATTTGAATACATTTAATTCAACATTTTCATCTTCTCTTTTGAATTACATTATTTCTCAAATTGATCCATCAATTATTGCTAGTGAAATATCATTGAATGTTCAAAAGAAGTTTTTCCCACTTACAACTGGTTCAAATTCATATGAATTGAATTTTGGTATTCCTCTTCAAAGAGGAATCTTAACTAGTGGTATTTCAAGTTTACCAACTTTAGAATTTAGAGATCCTATTAATCCAACAAATACAATCACAGGAGTATATATTGAAGAAGTTCCATCGTATTCGGCAGGAATAGATTCCATTAATATTATAAATCCTGGATTTGGTTATTTGTATCCACCAATTATCAATATTGTTGGTGACGGTACAGGTGCAACAGCTAATGCTTCAATTGTTAATGGTTCTATTAGTGCAATAAATATGATTAATAGTGGAAATAACTATACCCAGGCAGCGGTAGTTATTGCAAACGATCCTAGAGATACAACAGGTAAATTAGGATCAGCTATTCCAATTATTCAAGGACAATATGGAACTTTGAGAAGTTATTATTATAATAATGGAACAAAAACAATATTAAACAATAATGTCGGTACTGTAGATTACGTTAACGGAATCATCAACTTAAATTCTTTCAATCCAGTTTGGATTGATAATCCATTGGGTCAGTTAACGATTACAGCTAACCCAACAACAACAATTATTTCATCAACTTACGATAAAATCATCACAATTGATCCATATGATCCTAACTCAATAGTTGTAAATCTAAAAGCAACAAGCTAATATGATTCCAAATAATTATAAGAATTCATTATTAATTCCATCACAACTTCCAGAATTTATTAGGGATAATCCTGATTATTCCAATTTTGTGACATTTCTTCAAGCATATTATGAATGGCTTGAGCAAACGGATAATGTTGAAGATCGTGCAAAAAATATTTTGAATTATATTGATATTGACAGAACTTCTACTGAATTTTTGCAATATTATATCAATGACTTTTTACAATATTTTCCATCAAATGCCCTTCTTTCCGAACAAAAAGCAGTAAAGATTGCGAGAGAATTGTATCAAAAGAAGGGTACACCTTCCTCATATCAATTTCTGTTTAGAGTATTATATAATTCGGATTTTCAAATTTTCTATACAAAAGATGCAGTATTAAAAGCATCAAATGGTATTTGGTATGTACCTAGAAGTTTAAAGTTGGCTTCATCAGATACTAATTTTTTGACAGTAAACAATCTAAGAGTTTTTGGTGAAACATCAAAATCTATTGCTACAATTGAAAATGTTGTTTTATCTCAAGATAAAGTAGAAGTTTTCATTTCTAATATTGAGCGACTTTTTCAATCTGGTGAATTCGTAAGAGTGGTAGACAATAACAATCAAGATGTATTGTTTAATGGTCAACCATTAGTAGCTAAAATTGTAGGTCAAATTAGTGCAATTAATATTGATCCTTCTCATAGAGGTCTATTGTATCAGCCTGGAAATCCAGTAGTTGTTTATGGTGGTTTAAATTCAAATACTGGTTACGGTGCAAATGCGGTTGTCGGAAGTACAACTTCTGGAGCAATTCAACGTATTAACGTATTAAATGGTGGATACGGATATAGTCTTGGACCAAATCCTCTTATTTCAGCAAATAACTTTAGTTTATTGAATATAAATGGTGGTGGTGGAGCCATTGCCAATATTGCTTCTGTGGACGTTACACAACAACTTACAATCAACGTTCCATCGGATACAATTCAATTAAAATCTTTAATCACATTAAATGCCAATAATTTCTATTTTGCTAATATAGCAAATTCCAACATCAATAGTATTATTGCCCAAACACTAACATATGAATCAATAAACGTTGCTCCAATATCTTCAATTATTGTAAATAACGGTGGCGGTGGAATTAATACTATTCCAACAGTTACAGCAACGTCTTATTACAATACAGATATTCCTCAAGATTATCAAGATTTGTCAGCATTAGGTATTTTAGCTCCAATTGTAATTTTAAATGGTGGAAATGGCTACACAAATAATGACACGATTGTAATTTCTGGAGGTTCAGGAATAGGAGCAAACGCAATTGTAACATCGGTATCAAATACTGGTGCTATTCTTTCGGTAGCATACAATCAACCTAATGCAAATATTTGGTTAGGTGGAATAGGTTACACTAATGCTGATCTCCCAACAGTTACAGTTATTTCCGCTAATAATCAAGCATCTAATGCATCACTGTATGTTCCAGGTATTTTGGGAACTGATGCCACATTCTCATTAGCCGTAGATCGTGTAGGTTCAATCACGACAATTAATCTAATTGATGGTGGTGAAGATTATGTTGCTGCACCAAATGTTTCATTAAAAGTTCAAGATATTCTCGTTTCCAATATTTCTCTATTAACACCTCCAACAAAATTGGACACAATTTATCAAGGTGCTAATATTAACGTTGCAACATATCAAGCTACCGTAAATTCATTTGTATTAATTTCACCAGACAACAATCCAGCAAATTCCGTATACAGTTTACGTGTTTTCAATTATAATTCTATTCCAGATAACAATAATGGAACATTAAACATTGATGGAAAAAATATCCATCTTGTAATGACGAACACAAATGTATTACTAAATGGTACGCAATCTTCTTATAATCCACAAGGTATTATTACCTATGGAGATGGAAATGCATTAGCAAATGCTCAATACTTGAATGGACTTGTTATTGGACAAGGACAATATTTATCTACTGCTGGACAACCAAGTTCATATGACGTACTACAAAGTTCAACATATAACAACTACACATATATTATTACGGTAGAAAAAGAAATTGCTCGTTATCGTGATATGTTGTTGAACCTATTACATCCTGCTGGATTACAGGTTTTGGGACGTTATGCTATCAAATCCGAAAGTGCATATGATTCCGATATTACAGAAGGATTTACTTATGGATATCCTCTAGCTTACTATTTCAATACAAATGCTACAGTTTCTATTGAGGTTCCTAATAATTTTACAGTAAAATCTAACAACATCATTCGATTCAATAATATTGGAAGCGCAAATATTGCTCAAACAATCTTTAATGGAACTTACATTGAAATTAATAGCGGTTACTATCAAAATGTATATGCTCAAGCAATCAATGTAGATTATGCAAATAATGAAGTAGAAATTGACCAATATGTTTGGTTAGCGTTCTCAAATGTCTTTACCGCATCTGCAAATTCTGGAAATAATTACATAAATATAAACAGCGTAACGAATTCCTATAATCTAATCAATGGTGGTAATTATAGTAATGTGTCATATCCAATGATGGATATTGTCCATGCTAATGATTGGATTACATTTAATGATGGAAACATTTATCAGATAGCATCGATAAATTATACAAATAATACCATCTATTTGACAAGTTCACTAACAAATTCTTATAATGTTTCAAATGTAAGTGTAACAAGAGGAAATAATTACATTTCATCAGACGTTCAAATTTATGGAACTGTAGGACTTCAATATATTCCTGAATTTATAACTGAATCTGGAAACACAATTATTACCGAAAGTGGTTCAACCTTACTAATAGAATAAAGAAATAATATGAGTACAATTAAAATTTCGGAATTAACTCCATTATACAATTTCAATTCAAACACTTCAAATACTTTATTTGTAGTAGTTGATCTTGGCAATAATGTTACGCAACAAATAAGCTATCAAACACTTCTAAATCAAGTTTTTGGTAATGTTTCTGTTATTAATTTCAGCGATGGTACTATTCAAAGTACAAATTCTGCGTCATTTTCATATTCAACAGCAAGCTACAATCAAGCAAATGCAGCATATTCTTTAGCAAATACTGCAAATTCAACTGCATCATATGCTAATAATCTTGCAAGATCAGCTAATACTTTAGCAACAACTGCATATAATAATTCAGAAACAAATTTAACTCAAATAATTTATTTGGGTGGTGCATTGAATACTGCAAATGCAAATACAGTTTCTTTGCAGGGCGGATTAAATAATGCAAACGCAAATATTATCTCACTTCAGGCATATTCAAATGCTGCCTTCGCAAAAGCTAATGCGGCCTTGGCAAATACAAACGGTGCTATATTTGGTGGAAATTTATCTGTTACAGGTACATTAAGTGTTGGTAATTTTGTAAATCCACAAAAAGGTTTTGTTTATACACCAAATGTTCAATTCTCAACTCCTACACTTACTATCGATTTTACTAGAGATTCATTGATAAAAACGAATAGTAGTTCAGGATTAGTTGTATCATTAACAAATTTCTATGCTGGTAAAGAAGTAATTCTTTGGTTTACGAATAGTGCTGGAAGCACACAATCAGTAACACATGGTGGACTTGCCAATAATTCTACAGTAAACAGCACATCATTTAGTATGCCATCTAACAGTACAGCATATCTAAGATATTTTAGTATTGATGGAACATTAAGCAATACTTTTGTAGCAGTAACTCACGCATAATAATTATGGCATATCAAAATCTATTAACGAATGGTTCTAAAGTAACAATGATCGGAGAAATCTATTATTCTCCAAATGCTGTTCTTTTATCAAATCAAAACAATCCATTATATACGACTTATTGTTTTCTTGGAAAAGTTGGGCCATGGCCTAATGATGCAAATCCACCTCTTCCAACACAAGATCAATCATATCTAAAACAAGTATTCAAAAGAATTTTTGCCGTCAAAAAATTGACATCCAATAACATTTCTCCGGTAATACCAAGAATAGATTGGACTGCAAATACAGTTTATGATTATTATCAAGATAGTGTATATATGGGTCAAAAAGATATTAATGGAAATTTAGTATATTCTTTCTATGTTAAGAATAAATACGATCAGGTTTTTAAATGTCTTTGGAATAATAATGGTAGGGTTTCAACAGATGAACCATATTTTGAACCAGGTTCATACAATACAAATAACGTCTATATTGGACCAAATGATGGTTACAAATGGAAATATATGTATGTAATCGATTCAGGTAAGAAAAATCTTTTTATGGATTCAAACTGGATGCCTGTACCGTTAGTAAATTTTGGACCAAATCCATTAGTTTCTTCTGCTGGTTACGGAAACATCGATGTAATCAATTTAACGAATTCAGGAAATAATTATAACCAATCTGTAACACCAATAACAATTACTATTGTTGGAGATGGTACTGGAGCTACAGCTATTCCATTAATATCAAATAATGCAATTATTGATATTGAAGTTACTGGAACAGGAACAAATTATACGTATGCAAATGTAATTATTAATGGTAGTGGAACCGGTGCGACTGCGATTGCACCAGTATCGCCTATAGGAGGACATGGATTTGATCCAATTTCTGAACTTGCTTGTTCTCATGTGATGTATAGCGTCGAATTTAATGGATCAGAAGGTGGTTTATTACCGACAGGAACAACTTCAAATCCAGTAGAGTTTCACCAAATTGGATTATTAGTAAATCCTGTAGATCAAAGTTCTTCTCCTAATCCAGCAAATACTTCTGTTTATTCTACAACAACAGATGTTTATGTAGCATCTGGTTCAGGTTCATTCACAAATGATGAAATTGTATACCAATCTTCAGATCAAACTTTAGCAAATGCTACATTTTCTGCAACAGTATTATTTTTTGATCCAGGAACAAATGTAATTTACACAATAAATACTACAGGTACTTTAACGTCGAACAAACAAATTTATGGTCAAAGTAGTGGAACTGCGAGAACAGTTTTAACTTCATCTTTACCAACATTTGAAATAATGTCAGGATATATTTCTTATATCGAAAACTTAAGTGCGGTACAGAGAAGTGCTGACGGAATAGAACAATTTAGATTCGTACTATCTTTATAAAATAAGGTAATTCAAACATGCTTAATTTTAATACGCAACCATATTTTGATGATTTTGATCCTTCAAAGAATTTTCATAGAATTCTTTTTAAGCCTGGATATGCAGTTCAAGCCAGAGAACTAACACAATCGCAAACTATTCTCCAAGATCAAATTTCAAAATTTGCTGATAATATTTTTTCACAAAATACTCCGGTTACAGGAGGAAATGTAACAACAAATCTAAATTGTTTTTATTTAAAACTAAATCCAATTTATGGTGCAGTTAATATTAGTGCTACAGCTTTCTTAAACAGAATTATTCAAAATTCTACAGGTACAGTTCTAGCTAAAGTTATAGCAGCAACAGAAGCGACAGGTGGTGATCCTCCTACATTGGTAATTACTTATTTTACTGGTAAACAATTTGCGGCGGGAGACCTAATTGCAACAGCTGACGGTTCGAACCTATATGCTAATATTGCAATTGATACAGGATCTAATAATCCAGTAGGAAAATCATCTACAGCATCTATTTCCGATGGCGTATTTTACGTTGTCAATGGTTATTCAATCTCAAATACTCAAAATGCAGATGGTTCTTATTCTCAATATTCTATTGGTAATTTCGTAGCGGTACAACCACAAACTATCATTCTCGATAAATATGACAATTCTCCATCATTAAGAGTTGGATTACAAATTACGGAAACTGTTTATGATTATGTAAATGATAATTCACTACTTGATCCAGCTGTAGGAGCATCTAATTATCAGGCTCCTGGTGCTGATCGTTATGTGATTACGCTATCTTTGGTAACATATCCTTTAACAGTAGGAAATGACCAAGGTTTCATTGAACTTGTTAGAATTGTAAACGGTCAAATCATCAAACAAGTTGACAGTACAGTTTATTCTGTTATCGACGATTATTTTGCAAAACGTGATTATGAAACAAACGGTGATTATATTGTCAATGATTTCAAATTAACACCTTACGCAAATACAGTGAATTCAAATCAATACGATTTGAAAATTGGTAAAGGTATTGCATATGTTCGTGGATACAGAATTGAAAATCAATCCGATTTCATTCTTACAAGTGATAGAGCTAGAACTTCTGCAACGATCAATACAAATCCAATTTTTGTAGATTATGGAAACTATTTCGTTGTAAATAATGTTTCTGGTGTGTTCGATTACACCCAAATGGAATCTGTAGATTTACATTGTGTTCCAGCAGAAAACATTAATTCAGCAAATGCAAATACTTATTTTTCAACATATGTTGGAACAGGAAACATTAGAAATATTCAATATGTTTCAGATACATTAGATTCAAACACATTAAGCTATGTTTATAACTTTTATGTGGATAGTGTCCAAACATCAATTTTATCTGGAACTGTAGGATCAACCACATCAACAACAATTACTATTAATGATGTCGGTGATAATTTTAGTGCTATTGCAAATGCATACTACGGCACAACAATTACAACATCTTTAGGTGACACAAGAACAATTGTTTCTTATAGTGGTACTACAAAAACATTTACCGTAAATAGTCCATTCACGATTACTCCATCAACAGGATCAACTTTCAGTCTATTATTTGGAACATCAAACATCGATTCGATCGTTGTTCAAAATGGAAGCTATGTTGTTACAAGTAAAGCAAATATTGCTCTTACTGGAAAAACTAATGGAATTTCTACCGGTGCAACAATTTTCGAAAATACAAATGCTCCAGAATTGTTATTTGTTCTTGGAAATCCTTTTGTATCTTCTGTAGGATCACCTTCAAATTATACTTCATCTAAGGTATTCAGAAATATTTCTGTAAGTGGTGGAACTACATTCTCATTATCATTACCCTCAACAGGGCCATTCAGTTTCTTAGGAACTGGTGTATTGAGTGCCGATGTAATTAAGCAAAACTTTACAGTGGTTGATACTGTTACAGGAAACATTCTAGATTATTCAACATCTGGAAACACAGTAAACGTTTCTACAACAACTGCTACATTTACTTCCGCATATTCACATACAAACCCAGTAGATGTATATTCAACTGTATTTGTAAGTGACGCACAAAATGGTGTTGTTCTTAAAACAAAAACACTGGTTACAGGAAATACTGTAGCTTTAGGTACATCATTTGTTGCGGTAAATAGTAATACAAATGTTGATTTAACTGCTGCTCAAACACAAGTTAAAAACATTGCCACAAAATCTGGCAAAATTTCATTATATGTATCTGACGTTAAGAAAATTACAAAGATTATTGATACTAAAGGACAATCTGGATCAGCACTATTTACAGATTCTCTATATGATGTAACTAATCTTTATCAATTAAATAATGGTCAAAAAGATAGTTATTACGATCATGCATACATCAAGCCAATTCCAGGTGCACCAAATCCATCTGGTGATCTAATTATCGTCTTTGATTATTATTCACATTCAGGTGGTGATGGATATTTCAGCGTAAATTCATATGTAAATGAATCATACGCAAATATTCCATCATATACTAGCACACATGGTACTACATATAATTTATCTGATGTTTTAGATTTTAGACCAGCTAGAACAAATGCAACAACTGCATTAACATTCTTGATTTCGAGTCAATCAAATTCTAGTTATACCACAAACTATGGTATTTTGATTCCTAAAAATCTAACAGAATATATTAGCAGTTATTCATACTATCTTGGTAGAAAAGATAAACTTGTACTATCAAAGGATAAGAGTTTTCAAATTATAGAGGGAGCTCCTTCATCTAATCCAATTTTACCAACTGAACCAAATGGATCATTGGTATTGGCAGATATTTCCCTAGATCCATATACAGCTTATGTACCAGGTGAAAATCCACCTGGAGTATCGCCAAATCTTTCAATAAACAAGATTCCCCATTATCGTTGGGCAAAGAGTGATATTACAAATCTACAATCTAGAGTTAATAATCTAGAATATTACACCTCTCTAAATCTTCTAGAACAAAGTGCTCAAGCACTTCAAGTTCCAGATTCTAATGGACTAAATCGTTACAAGAATGGTATTCTTGTAGATGATTTTTCATCATATCTAACCGCTGATTCATCTAATCAAGATTTTGCATCGAATATCAATATTCGTACACAAAGACTTGGTCCTATCAGTGTCGTTGAAAATTTCCAACTACAAAATCCTGTTGTATTGGGAAGTTTAGGAACACTTGCTAATACAAACACATATGCAATTTCATCTATTAATGGTACAGGTACAAATCTATTCACATTACCATATACAACTGCAAATGTTATCGTTCAACAATTAGCAAGTAGTACAGTTAGCTTAAATCCATTTAGCGTAACAGTATATCAAGGAACTGCTCAACTTACACCTCCAATGGATAACTGGGTTGATAATCAACAAGCACCTGCTATTTTGATTACAGATCCTACAATGCAAATTTATCAACAAACTAACGGTGTAAACATTACTAATGCTGGTGATTTCGCAACAATTCCTGGAACTACAGTTTCTTCTGCATCAAGTTATTCTACAAATGTGTTAAATCATGGTAGATTTAACGGACCATTTGGAAGTCAAGTTGGTTATACAGCAACAACTACACAAACATATACCTCTTCACAAGCACTTGGAAATGTAACTACAACTGCCGGTTACTCAAAAGTTTCATCATTGGTTACAAATAACGGATACATAACAAACATTGCAGTTTTACCATATATTCGTCCACAACAAATTGTGGTTAAAGCAAAAGGATTGTTATTGAATGCAAATGTATCTACATGGTTTGATGGAATAAATGTAGATCAATATATGAGTTCTCCAGATATTCTTGAATTGACTAGCGTTAATGGTCAATTCAAAGATGGAGATATTGTTGGGTTTAAAGATTCATTAGGAAACTTTAATCCTGTTGCCCGTGTAATTACTGCACAAGTTACTTCTCCAAATGTTATTGGGAGTCCAAATGGGGTTTTCATTACTGGTTATAACGTAAGATTGTATGTTGCTAGAATTCCAGGAGCTCCATTATATACAACCGGATCAACAGTTACAAATGCTTATTACGACCAAAACGGTAATTTTACTGGAAGTACAGCATATGGTCAATTGAACACTTCAAATGGTGTTTCAAATATTTCATCATCCGGTCAAGTAACTGGGGTTGGTGGTTCTTATTCAAACACTTCTGGAACAAATCTTCAAATTTATAAAGTAAGTTATCCAAACGGTTGGTCATCATTTATGAATCAATATGCAGTTTGGGGAGATTTGAATAGATCATTATCTTATAACGCAACATTTACTTTCGTAGCTTCTGAAACTGGAACATATACAACTTATTGTGCGGCAGATAATGGTGCATCATTTACAATTTATAACGGCGCAACATTAATTTCAAGTTTTTCAACTAGTCAAACTTATGCTACAGTTCAAACTGGAACAGTTTCATTGATAGCTGGTCAAACATATACAATCAATTGGGCAGCAACTAATGATGCAGCATTTACTCCAGCTGGTGTAGCTCTAGTGTTGAAATCTCCATCAGGAAATATTGATTTTGCATCTTCAAATCCACCAAATCTTTCATATACATCTGTTCAATCAGAAACAACTATGCCTTTAGGTGGAGCATATTTTACTGGTGTAACATCATTGAAATTGGATCAGGCAGCATCAAATATTAACAATTTTTATGTTGGAGCAACAATAAATATTACTACAAAATTGGTTTACGATTATACAACACAAACAGCATCATATGTTCCACCTCCACCAGCTCCAAGCGGTGGAGGTGGGGGAGGCGGAGGTGGGGGAGGCGGAGGTGGATGTTGTGTCGTTGCAACAGAAATGACCATAAATGGATATTGGAATTATGCTCAACTTGTTAATCTAAACAAGTGGGCAATTAAGAATCTAGATACTAACTGGATCGGTAATTCTCTCCATAAAGGTTATCACATTATTGCACCAAAAATTATTATTCCTCTAATGAAAAATAGTAATATTGGTAAAAAATATTGTGAATGGTCATTTGAAAATGCTACAAATATGTTACGTGGTAAAAAGTTTAATCCACTTTCAATTCCAAATAGTTTAGTTTGGATGACAGCAATGACGATTGTTGGTATATTCACACGAAAAGAAAGTGCTGAAAGAAGCTGGAAATCTTTATATAAGAGAAAATAAAGGATCATAAATGTCTTATAATTTTAATAATTCAGGAACACAATATCTAAGTAGCATTTATAATTTTAGCGCAAAGATTACATCTTACGACGCAAACACTAAAATTGCTACCTTAGATACTCCAGTAGACATTTCATTAGGATATAATGATTGGGCAGGAATTGTAACTTCACAATATAATATTTTTGGACAATCCGTTAATATTGCAGAAGCAATTCAAAATGGAAATACAATTCCTTATCTATCGACAGATGAAGCTGGTAATTTTGTTGGTATTTTTAACGTTCCATCAACTACATTCCAAACCGGTCAAAGAGTATTTCGTATTGACAATAGAACAGTTCCTAGTGATCCTACCACAGCAACAACTTATGCGGAAGCAACATTTACTGCATCTGGACTATCAACATCATCACAACAATTAAATTTTTCACCATCTGTTGATTCTGCTGCTTCTACATTCACTCAAGTTTCGCAACTATCTTCTACACAAGTTTCTACAATTACAACATACACTCCATGGGATCCTATTGCACAATCCTTTATTGTGTCAAAAGATAATTATCCTAATGGTCTGTTTATCAAAAGCGTTAAGATTTTCTTTGCGACAAAACCATCTACAAACATTCCAGTCACATTATCAATAGTTGGAACTTTAAATGGTTATCCGAATGGTCAAGTTTTGGATTATTCAACTGTAACATTAGATGCAAGTCAAGTTGTAACTTCATCTTCTCCTCATTATTTGGATCCAACAACATATACAGAATTTGTATTCCAAGCTCCCGTTTATATTCAACCAGGTACTCTATATGCGTTGATGCTGAAAGCAAATTCTCCAGACTATACGGTTTATTTGGCACAACAAAATTCTACAGCAATTGCATCTACAGCAAAAGCATTACCAACAGATCCAACACCAACAACTATAACAAAAATTGGTGCTGCACCATATGTTGGTGCACTATTTGAATCTCAAAACTCAATTACATGGACAGCAGATCAAACAAAAGATTTAATGTTTGTTATCGATCAATGTATATTTGATACATCTGTTCAAGGTGCAGTTCAATTTGGTGTACCACAAGGTTTACCATATCGTAAAATGCTATTGAATGATATTCAACATAAATTGGACGCAAATAGCTTATCAAATCTATATGGTAATTTCTCTAATGATCAATTAGTGGATGCAATCAATCTAACAACAACAGATTTTGTACCAACAAAAACTTCTATTAATTATGAATATCTAACAACACTTTATAATGGAAATGCAATTGATGGTCCATATTTTGTAGTTCCAGGAGCTTTTGCATCACCAACACCTGAAAACATTCATCTGAATGATGGTAAAGGAGAAAGAATTCTTCTTTCAAGTGTACCAAATTCATTTAGTCTAACTGCAACACTATCTTCAACTGATCCAAACGTTTCACCTATTATTTCCGATGACGGTGTTTCATTATATAATGTTCGCTACATTATTAATAATATGGGATTAAGTAATAATGTTATTTCAGTTGCAAATACAGGTACAGGATATCATGTAAACACAACATCAATTATTGTTTCAAATCCTGATGTTGGAAGTGATATTGCACTTCTTGCTCCAGTAATCGATGCAAACGGAAACGTAATAAGTGCTTATGTTACATATTCTGGTTCTGGATATCTAACAACTCCAACAGCATCGGTTGTTGATTCAAATACAACCCCAGGAACTGGAACTTCAATCATTATTCATGGTGAAGATCAATCATTTGGTGGTAATGGTATAGCAAAATATTTCACTAAGAAAGTTGTATTAACTCCTGGAAGTGATTCTGGCGATCTTCGTGTATATTACACTGCCTACAAACCACAAGGAACAGAAGTTTATATTTACTATAAGATTTTGAGTAGAACTGATACACAAAACTTTGATGATGGATATTGGCAATTGATGACACAAATCACAAATACAAACACATATTCTTCAACAAGAAACGATTTGATTGAATATGAATGGGCACCTGGAATGAATAATGTTGCCAACAATCAATTGTCTTATGTAAGCACAAATGGTCAAACTTATAATAATTTCAGTCAATTTGCCATTAAAGTGGTTATGGCAACTAACGATAGAACAAATGTTCCATTCTTGACTGATATTAGAGCATTAGCATTACCTTCAGGAACAGGATTGTAAAATGGCAATAGTTAAAGTAACAGATTCTAAATTTGTTAGAGATACAAAATCAATGGCTCTAATAAACACAGACGTAACAGAAAAAAATGAATACATCGCAAAAGTGAGAATGTTACAATCTCAAAAATCTGAAATAAATAATATTAGAGATGAATTTCGTAATGAATTAAGTGAATTAAATAAAGATATTCAAGAATTGAAAGATATTTTACTAAAAATACTTAAAGACTAAAGGTTAATATGGCTATTATTACACAAATAACGACAGCAAATACCTTTGCACAATGGTTAGCATCAACAGTGCAATTGATAGGTGTAAATAACGATTTTTATGCTAACAATTTTACTAAGCCAACCGGAACACTATTTCTTGGTGATCCAACCCTTGGTCTACAAGTTAACACAAATGCCATTATTGCTGGTCAATTAGAAGTTTCAGGAACCGGCTCTAGTGCATATGTCCAAAACAATCTAAGAGTTGATGGGCAAGTTTATTTCACAAATACAAGTTTGGGTTTAGTTAATTCGGGCACAGCTAATATTGGTGGAACTTTATATGCTCAGGCATCTGGAACTGGTTTAAATGTATCCAATAATGTAATTATTGGAGGATCTACAAATATCGGAAACTACTTAGTTGTAGCAAACACATTAACAGTAGATTCTGGAACAGATTTAAATTCTACTTTAAATGTTGTTGGAACTTCTAATTTTCAAAATGCGGTCACTATATCTGGAACAACAACGATTTCCAACAATGCATCTATTACGCAAAATTTAGATGTTGGATTAAATGTAACTGTTGGTAATTTACTTCAAGCATATTCAGCAGAAGTTACAACATTAACAAACACAAATACATTATTAGTAGGAACTAATGCTACAGTATCCAATACATTATATACAAACTATCTCCAATCATATTATAATGTAAACACACAAGCATTATCAGTAACAACAAACACTTATACTAATAATTTGTTTGCTAATACTGGTATTCAAACTCCAAATTTAGTAGCAACAAACACAGTTTATTCAACCAACATTACAGCAAACAATTCATTAATTGCTGGAAATACTGTAATTTCACCATACATTAATTCAACAACAGCTATTATTGGTACCAACATTACTTCCAATAATACTGTATTAGCACCATTTGTAAATACAACAACACAAATATTTGCTCCAAATATTCAAGCAAATACAGGCATTCAAACTGCGGATTTTGTTAATAGTGGAACATCAAAAACTGCTATCTTAGTGGCAAATAGTTTTATTCAAACTGCAACTTTAAGTGTAACAGGAAACACTAATACTAATAATTTAATTGCAAATAATTCAGTAACAGTTCCAACAATTTATGCAACAAATGTATATACATCTGGCAACTATTACGATTCTACAAATACAACATACTTCTTGAAACCAAGTGGAACTTCTAATCTTTCGGCTTTAAATGTCGGAGGTTCTGCTGTAGTAACTAATAATGGTGGATCATGGAATATTAATGTTACAGGAACATCTACAAATATTACACAATATTCTATTAATCAAAATCTAAGTACAACAAGTTCACCTACATTTAATGGAACAACTGTTAATAACTTAACAGTTAATACATCTTTAATTGCTAATGGCGTACCTATCTCATATTTTACAGATATTAGTGCGAGAAATATTACAGCAAATAACGTACAAGTACAAGGTAACTTTGTAATTAATGGAAATACTGTATATAATTCTCCAATTATTACCTTAAATCAAGGTGGTGTAACTAATCAAAATGGATATTTAAGTGTCTATCGTCCAATATCATCATCAAATGCTACAATTCGCTGGAATGAACCATCTCAATATTGGGATATTTTAGACGTTAATAATGATTCTTATTATAGAATTTTAACAAATGAATATCTAGATAATACATTTACTAATAATAGTTCATCAAATGTTGCATCTTCACTATCTGTTAATAATTTGTATAATTATCTTCAAGGAATTGAAAATACACAAAATACAAATATTTCATATGTAACTACATATTCTCAAGCTGCATATAATAAAGCAAATACTGGAGGAACATTTAGTTCTGGTGGTAATTTTAATGGCACTGTTAATGCAACAAATCTAACAATTAATAGTTCTCAAGTTCTTTATGCCGGTAACTATAATTCTTATGCACCAACATTAACTGGTGGTGGGGCTTCTGGTACGTGGGGTATCAATATTACTGGTGAATCTCAAACAGCAAATACATTAGTTTGGTTAGGTAATGTAGCCGAAAATACTACAGCTAACGGATTAGTTGCTGGAGCTCAGGTATTTGGTGTATATAATGATGGATATCCAACAAGTTATGGTAACGTATTAACAATTGGTGGACAAGGATATGGTCAACTATTAATTGGTTGGTCAAGCAATACAGGTGGAATCGCTGATAACTATATTCGTTCATTGCGTGATGCTGCTGTAGGTACAGGTAGTGGATGGAGTAATTGGGCAAAAATAATTACAGATCAAAACTATAATTCTTATGCACCAACATTAACTGGCGGTGGGGCTTCTGGTACGTGGGGTATCAATATTACTGGAAATGCTTCAACAACAAGTCAAATTAATTTCAGCAATTTAACAATCAATGGCTCTCAAGTTCTTTATGCCGGTAACTATAATAATTATACGCCAACATTAACTGGAACAGGTGCTTCTGGTACTTGGGGCATTAGTATTACTGGAAATGCTGCTACAGCTTCTCAAGCATCACAAGCAACTAATGCAACTAATGTTAATGGTGGAAGCGTAAGTGCAACCTCAGGAACTTTTTCTGGCAACGTACAATCCGGCGGCAAATTTCTTGCGGCAGAAGGAACTACAACTAATGGTGGTTACTCATTCACATTAGATGGTGCACAAGATACAGGTATGTTTAGTCCATCAGATGGTGATTTGAATCTATATTCAAATGGTGTAGACGTACTTCACATTACACCAACAGGATTTACGGTAAACGTTGCAAGTACATTTGTTAATGGATTAAATGCAAGTAATTTAACTATTAATGGAAATCAAGTTTTAGATTCAGCAAACTTTAATACATATACACCAACATTAACTGGTACAGGTGCTTCTGGTACTTGGGGCATCAATATTACTGGAACAGCATCAAATATTACAGGAACTTATTCTGGAACATTAACATCATCACAAATAACATCTGGTTTAGGTTATACTCCCGTCGAACAGGGTGGTGGTACAGGACAAGGAACCAATAAAATTTATATTGGATGGTTAAATGGAACTTTAGGTGTGCAAGTTGATAGCACAAATTTCTCAAGTACTTGGCCAATTAGTATTAATGGAAATGCCGCAACAGCCACTAGCGCAGCCAGTGCCACATTAGCATCTAAAGCATCTACATTGTCACAAGGCGGTGGTAATGGAACTGCTATGACATTTAATTATGCTGGTCAAACTGGTCAACCTACATGGTTATGGGGAACTAATGATGGTGTAACAATTGATGTATATAATCCATCAAACTTTTCAGTATCTTATGCTGCAAGTGCAGGATCAGCATCTACAGCTACAACCGCATCTACAGCAAATGCTTTAAATACTGGAAATAGCTATACGGTTGTCAATTTTACGACAACTTCTGCTTTATTTGTAGGAAATAATACTGGTCAATTTGGTGAATTAACATATGATGGATGGTTAACATTGAGAAATGCATCAAATACTAATGGTATTCGTTTTGTAAACCAAGCATATAATGTTCAAACATTTGTTTGCGATGATTCAGGAAACGTAACCGCTGCTGGAAACGTAACTGCTTATTCTGATGCAAGATTAAAGAAAAATGTCCAAACTATTACAAATCCATTACAAAAGGTTTCAAATCTTCGTGGCGTAACATTTGAAAAAGATGGTAAAAGTGGTCTTGGTGTAATTGCTCAAGAAGTTAGAGAAATATTACCGGAAGTTGTTCAAGAAAATGAAAATGGACTATTATCTGTAGCATATGGAAACATTGTTGGTTTATTAATTGAATCCATTAAGGAACTAAAAGCAGAAATTGACGAGTTGAAGAAATCTAAATAAAGAGAGACATAACTAATAGGAGAAAAATATGTCAGACTGGAAAAATAATCTTCTTAAATTGATTGCTGGAGCTTTCCTTTTTATTGGTTGGACAGCAGTTGTAAAATTCATTGAACCTGGAGATGCAGCCATTCTAGTTGTTGCAATTCAATCCGCACTAACTGGAATTGGTATTATCCATCTAAGAACAGGTACAAAGGATGATATTCTAAATAACATTATCAAACTTGCGGCAGCTGGAGGTTTGATGGGACTAATGGGATTTTTAGTATATGAAAATCTTGCAAATTCGTCTATGCTTTTGGCAGATATTGGAGCTGCGTTAATTAGTTTAGGTATTATTAGTTCAAAGGTATCAGAACCAAAAACACCAATTGTAGAAAAACCTGCTGATCCTCCTCAACAACAATAAGGAATGAAAATGAAGAAAATACTTTTATCACTAGCTTTAGTCGCATTTGCTATAGGTGGCTGTGCTAATCTTTCAACGCCACAAGGACAAGCTCAAGCTGTCCAATATGGTCTAGTTGCTACTCAAGTTGCAAATGCTTTAGTTTCTGCGCAACAAGATACAGATCAAGCATGGACTGCACTACAAAACAATCAATCAAAATTTAGTCCTCAACAATGGGCAGAATTGACTTCTACACACGATCAAATTGAAAGTGTTTTAAGTACAATTAAGAGCATTGAACAATCTAAGAATCAATCTGCTGCTGGTGCAGGAGCAACTCTTTTAGTTTCAGCTTCACAACTAATGACTGTTTATGGTCAAGTTAAAGCAAGTTATCTAACAGCTAAACAAATTGTAACACCAGTTTATGGTCAAATGTCACCAATCGACCAATACAATTTACAAAAGCTAGATACATCAGCTAAAGCTATCGATGCTGGAGTTTCTCAATTGAATAGTATGGCACCAGGAACAAACGTTACTCCTCTGATTGTTTCTGCCTTACAAGTTGCAGCATTAACACTAAAGGTTGCCGCAGCAGCTGGAGCTTAATATGTCGAAAAGAATCTATAATTATAGATTCAGCACACAGGAAGAAAGATCAAAGCATCCAAAATATGTTGAAGCTGTAAAACCAGATTTAACTAAATTACCGGATAAAGTTGATCTTTCTTCTTTTTCCCAACAGTATTCGATCAAGGTGAATTGGGATCATGTACTGCAAATGCTTTGGGTGGTTGCGTAGAATTTTTGGTAAAAAACTTTATTCCAAGTAGACTTTTCATTTATTATAATGAAAGAATGGAACAAGGAACTATCGACGAAGATTCTGGCTCAACTATCACAACGGGAATAGATACACTTAAAAAATTTGGTGTTTGTGCTGAGACAGAATGGAATTATAACATTCAAAATTTCAAAGAAAAACCATCAGATCAATGTTACAACGATGCAAAAAAAGATTTAGTTCAAGTTGCATTAAATATACAAACATTAGATGAAATAAAACATTGTCTGTATAACGGATATCCTGTAGCGTTTGCTTTTCAGGTTTTTGAATATTTTCAATCTGGAGATATGGCACTTTCTGGAATTCTAAAAATGCCACAACCCAATGAGAAACATTTGGGTGGTCATGCAGTATTAGCTGTAGGATATGATGATTCCAAAAAGATGATTAAAGTAAGAAATTCATGGGGATCCGATTGGGGCGATAAAGGTTATTTTTATATGCCTTATGATTATATTTCAGATACAAAATTAGCCGATGATTTCTGGTCAATAAGAACAATATTATAACAAAATGAAAAAACAATATCAAAAATTATCAAATCCAAAAACAATCAAAATAGCATTTTCTGGAAGTGGATTTCTAGCACCAATACATGCTGGTTTTGCTTGTGGTATTATGGATGCAAACTACAAAATTATAGAAGTTGCTGGAACTTCCGGTGGATCAATTGTTGCTTCATTACTAGCAACAGGTGCGACACAAAAAACAATTAAAGATGTTGTATTTGCTCCTTATCCTAAAGGAATTGTAGAAAAGAGTTATTGGAAAATTGCAACAGCAATTATGAATAATGAATTTTATGTAAATGATGGAACTATTCTCAGTCAATATTTGTATGAATACCTTGCTGATTCTACGTTTAAATCAGTAAATATTCCAATTACGATTATGGCAACAAATCTTTCAAAAGATGATGTTCAAGAATTTAGTAGAGAAAAGACACCGGATGTTAAATTGGTTTTTGCATCAAGAGCTAGTTCGTCTGTTCCATACATTTATAAACCAGTAGAATATAATGGAGATTTACTTGTAGATGGTGGAGTAAGAAATAATATTCCAACAAATAAACTATCTTCTGGTGGACTAAAGGTTGGTGTTAGAATTATAGATGGTGGAAATTCAAACGTTAATAACATTTTAAGATTTTCTCAACAACTTATTAACAATTTGCTAGATTCTAATGAAGATAATCTAGATTCTTGGGCAGAATCTACAGGAACCACAATTGTTAAAATTAGTGGTGATCCATATAATTTCTTAGATGCCAGAATTGATTTAACCGGCAAAAAAGATATGTTTAACAGAGGTTATCAAGCAGCAAAACAATTTCTATCACAACATGGACAACATTAATACTAACATAGCTAATACAGAAATACAAAACACAGAAAAGATAAGTTGGAAAATTAATTTGAATCTTCCAAACGATATAGGAAACGTTATCAACGATCATGAAAATATCGAAGATTCTATAAAAGATAATGGAATTTCTGTTGGAGTTCAAATACCATTTTAAATAAAATATGAACATTGATAACTTTGAATTTGCATTTCAATATACGATTGGAAATGAAGGTGGTTTTACAAAAGATCCAAACGATTCCGGAAATTGGACAGGAGGATCTATTGGATCTGGACAACTGAAAGGTACCAAATATGGTATTTCAGCAGCTTCTTATCCAAATCTTGACATCGAAAATCTAACATTAGATCAAGCAAAAACAATCTATAGAAATGATTTTTGGAATAAGTACAACTACGACAAAATTAATTCTTCAATTGTTTCCACAAAATGTTTTGATATGACAGTCAATATGGGTCAAAATGCCACATTTATTATTCAATTAGCTATCAAATCTTTTGTAAATGATATTGTCATAGATGGAAATATTGGGCCAGTAACAATTCAAAATATAAATTCTATAAACGAAAATTCTCTTTTCGATTGTTTAGAAACTGCGTCTGGAGTGTATTATTGGACACTTGCAAACAAAGCAAATAAAAATCTTAGAAAATATCTTCCAGGTTGGTTGATAAGAGCATTCAAAATAATAAAAGGACAATAATGAGCATCGATAACAACCATGAGGTAACAAGAACCTTGCATGAGGATATTATTTATCCTGCACATGAAAAAAGAACCGAATCTGAATTGTTTGCAAAAAATAAACGCATTTTGGTACACGAAAAAGATACTCCATGTTGGATTTGTGGTTCAAAAGAAAATAGAGAAGTTCACCATTTAATTGAATGGAGTTTGTTTCCAGCAATTGATCCACAAAAAATGTTGGAAATTTTGAGATTTTTCGATTTTTATGGATACACAAAAGCTGACCCAAATACAATTCCAGAAACACCAGATGATATTCGAAATTTATTAGTTCTTTGTGAAACACATCACCGTGGTGTGGACAATGGTGTACACGATTTGACATTGCCCATTTGGTTGGCATTAAAGGTCAAAAAAGACGATATAAATATAACAGAGCAGGTTGAAGTAGTAAAGAAAGCGGATAAAAAACTTTCTAAGTAATCATTTTATGGAGATATTATATGGAAAATAAATTACATTTCGAATTTACAGTTGAAGAAGCAAACAAAGTTATTGGAGCTTTGGCACAAATGCCTTATGGATCAGTTGCAGAATTAATTGCAAATATTCAAAAACAAGCTCAATCTCAAATGAGCAATCAACAAGAAGTAAATTTGAAAACTGATTGATATAGATAGAAAATAAAAAACCCTCTCTAAATAAATAAAGAGAGGGTTTATTTTTTAAGGAATTAATATGGCTGCAGCCTATCAAAATCTTTTTGTGGATCAAGGATCCACATTCACAAATCAGCTTAATTTAAGTGATAGCAGTGGAATTCCATATAATTTAACTAATTTTACGGTTAATGCTTCTGCAAAAACATCCTATTATACACCAAATGTTGCTATCACTTTTGCTTCTACAGTTCTAGATTCAAATAATGGAATTGTTCAAATATCTGCTCCATCATCTGATACTGCAAATGTTTATGGTACTTTAGTATATGATGTAACATTAACAGACAATAATGGTAATGTAACAAGAATTTTAGAAGGATTAATTTATGTAAATCCAGGTGTTACTGGAATTTCATCTGTAAACTATTAAGAATGAGAACATTACGAGTAACAAATGACAATTAATGTAACTATTGGACAAAATGCTCCTCAAATCGTAAGAACAGTACAAACATTTTATGGAGCAGCAAATAATGCTGCTCAAATTGTTCAAATCAGCGAACAGGCAAATCAAGCATTTATAACAGCGAATACAGCGGAACAAACTGCTAATTTGGCATTAGCTAATGTAGATTCAAAATTAAGTTTAAGTGGTGGAACAATTACAGGTGATCTAGATATTACTGGAAATCTTATCACAAGTAACGTATTATTTGATGGTGGTTCTTTCTAAAAAATAAAATAATAAAGGTAAAAAAATGGCTATCTCTAATTCTACTATTTTAATTAGACGTTCATCAACAACAGGAAAACCAGCATCACTATCAACTGGTGAATTAGCATATTCATTCAGTTCAAATACATTGTTTATTGGTGATGGAACTGCCGTATTAAATGTTGGTGGTGTATATTACACACAAACATTAGATTCAGCAACTTCTGCTAATACTGCTGATACACTTGTTAAACGTGCGGCAAACGGATCATTTAGTGGTCATTTAACCGGTACAGCGGATCAATTAACTACTTCACAAAATTTTTCTATTTCTGGTGGTGACATTACCGCAACGGCAGTTTCGTTTGATGGATTAGCTCCTGTAACATTAAATGCTTCACTTGATGTAGTTCCTGGACTGGTTGCTGGTCAATATGGTTCATCTTCAACAGTACCAGTTGTTACAATTGGAGCAAATGGTCGTGTTCTTGCGGTAACTACAGCAGCCGTTGCATCTGGTGGTTCTGGTACAGGAGACTTTGTAATATCCGATGGAACAACATCCAACACAATATATTATGCAAATGGAGCTATTTTCTATCTAGAAGGTACAAATGGTATTACTTCAACTGTTACTGGAAACACTGTAACGTTTAGAACAGATACAACAGTTGTTCGTTCAAATACATCACTGTCAAACCAAACAATTAACAGTGATCTTACAGTTACTGGAAATCTTGTAATTTTAGGATCAAATACAACAATCAATACTGTTGGCACAACAATTCAATCTGGAGATACACTAATTGAATTGGGTGCAAATAATACAATAACGGATTTATTAGATATTGGTTTTTATGGTAAAGCAAATACTGGAACAATTACATATTCTGGTCTAATTCGTGAAGGTACAGCAAGACCATCAAATGGTTATTGGTATCTTTTCAATGAACTTACTACACAACCAACTGGTAATAACATCAATTATAGTACAGCAGCAAGAGGTACATTGGTTGCAAACCTAACAGGTGGTATGATTCATGCTCTTGCCAACACAATTGGTGTCGTAGATGGTGGTACTGGAGCAAATACGTTTATTGCCGGAGAAATTGTAATTGGTAATGGTACAGGTCCACTTCTTTCACTTGCAAATAGTGGAGCAATTTCCGTAACATCTAATCCAAATACTACCATAAATACTGTTACAGTAGATACATATGGTCGTGTTACAGGATTCACAACTCAAGCTATTTCTGGTTTGACTGTCGGACAAGGTGGTACTGGACTTTCAACTGCAACATTAAATGGTATTCTATTTGGTAATGGAACGGGAAATCTTGGTGTAACAGCAGAAGCTGGTATTTCAGATCAAACATGGACAAATCAAATATTAACAGTTAATAATTCTGGTGTTCCAGTTTGGGCATCAGCACTGGATGGCGGAACATTCTAATTTTTATTTTGGAGCTTTATAATGGATCAAAAATTTTTGGAAACTTATATTGATATGCTTGTGGGAAATATGAACAGATTGCAATTAGAAAATGTTCAATATCAAACACAAGCAAAATTACATGAACAAGAAATTAATAACTTAACCGATATTACAAAAAAATCTGCAAGTAATTTAAGTGAGATTGAGGAAAAATCTAATCGCTATAATAAAGAATTAACAGAAGCATTAAATAAAATTAATATTTTAACGAATGAATTGAACGATATAAAAAGAAAATATGATGAGGCACAACAAAAATTAAGCCATATGAATACATTTCAAAATGAGATTGGAAGATTGAATAATACAATTTCTGATTTACAAAAACAATTGGATTCAAAAAATAAAGAACTAGGATTAAAAAATCAAGAAATTGAAGAATTGAAAAATCCAAAAGTTGAAATTAAGCCAAAAAGAAAACAAATAAAAACAGATAATAAAACTGAATAATGTCTAATACAGTTATTGTAATCAAAAAATCATTAGTTTCTGGAAATGTTCCAGCATCATTAGCTAATGGTGAAATAGCAATTAATGCCGCCGATGGAAAGCTATTTTATAAAAATAGTGGTGGATCTATTGCATCTATTGAAAACCAAAATACATTCTTAACTGTAAATGCAAATTCTTCTCTAATTACGGCAACAGCTACAAACGATATTTTATCAATCGTTGCTGGAAATAATGTTACCGTTACGGGAAATACAACAACAAAAACAATCACAATCAGTTCATCTGGTGGAACTTCTGCTATAGCAGATGCATATGTTTCAGATGTTCCACCATCTAGTCCAGTTAACGGAGAATTATGGTGGAATAGTTCGACTGGTATTTTAAGTATCTATTATAGTGCAAATAGTGTTTGGGTATCAACAAGTCCTTCTAGTTCAAGTCCAAATACATTTTCATCTTTTAATGTAAACTCAACGATAATAAATTCAAGTACAATATCCGATACAATTTATTTTGAATCGAATAATTTTGTTTCTATTACAGCAAATGCTAATAGTAAAACTATTTCTATTAGTTCTACAGATCCAACAGCAAATATTTTTACTGGATCATCATACACATTAACTTATCATGATGCTGGTAATTTTGTTTATTCAAACAGTACATCCAATAATATAGTATATGTAAATGCAAATACATTACCAATTAATGTTCCTGTAACGATTATTCAATTAGGTACAGGATATACTTCCATTCATGGTAATACCGGAACAACAGTTGTAACATCATCATCAAATACTGCTAGGGCACAATATTCTACATTAACATTATTGCAACCATCTTTAAACTTTTTTGTAATTGCTGGAGACACCGCATAATGCTTGGATTGAGACCAATTTATATACCTGGCAAATACAAAAAAATAAGTTCTGGTGGAGGAACTCCAGTAATAACTAGATTAAATCCTTGGGTAGTACCCGGTCCAACATCAAATTATGGATTAGCTTCTACCTTAAGTGGAACTGCGGCAACAATACCATCAAATACTTTAATTGTTTCGACAGTATATTCACAAGCTACGACAACACCAACAATATCTGATACAGCAGGTAATGCATATACATTATTACCTGGACACACAAATACAAATAATTCAGGTACAAGTATATGGATGGCATATTGTTTAAATTCAAAAGCACAATCCAACAATATTGTCACCTGGAATTATGCGACAACAGAATTAACTTGTACAACAGGTTGTTATTATACATTAACGAATGCATCGTGGTACTACGATACTTCAATAGCAGGCGATTCAGCTTTTGCAACTCCATTGAATATATCTTTTGCAGCAACACACATCGATGTCATTTTCGGTGGATTCACTGAATATTATACTGGAACAGAAACTTGGTCTGTTTCTGGACTTACACAACAAGCAGTCTACGGCGGAAGTTCTAGTTTAAATGGTAATTCTGGTGGATTGGCGGCCGATTTAATTGCTACAACCATAGAATCAAGTCTTGCAATTACCGTAAGTGATAATAACGGAACATATGGCGGTAAAATTGGAGGATATGTTGCTGGTTTTTATGCACAATAAGGAATAATTTATGTATTATGTTTACAAAGATAATAATTCTAATTTTTTAACGGCAGTTGGTTTCAATACACAAAATATTTCTCCACCGGATACCATTACTTGCAATTCAACTATTTACAATGAAATTACAAGTAATGGTATAATTGGTTGGACATACAGCGGAAATGATATATTTTATCCTACAGATGTTTCTATTTTAAATTGGAACAAACAGCAAAATATAAATTCGTTAAAAAATGACTGTACAAATTCCATTTATTCAGGATTTAATATTACAATTAATGGTGTGCACACAACAATTACATTGAAGGAAGATAATAATACTCACGACCAAACTAATGCATTAATGGCTTCTATGGCTGCCCAAGGAGCAATGCAAAAATCTGGTATGTGGACAGCAAATACTACATATTATACGAATAGTGTAATTGTATCTAATTCTACATATTATGTCGCTTTCACATCTGGAACTTCTGGTAATACACAACCAACATTTCCAACAGAATTTAGTGTAACAATACAAGATGGTACAATTCAATGGTATAAAATGGGATTTAGAATTAGTACAGCAAATGGTGTGATTATTGTAGATCCGCCAACCGCAGTTTCATTATTCGAACAAGGATTATTTTTTGTAAATTCTCAAAGAGAAAAATACGGAATATTAAAATCACAAGTTATGTCAGCTAATACTGTTAATGACGTAAATATGATAACTTGGTAAGGAATAAAAATGGCTTTAAGTTTTCCAGCAAATCCAACATTAAATTTCAGAATATCCAAAAGATTCTAATAATTATGTTTTAGATAGAAAAATAGATTCTAATGGAAACATTAGTTGGGTTACATTAAACTCATCAAATTTTTCTAATACAATGATAAATATTAGTAATTGGAAAAATACAATACAATAATAAATATGTCAAACATTACAACTAGACAAGAATTTAAGGAATATTGCCTAAGACGTTTAGGTTTTCCTGTAGTAAATATCAACGTCGATGATACTCAAGTCGAGGATCGTATTGACGATGCTTTGCTTTACTATACCGATTATCACTTTGATGCATTGCAAAAATTCTATTATATTCATCCAGTTTCAAATACAGACATTGCAAATCAATATCTAGATTTGTCAAATGTAACAGATAATTCTGGAAACACTGTAAATATTCAAGGCATTACAAGAATTTTTCCAATTCAAGATTCTCAAGCAACAATCAACATGTTCGACTTGAGATACCAATTACGTTTAAATGAATTGTACGATTTCACTTCTGCGTCATATATCAATTATACATTGACGATGCAACATTTGAGAACTCTGGAAATCTTCTTTACTGGAGAAGTTCCAATTCGTTATCAACGTCACATGAAACGTCTTTATATCGATTGGGCATGGGGAGCATCAGAAGCACCTGCTGGAATGGTAGTTGTTGCCGAATGTTATGCAACGATAGATCCAAATACTTATCCAGATGTTTGGAATGATCGTTGGTTAAAGCAATATGCTACTGCACTCATCAAGAAAAATTGGGGAGAAAACATCAAGAAATATCAAGGTGTTCAAATGCTTGGTGGAATTGCATTAAATGGACAACAAATTTGGGATGAAGCAGATACCGAAATTCGTCAATTAGAACAAGATATGATTGATAATTATTCCGGTCCATTAGAGTGGTTCATGAATTGATATGCCAATTAATCCATATTTCAATAACTATAATGCACTAAACGAACAACGTTTAGTGGAAGAATTGATCCAAGAAGTCATTAAAATTAATGGCTTTGATGGATATTACATTCCAATGGCAAATGAAAGTGCAAGAGATTTGATTTATGGTGAAGATCCACTTAAAGCATTTTCTTCTGCATATGTATTAGAAATGTATCCAAACAATGTCATGGATTATGGTGGCAGCAAAAACTTTTTCTCAAAGTTTGGTTTAGAACTTCGTGTAACCATGAGTATGATTGTTTCCAAACGTTCATTCGATCAGAGAATCAATAACGGTACTACAATCACTAGACCCCGAGAAGGTGACTTAATTTACGTTCCAGTTACAAATGGTCAAGGTGAATTGTTTGAAATCACATTTGTTCATCAAAACAAAGATATGTCTATGATGGGCAGAAAAGCACCTTATTATTATGAATTGGAAATCGAGAAATTCAAATATTCACAAGAAAAAATGGAAACAGGAATTCCAGATATTGATATTATTCAAACACTTGAGGCAATGTCTCAAGAATTCTATTATACTAATTTGAACAATTATTTCACAATTGGAGAAATCGTATTTCAATCTCCAGATGCTACATTAGCTAACGCTACAGCAACAGCAGAATTAGCTTCATATAATATTCAAACAAATATTATGAACCTAAATCAAATTGTTGGTTCATTTAGTGTAGCAAATACACTTACATATGGTTCAACTTCTGGCGCAAATTGTGAATTCATTGGCATAAATTCATATGTTGAATCTCAAGGTCATGCAGCATATGATAATGAGGCAATCAATACAGAAGCAAATACTTATATTGATACCTCAGAATCAAATCCATTTGGAACTCTATAATAAATGACTATAAGCGTACAATCACAATATCAAAAATCAATACGAAAAACTATCGTATCATTTGGTGATATTTTTAACAACATTTCTTTAACGAGAACAAATGCTGATGGAACTACAAATCAAACGTTTGCAGTCCCAATTATTTTTGCACCAAAAGAAAAATATCTAACAAAATTACTAGGTGATCCAAATTTGGACAAAAAAGTTCAAATTTCATTGCCAAGAATGTCTTATGATCTAGAAGGATTAGATTATGATTCTACTAGAAAACAAATAACAAACATTAAAAATACTTCTGGAAGTCCAACTTCTGGAAATATGTATACACAATATGTACCAGTTCCTTATAATTTTGACTTTTCACTTTCAATTTATGTAAGAAATATCGAAGATGGAACAGAAATTGTAGAAAGAATTCTTCCTTTCTTTACACCAAGTTATACTATCAAAATCAACTATGTTCCTGAATTGAATATGGTAAAAGAAGTTCCTATTCTTTTGGATCGTGTAGAATTTGATTTTGAGTATGAGGGAGATACAGATTCCACTAGAGTTGTAATATGGACACTTCATTTTACTGCAAAAGCATATATTTTTGGACCATTGTTCCAATCATCCGTTATCAAAGAAGCAATTACAAATCTTTATCAATATCACGATTCATCACAAGAATTATATGTGACATTTAATTTGTCAGCAAACGGTTTTGGTTATTTTAAACAGGGAGAAACTGCATATCAAGGTTATTCATTAGAAACAGCATTAGCAACAGGAACAGTAAAAACATTTAGTAATACAACAAACCAAATAACACTAACGAATGTTTCTGGACAATTTTTATCTAACACATATATTAACGGAGAAACATCACAAGCTGCATGGATTGTAAATAGTCTATATGACCAAAATAATAAATATGCAACAATTGATGTAAAGGTAAATCCAATTACAGCTAATGCAAATTCAAACTATACAATAACAACTGATATTACAGAATACTAATTATGGATAAATTTGATAAAAATATGTCAGAAATCTTCGATCTTGAAGTGATTGAAGAAGTAAAATCTAACACTTCAACTCAATTAGTCAAAGTAGAAGAAAGAGAATCTTCATTTTCAAATGAAGATTTGATTGAAGATTATGAAAAAGTTCGTAAAAATTACGAAGAAATTGTTGATAAAGGTAAAGGTGCTATCGATGAAATCTTAGCAATTGCTAAAGATTCACAACATCCAAGAGCATATGAAGTAGCATCCACACTAATTAATACAATTGTTTCTGCAAACGAAAAGATGATCGCATTGCAAAAACAAATGCGTGAAATGGACAAACCAGCAGAAACAGGTTCTTCAACTACAAAAATTGATAAAGCAGTTTTTATTGGAAGTCCTGCTGATTTGAACAAAATGCTAAAGGGCACATTTAACGATGGCAACGACAAGTAAAAATTCAAAAACAGCTTATCGTGATAATCCAAAACTTCGTCGTGACGGAGTTAAAATTGAATATACTCAAGAACAATTGGAAGAATACGGTAAGTGTGCTAAAGATCCAATTTACTTTGCAGAAAAATACATCAAGATTATTAACGTTGATGAGGGTCTAATTCCATTTAAAATGTGGGATTTCCAAAAGAAACTTATTAGCAACTATAAAGATAATCGTTTTTGTATTACAAAACTTCCACGCCAGGTCGGTAAAACAACAACCACCGTGGCGTATTTGTTATGGCTTTCACTATTTCATAACGAACAAACAATTGCTATTCTAGCTAACAAAGGAAGTTTAGCTAGAGACATTCTTGCAAAATATCAGCTTGCCTATGAAAATTTACCCGAATTCTTACAACAAGGTATTATTGTTTGGAATAAAGGTAGCGTAGAACTAGAAAACAATTCAAAAGTTGTTGCCGCATCTACTTCATCATCTGCCATTCGTGGAGGAACATTTAACTGCGTAGTTCTAGATGAATTCGCATTCGTTCCAAACAATATGGCACAAGATTTCTTCAATTCAGTTTATCCTGTAATTTCATCTGGTAAAACTACAAAGATTCTAATCATTTCTACTCCAAACGGAATGAATCTGTTCTATAAAATTTGGGCAGATGCACAACACAAGAAAAACGATTATGTTCCATTGGAAATTAATTGGTGGGATGTTCCTGGTCGTGATGAAAAGTGGAAAGAAGAAACAATTCGTAACACTTCTTTACGTCAATTTCAACAAGAATTTGAATGTCAATTTCTTGGAAGTTCTAATACTCTGATTGATGGACAAAAACTACAAACAATGTTCTATAAAGATCCAATTGAGAGAATGAAGATTGGAAATGATAACTTCTTAGACATTTATGAACAACCAATTAAGGGTGACGACGAATTAACAAAAGATCATATTTATGTTGCAACAGTGGACGTTGCAGAGGGTAAAGGTTTAGATGCATCTACAGTCCATGTTATGGATGTTTCAACAACTCCATATAAACAGGTTGCCAAATATTCAAATTCATTTATTTCTCCAGTACTGTTTCCAACTGTTATTCATACAATCGCTAAATATTACAACGAAGCGTTTGTACTAGTAGAAATCAACAATAATCCACAAATTGCCGATATTCTAATAAACGAAATGGAATATGAGAATGTTCTTAGAGTGGAAACAGGCAACAAACAAGCACAAACATTATCAACTGGATTTGGACGAGGAGTTCAGTCTGGATTGAAAATGTCAGTACAAACCAAAAGAATCGGTTGTTTAAATCTTAAAACCCTTATTGAAAGTGATAAATTATTCATTCAAGACTTTGATACTGTATCAGAATTAACTACCTTTATTGCTTCTGGTAACAGTTGGGAAGCAGAAGAAGGAGCAAACGACGATAATGTAATGGCATTAGTTATTTTTGGCTGGATGTCCACACAAAAATACTTTAGAGATATTGTAGATCATGATTTAAGAAAACAACTTCAATTGGAAAAATTTAACAGAATTGAAGAACATAATATAGCAGATCCATTAATGGATAACGGTTTAGACATACCGTTTGTAGTGGAAGATGGAGATATTTGGTTTACTGGAGACTATGAAGAAGGATGGAAATCCCATTTCAACAATTTCTAAAACAAAGAATATCTAAATAAGTATTATAAGTCATTATGCCAATAAATATTATACAATAAGGAGAACACAATGGCAGTTCAATTATCTCCAGGCGTAAGTATCGCCGAAGTAGATTTAACAACAGTTGTTCCTACAGTTTCTACAACAACTGGTGCATTTGCCGGAAACTTCGTTTGGGGTCCTGCAAATGTAAGAGTACCTGTCGATAGTGAAATTACCTTAGTAAACACTTTCGGTAAGCCAGATACAAATACATATACATCATTCTTTACAGCAGCAAGTTTCTTAGCATATGGAAACAATCTAGAATTAGTTCGTGCTGTAGATGCAAATTCATATAATGCACAAGCAAATACAACTGGTGCATCAGTTCAGATTGCAAACGAATCTGATTATGAAATTATGTATTTTCATACAAATAATCAAAATCAACATGGTGCATTTGCTGCACGATATGCTGGTGCGTTAGGTAATTCAATTCAAGTACAAACTTTCGATAGTTCAAATACTACAGCATTTTCAGCATGGACATATGCTGGATACTTTAACGGAGCTCCAACAACATCAGATTACGTTTCAAATGTTGGTGGTGCAAACGATGAATTCCATATTGTTGTTCTTGATACTACTGGATCAATTTCTGGTACACAAAATGCAATTCTAGAAACTTTCCCATATGTCTCAAAAGCATATGATGCAGTTGATGGAAATGGAATTTCTACATACTGGAAAAATGTTCTATTGAATCAATCAAAGTACATTTACGCTATGGATCCAGTTGATTATGCAAATACAAGTGCAACTTGGGGATCTAGAGCAGCAAATACAACATTTGCTAGAACTGGAACAGCATTAACAACTCTAAATCTAAGCGGTGGTACAACTGCGGCAGTTCAAGATGCGGATCTAATGTATGCATATGGATTATTTGCTAATCCAGAAGAAGTAGATGTTTCTCTAGTTATGACTGGGGATGCTGATGTCACAATGCAACAATATATTATCGACAACATTGTAACACCAGCTGGAAGTCTAGAGGGTCGTTCAGGTGATGCAGTAGCTTTCATTTCACCACCTTATTCAGCAGTTGTTAATCAATCAGGTCAAGAAACAACTAACATTCAAACATGGCTAACTTCCCTATCACGTTCATCTTCATATACTGTAGTTGATAGTGGTTGGAAATACATGTATGACAAATACAACAAAGTTTACCGTTATGTTCCTCTAAACGGTGACATTGCTGGTCTATGTGTATACACAGATTCAGTTCGTGACGCATGGTGGTCACCTGCAGGTTATAACCGTGGAGCAATCAAGAATGTTGTAAAACTAGCTTGGAATCCAAACAAAACAGCAAGAGACATTCTATATCCAATTGGTGTTAATCCTGTAATTTCTACTCCAGGAAACGGTACCGTTCTATTTGGTGATAAAACACTTCAAGCTAAACCAAGTGCATTCGACAGAATTAACGTTCGTAGATTGTTTATCGTTCTAGAAAAAGCAATTTCTCTAGCATCAAGATATTCACTATTCGAATTCAACGATTCATTTACACAAGCACAATTTGTAGCTCTAGTATCTCCATTCTTGCGTGATGTACAAGGTCGTCGTGGAATTTATGATTATCGTGTAGTTTGCGATTCCACAAATAATACTCCACAAGTAGTGGATAGCAATCAATTTGTCGGTGACATTTACATCAAACCTGCACGTTCAATTAATTGGATTCAATTAAACTTTATCGCAGTTGGAACTGGAGTAACATTCAGTGAAGTTGCTGGTGCCGTTTAATAAATATAAGAGTAATTTAGGAGAGATAAAAAATGGCATTCAATGTTTCAGAATTTAGAGCAAATATGGTTGGTGACGGTGCTCGTCCTAATCTGTTCGCTGTAACATTAACATTTCCAACATATGTAACTGGTGGTGCTGTAGCTGGTCAGAAAACAACATTTATGGCTAAAGCTGCATCATTACCAGAAAGTTCAGTTGGTGTAGTTCCTCAATACTACTTCGGTCGTGAACTTAAGTTTGCTGGAAATAGAACATTTGGTGATTGGTCATTAACAATTATCAATGACGAAGATTTTGCGATCCGTAACTCATTAGAGAATTGGTCAAATGCGATCAATAGCAATCGTGGAAATATTCGTTCTGGAAATGCGGCAACACCAACATCATATACCACAGACGCTTTAGTGACACAGTACGGAAAAACTGGAAATATTCTAAAGACTTATAACTTTGTTGGAATGTTTCCCGTAAGCGTTGAAGCAATTGGACTTGATTGGGGTACCAATGATACCATCGAAGAATATACAGTCTCATTTGCATATCAATGGTGGGAATCAAATACTACAACCTAATTTGAGTAGTAAAGGGAGAGAAATCTCCCTATATAATGTTTTAAGGAGAGTATTTTGGCATTAAATTTATTTGGATTTAGTATTTCCCGTGCAAAAACTGCACAAGAACAAGAAGAACAACCAGCAGTTAGCCCACCACCTAACGATGATGGTGCGCTAACTATTTCCAGTGCTGCTTATTACGGCACATATGTGGATTTGGATGGTACAGCTAAAAACGATATTGAATTAATTTCTCGTTATCGTGAAATGGCAATGCAACCAGAAATTGAATCTGCAATTGATGATATTGTAAACGAAGCAATTGTTTATGATGATAATGACGAAACGATTAAAATTGTTTTAGATCGTCTAGATCAACCAACAAAAATCAAAAAAGCCATCGAAGATGAATTTGATGTTATTAAAAGATTATACAATTATCAAAACATGGCTCATGATATTTTCCGTCGTTTCTATATTGATGGAAGATTATATTATCAAGTCATCATCAACAAAGATAATCCAATAGAAGGTATTAAAGAACTTCGTTATATTGATCCACGTAAAATTCGTAAAATTCGTGAAATCAAAAAAGAAAAAGATGAAGTTACTGGTGTAGATATTATCGATGTTGTAAATGAATATTACCTTTTTAACGATAAATCATTATCTGGTTCTTCTACAGGATTTGGTCCAGTTGGAGTAAAGATCACTAAGGATTCTATCGTAAACGTGAATTCAGGACTAATGGATTCTCGTAGATCAGTCGTTCTTTCTTATCTACACAAAGCAATTAAGCCACTCAATCAACTAAGAATGATTGAAGATGCTACTGTAATTTATCGTATTTCTAGAGCACCGGAACGTAGAATTTTCTACATCGACGTTGGTAATCTACCAAAATTAAAAGCTGAACAATATCTTCGTGATATTATGGTTAAATACAAGAATAAACTTGTATATGATGCAAATACCGGAGAAGTTCGTGATGATCGTAAATTCCTATCAATGATGGAAGATTTCTGGCTACCTCGTCGTGATGGTGGTAAAGGTACAGAAATTACTACATTGCCGGGTGGTCAAAATCTTGGTGAACTAAAAGACGTTGAATATTTTGAAAAGAAACTATACAAAGCACTAAATGTTCCAGTTTCACGTTTGGAATCTGCTCAAGGATTTACTATTGGTCGTTCCGCAGAAATTACCCGTGATGAATTGAAATTTTCTAAGTTCATCGATAAACTACGTTTACGTTTCAATGAAACATTTTTGCAACCTCTAAGAGTTCAATGTGTATTGAAAGGTATTTGTACCGCAGAAGAATTTGACGAATTCAAACAATACATCGGTTTCGATTATATTAAAGATAACAATTTCACAGAATTAAAAGATGCAGAATTGATGAAAGAAAGATTAGGACTATTGGCTTCAATTGATCCTTATACTGGACGTTATTATTCTGTTAATTGGATTCGTAAGAATGTTCTACGTCTAACAGACGAAGAAATCAAAGAAATGGAAAAAGAAATCGAACAAGAAATCAAAGACGGTAAGATTATTGATCCAATTGATAATATGGTTGCGGCCCAGTTAGGACCACAAGTTGATACAATTGTACCAAGAAAATCTAGTACAGTGCAGGCAGGAGCAAAAGAAGCAATGGGAGCTCCAAGACCAAAATCAACTTCTGAGAAGCCAGTTACTGAAAATAGTACAAGAAATAAGCAACTAATTGAGCGAATTAACAACATATTATAAATAAAAATAATAACAAAAACCATACCAACTTAAGAGGTAAATAAAAATGGAAAGAATTAAAGCTATTGTAGATTACGCTCTAGAAGGAAATCTAACTGAAATGCGTGACACACTTCAAGCAGAAATGTTAGATCGTGTTCAATTGACGCTAGAAGAATTGAAAAAATATGTTGCTAGAAATCTTCTTCAATCCGAAGAAAAAGAAAATGATGAAGATGATGACAATGATGATGATGAAGATGAGGATGATGAGGATGATGATGAAGATGAGGATGACAAGAAAAAGAAAGATAAAAAATCCGTAAAGGAAGAAAAGGAAGAAGATCATCCAGATGAAAAGGAAGATAAGAAACTTGTCAAAAAAATGGTCAAGAAGGATGCTCTAAAAGAAGCAAAAGATAGAAAAGACCGTAATGCCCATGAAAAAAATATGGATGCTGCTCAACGTGAAATGGATCGTCGTGAAGCAGAAGGAGAAGATATGAGTAATCATCATATTGATCCAAAAACATATGAAATCAAAAAGAAAAAAGTTAATGAAGGAATTGAAGCTAAAAGAAGAAAAGTAGTTAGTGGACCTGCTCCAAAAGGTACTTTTGCTGCTGATCTAAAAGCTGGTAAATTCAGAGACTTAAAGAAAAAGTTTGGAGATCCAAACAAAAAGCCAAAGAAAGTTGTTGGTGAAGAATCAGAACAAATTGATGAAAAGAATTGGATTGCTGGAGCAATCAAGCATAAAGGTTCTCTACATCGTGAATTAGGTGTTCCAGAAGGTAAAAAGATTCCAGAAAAGGAACTAGAAAAAGCTGCTCACGCTAGTGGTAAAGAAGGAAAACGTGCTAGATTGGCACTAACTTTGAAAAAGATGCATTAATATATGAAAAGTTTATTAGATTTTATCAACGAATCGAATAAGGAACAATTTATTGACGGTGAATTTTCTCCTGAAGAATTGTTTCAACATTTTGATGTTGATGGTGACGGTAAAGTTACAGTCGAAGATTATGCTGCAAAAATTCTATTTCATGCGGCACGACCAGAATTTATAGCCAAAATAATCGAACAACTTAACATTAAACAATTAGAACACGCATCTGGAAAAGTTTTAAAAGAGGATTCAATTCAAGAATTATTAGATGAAAATAAAACAGAGCTTGCTGAAGAATTACCGAATCATCTTCTAGAAGCAAAAATTAAAAAAGAAACATTAAGAAATCCACCAACAATGTTGGTTATGAGAAGAATTTCTATTAGACAATTTCCTCGTGGTGGATATGTTGCATTGTATTATATTGATGCACTAAATAAATATGTAACAATTCCGTTAGATAACTCCTCAGTTGCTACGGTAGTTTAATAGGAAATAAAAATGGCAAATGTCTATACATATCAACTTTTGAAAGATACCACAGAAAAAACTGTTATCAAACTAACAGCTAAATTTGATGGTTCAGGACAAGAAGCAAATACATCTAGAATTCAAGCAAACACATTATATGGTGCTATGGATGCTAACAGTAATCCATTAGTTGCGGGAAATACCGCTTTACCATTCTATGAATTATCACTAACAAGAGTTGGTTATAATATTGCTTCAAAACAACAAGGATATGTTGAACTATTTTGGAACGGTACAACACCTTCTTCAATCGTAACACTTGATTTGTGTGGAGAATATTCAGAAGATCAAGGTATGGTTTCGATCAAGAATAATGCTGTTGGACCAAATGGTGATATTGGTATCAATACATACGGAATGACTGCAAACTGCGCATATACACTTGTACTAGAATTGCGTAAGAATAACCAAATGTATCAACGTGGTCAATTCAACGATCCAGCAAGTTTCAACTATCCACCTTATGGTATTACTCCAAGATGAGCAATTTAGTTGAAGCCCTACTAGAAAACAATCTCGCTCAAGCTAAAAAATTAATGCGTGAGCGAGTTGCTGAACTTGTAAACAAAAAATTGGAAGAATTGAAAAAAGAAATTGCAATCAATTACTTCGAACAACTAGATGAAGGTCAACACAAAAAAAGAAGAGCCGAAGTAAATTTGGGTCGTGAAAGAGTTGTAAACTATCGTATCAGACACGGACAATTTCAATTAAGAAAATTGCGTTCTAATGTAGATCAAGGTGGTTATGCAGCACGCCATCATGGCAATGTTGGTATGGTAAGAATGACACCCGATGAAAGACAAAAAAGAAGATTGAAAGCTAGATATACATCATATAAAAAGAAGATAAAAAAAGCTAGAATTCAACAAAAAAGAAAAATTTCAAACATGCGTTTAAGAGCAATGGGGTTAGCATGAAACTTATCAAAGAATTAATCGAAGAAGTCGATTACGAATATCTAGAAGAATCTGCCGGTAGTGGTAAAAAATCACTATACGTTAAAGGTCCATTTCTAGTAGCAGAAGCAAAAAATAGAAATGGTCGTGTCTATAAACATGACACATTAGCTAGAGAAGTTCGTAGATACAACGAAGAATATGTTCAAAAGAACAGAGCATTCGGAGAATTAGGACATCCAGATACTCCATCTATTAATTTAGATCGTGTATCTCATATGATTACATCATTACAACCCGAAGGAAATGTTTGGGTTGGTAAAGCAAAAATTCTTGAAACACCAATGGGTAATATTGCAAAAAATATTATTGAAGGTGGTGGACAACTAGGAATTTCTTCAAGAGGTATGGGATCATTAAAGAATGTAAATGGAGTAAACATTGTTCAAGATGATTATCATCTAGCTACTGCTGGAGATTTAGTTGCTGATCCATCAGCACCCGGAGCATTCGTTCAGGGTATTATGGAAAATAAAGAATGGGTATTTGTTAATGGTATATGGGAACAATACGACATTGAACAATCCCAAAAACAAATTCGCAAGGCTTCTCAAAGAGAAATTGAAGAAGTTAGTTTGAGAATATTTGAAAACTTTATTAATAAGTTAAAGAAATAATAATTTATAAATAAGATTATACGAAAACAAGGAGATTTCTAACATGAAACGTTTTAATCTAACAGAAGCCGCAAAAGACATTCTTAACACAAATGTTGCACAAAAGCGTGCAGCAGACCATGAAAAGGGTGTAGGCAACAGTCAACTAAATCCAGGTGTTGGATATGGTATGAAAAATGCCGGCGACATTGGTAAGTCACCTGAGAAGAAAGATGACACACTACCAGATTATACAAAAGGAACACCAACAGCTACACCTCCAGGAGCAACTCCTCCAGTTGGTTCAGAAAAAGATGGTGTAGGTATCACTAAACCACAAGGACAGCCACAAGAAACTATGGGGCGTGCTGATCTTGCAAATACAGACCAAGAAGATGCTGATGATTTTCAAACATACGCAAATCGTACTGGTTCAAAACTAGCACCTCAAATGATGCAAGCAAATCCTGGAGCAACATTCCAACAATATGAAGGTGTTGATATGTCTGCCGACGTTGCTGCTCTATTAGAAGGTGAATCATTATCAGAAGAATTCAAGCAAAAAGCAACTACAATTTTTGAAGCTGCTGTAAATTCTAAAGTAGGTCAAATTGCGGAAGCTATGCAAGAAGAACTACAAGAAGAATTTGATTCAGCCGTAGAACAAATCAAAGAAGAAATTGCTGGAAAGATTGATGAATATCTATCATATATGGTTAATGAATGGGTAGAAGAAAATGAAGTAGCCATTGAAAAGGGTCTACGTTCAGAACTAGCAGAAGAATTGCTAGATGGTCTATATAACCTATTCAAAGAATCTTATATCGATATTCCAGAAGAAAAGGTTGACGTAGTTGAAGAACTAGCAACCCGTGTTGAAGAATTGGAAGATGCTCTAAACGAAGAAATCGAAAAAAATATTGCATCTTCACAAGAAATCAATGAACATAAAAAAATTAGTGCCATTCACGCAGCTTGTGAAGGTCTAACGCAAACCCAAGTAGAAAAACTAAAATCGCTTGCAGAAGGTGTTGAGTTCACTACTGATGAGGAGTTTGTAGAAAAGTTGGAAACTATTAAAGAATCATATTTTCCAACTACAATTAAGTCTGGTAGCACACTAGATTTGACAGAAGATGTTAACTTTGAAGAAAATAAAAAGCAAACATCAGGTTCAACAGATCCAAGTGTTGAAGCTATTGCCAAGACACTTTCTAAAACTCTAAAAAGATAAATAAAAATATCAAATAATATTACAAGGAGTATTTCTAAAATGTATCTTTCAGAAGAACTACAAGCTAAATGGAAGCCTGTTCTAGAACATCCAGAACTAGAAGATATTAAGGATCCATACAAGAAGGCAGTTACTGCTATTATTCTTGAAAACCAACACCAAGCAATGCGTGAAAGCGCAAAGATGCTTAACGAAGCTGGCGAACCAGGTCCAACAAACGTTACTGGTGCAGTACAAAACTTCGACCCAATTCTAATCTCATTGGTTCGTCGTTCACTACCTAACCTAATTGCTTATGATGTTGCCGGTGTTCAGCCTATGACTGGACCTACTGGTCTTATCTTCGCAATGCGTTCACGTTACAACGGTATTGCTGGTAACGAAGCATTCTTCAACGAAGCTAACACAACATTTACTGGTCAAGGTTCCGCAACAAATCCATACGGATTCCAAGGTACTATTGCTACAGACACAAGCAATAATCCTGTTGCTAACCTAAGCGCAAATGCATTCACAACTGGTATCGCTCTACCTACAAGCGTAGCTGAATACCTAGGTTCAGATGCTAATGCTCAGTTCCAACAAATGGCATTCACAATTGAAAAAGTTTCTGTAACTGCTCAATCACGTGCCCTAAAGGCTGAATATTCACTAGAACTAGCACAAGACTTGAAGGCAATTCATGGTCTAGATGCTGAAACAGAACTAAGTAACATTCTTTCTACAGAAGTTCTAGCTGAAATCAACCGTGAAGTTATCCGTACAATCTACACTGTAGCTGTACCAGGTGCTCAATACGGAACTACAAATCCAGGTTACTTCGACCTTGACACAGACTCAAATGGTCGTTGGTCAGTTGAACGTTTCAAGGGTCTAATCTTCCAAATCGAACGTGATGCTAACACAATTGCAAAACAAACTCGTAGAGGTAAGGGTAACGTTATGATCGTTTCATCCGACGTTGCATCAGCAATGGCTATGGCAGGTGTTCTACAATACACACCAGCTCTACAAGCTGATCTACAAGTTGATGATACTGGCAACACATTTGCTGGTATGCTACACGGACGTATCAAGGTTTATATCGATCCTTACTTTGGTGGTTACACTCAAAATATGGAACTTGTAACTGTAGGTTATAAGGGTGCTTCACCATACGATGCTGGTCTATTCTACTGCCCATACGTACCATTACAAATGGTTCGTGCAGTTGACCAATACACATTCCAACCAAAAATTGGATTCAAGACTCGTTACGGTATGGTTGCAAACCCATTCGCAGAAGGTCTAACTGTTGGTAACGGTCGTCTAGATGCTCGTACAAACGTTTACTACCGTATCTTCGGGGTTAGAAATCTCATGTGATAAGTTGTTGATTTTAAACGACTTTTTAAACCACCGATAAGAGTGGTAATTTTAAAGAGGGAACTAAAATTCCCTCTTTTTTTCGTGCTAAATACATTTGATTACGCACCAAGGAAAATATATAATGAAACCAACATATCTATATGTAAAAGAACATACAGAAACACATCTAAAATATTTCGGCAAAACTACCAAAAAAGATCCAGAAAAATATTTGGGTTCTGGAATATACTGGAAAATACACATTAAAAAATATGGAACAGATAAGATTAAAACTATCTGGACAAAATTATTCACAGATGAAAATGAACTTAAAGCATTCGCATTAAAATTTTCACAAGAGAATGATATAGTAAATTCTAACGAATGGGCTAATCTAAAAGAAGAAAATGGTCTAGATGGCGGATTTGATAAAGGTTGGTGGTCAGAAGAACAGATTAAACATAATAGTGAAATGGCTATTCAACGTTGGAAATCTGGCAAATATGACCATATCAAAGAACAATTTGCTAAAATTAATATCGGTAAAAAATATTCAGAAGATAGAAAGAATAAAATAGCAAAAGGTAATTCTGCAAAATGGTCAGTCACTTCTCCTGAAGGAATTATTATGGAAATTGAAAATTTAAGAAAGTTCTGTAGAGAAAATGGATTAGATCAAGGAAATCTTTCAAGAGGTTCTCATAAAGGTTGGAAAGCCACTAAGATAAATAATTAAAAGGAGATTATATATGGCAATTCAACCTCAAGATACGAATTTTCTACAAAGTACGAAATTTCTACTAACATTCAGTAGAATTCCTAATGTTCAATATTTTTGTCAATCTGTAAATTTACCTGGAGTTTCAATGTCTCCAGCAGAACAAGAAACACCATTTGTGAAAATTTATCGTCCTGGAGATAAGATGGATTTCGATGATTTTACAATCGATTTTCTATTAGATGAAGATATGCAAGCATGGTTAGAAATTTTTAACTGGATGCAAGGCATGACATTTCCAGAAAATTTCGACCAATATAGAAACCTTAAAAATCTATCTCGTTATACACAATACAAAGCTGAACCACAATATTCTGATGGTTCACTAAATATTTTAACAGCATTGAATAATGCAAACTTTCAAGTGAATTTTATTGATATGTTTCCAACACAATTATCATCAATTCATTTCAATTCCACTGACGAAAATACAACTACGCTTTCAGCGACAGCTACATTTAGATATACATATTATACAGTGAAAAAACTTTAATTACTTTGGAGTTACATAATGGAAAAACTTGAAGATATTATGAAGTATTGGGAAAATGATTCTAAGGTCGATCTTACAGACGTTTCCCGAGAAATACTAAACATTCCCATTTTACATTCTAAGTATCTTGGATACATGTCAAGACACAGAATTTCTGAAAGAAAAGCCATGTCGGATTACATGAAAATGAAAAGAGTAAAATGGGAATATTACTCTGGTAAAATGTCAAAAGAACAACTCGATGAATATGGATGGGAACAATTTCCATTTACATTAAAATCTGACATTACAACATACATTGAATCTGATGATGACCTAATTAAATTAATGAATAAAAAGGTCTATCATGAGGAAGCAGCAAAATACTGCGAATATATTTTGAAAGAACTCAATCAAAGAACTTGGCAATTAAGAGAACATCTACAACACGAAAGATTCATACATGGAGCAAGATAATATATTATTAGAAAAAATTGATGAAGTCTATATCAGAGTTCATGCTGAAAGACATTTATTAATGGAACTATCCGAATATTTTACGTTTATGGTACCAGGCTATCAATTTATGCCTGCGTATCGTAATAAAATATGGGATGGTAAAATTCGCTTGCTTGATCTTCGCACAAATCTTCTATATAGTGGACTAATTCCATATATCGAAAAGTTTTGTGAGGATAGAGATTACTCATTATCTTATCATACGGATTTCAGTAAACTTGAAAATTTTCCGGAAGTTTTAGCACAACAATTTTATTCAGATTTAAATCTTCATTCTGCTGGAAATAAAATTGAAGTAAGAGATTATCAATCAGATGCTTTTGTTCATGCCATGAGAAACAAAAAAGCATTACTTGTTTCTCCAACTGCATCTGGAAAATCACTAATAATTTATTTGATCGTTAGACAGTTGTTAGATTATAAACAAATGAAGGGGTTGATTATTGTACCTACAACTTCACTTGTCGAACAAATGTATGGAGATTTTGCTGATTATGCATCAGAAACAGATTGGAACGTTGAAGAAAATTGTCACAAGATTTATCAAGGACACGAAAAACACAATAACAAAAATATTACAATATCAACTTGGCAATCACTCTACAAGATGCCAAAAAGTTTTTTCCAACAATTTGATTACGTTATTGGAGATGAAGCACACTTATATAAGGCAAAATCATTAACGAAAATTCTAACTGCATGTACAAATGCATCATATAGATTTGGACTTACAGGTACATTAGACGGTACTGAAACCCATAAGTTAGTATTAGAAGGATTATTTGGAATCGTTAAAAAGGTAATCAGTACAAAAGAACTGATGGAAAATAAAAGTGTTGCAGAATTAAAAATCAAAAATCTAATTCTAAAACACAAAGAAGAAAAATCTAAAGAAATAAAGAAGCAAAAAGATTATCAAAAGGAAATAGATTATATCTGTGCATCAGAAGAACGCAACAAATTCATAAAAAATTTAGCATTGAGTTTGAAAAACAATACCCTAATTCTTTATCAATTTGTCGAAAAACATGGTCAAATTTTATATGATTTGATAAACAATTCTAGACACAAACATGGTAAACAAGTATTTTTTGTACATGGAAATGTTGTGGCAGAAGATCGTGAAAAGATTAGAAAGATTTTAGAAGAAGTCGATAACGCTATTATCATAGCATCTTATGGAACATTTTCTACAGGAATAAATACTAGAAACTTGCACAATATTATTTTTGCTTTTCCTAGCAAAAGCGTTATCAAAGTATTACAAAGTATTGGACGTGGTTTAAGAATTCGTGATGGAAAAACTTCTGTCACTTTATATGATATTGTAGATGATATGAGAGTAGGAAATCATATGAACTATACTCTAAAGCATTTTATTGAAAGAGTTAAGATATATGATTCTGAAAAATTCACTTACAAAAATTACAAGATAGGACTATAAAATGAATCCCAAACTAATTCGATTGAAAAATGGTGAAGATATTATTGCTGATACATTAAATGAAGTAGATTGTGAACTAATTAAATTACTTTATCCGATGTCAATACTTTTTAAGTATGACCAAAAATCAGGTACTTCATTAATGGTTATTGATAATTGGATTCCACCTGAATTGGTTGAAAAACCTGAAGTTGTAATTAACAAGACTGATTTATTGTTCATGATTGAACCAAGTAGCGATTTCAATGATTACTACGTTAAATCAGTAGACGTTGTTAAAAAGAAAATTGAACAGAGAAAAACAGCAAAAGAAATCCTCAAGAATAGTTCGGAAGAAGAACTTAATGAGTTGATGGATCAAATTCCAGTTTCAAATAAGGAACTTCATTAATTCGGCGTAGCCGAATGGATTAGTATCTGGATTTAGTTATCTACCAGTTTTCTATTGACATTCTAGAAGTTTTCTAGTACAATTAGAACCTATAGAACTTGAAACTCCTTAAGGTTTCTTCCTACAAACACCATTATACAGCGGTTTTAAAACTTGTCAAGAGGTAAAGTGGTAAATATAGAGGTAATTATGACAGAACTGAAAAAATCAAAACATTATGTAAACAACAAAGATTTGTTAAAAGCCCTTGCGGATTATAAGGAAAAGGTCAAAAAAGATCCAAATACACCTATTCCTGATTACATTGGAGAGTGTTTTTTGCTCATAGCCGAAGGTTTTAGCCATAAACCAAATTACATCAATTATTCCTTTCGTGAGGAAATGGTAGCTGATGCAGTAGAAAATTGCTTGATGTATTTCCATAACTTTGATCCAGAAATATCTCAAAACCCATTTGCATATTTCACGCAGATTACATATTTCGCATTTCTGCGTCGAATTGAAAAGGAAAAGAAGGAACTATACGTCAAATATAAATCAGTTCAAAATGCTGGAATATTTGATGAGCAACATTTACTAGAACTTGGTGATGGAACGTCAATGCAATTTGAAATGTATGACAATCTTTCTGAATTCATCGAAAACTTTGAAGAGGGTAAAAGAAAGAAGAAAGAAGTGGTAAACAATAAAAAAGGACTTGACAATTTTCTTGAATAGTGTTAGAATATGATAAATATCAATATCTAAACCAAATACATTTGGAGTAAAAATTGTTGTTTCTAGAAAACAAATACACTAAAATTTACTATCAACTGATAGAAAAACGTAAACGTGATCCAATATCAAAAGATGAAGTCTATTGTGAAAAGCATCACATAATACCTAAAAGTTTAGGTGGATCAAATGATGATAATAATTTAGTCAATCTTCTTCCTAGAGAACACTATATTGCACATAAATTACTAACTAAAATGACTTCAGATAGAAACAAAATTTCTATGTGCTGGGCATTTCATAGAATGTTACATCAAAAAAATTCAAGTTTCAAAATAAATTCAAAAACATATGATATTTTTCGAAGATTTTGGTCTGAATTTATGAGGGAAAATCATATTTCTACATACGATGATTCTTGGGCTTTAAAGGTAAGTGAGTCAATTAAAAAATCATGGGAAAATGATAATAATCGCAGAGAAAAAACCGCATCACGAATGCGTGAAACACAAAAAAAATTAAAACAAAATAAAACATACTTTGAAGATCAAAAAGAAAGAGCGAAGCTTGGAGGACAAGCTGCCAAATTAAAAGTATCAAAAAAAATATCTTATAATAATAAAACTTATTATGGATGGAATGAATTATTTGTTTCCGAACAAATAACTAAAAGACAATATATTCTTTATTCAAATGGTATAGATGTAAACTTTAGAAAAAACGATAATGGTCCAATAAAAACAGATGATTTAATTTTTATGTTAAATTGTTTCATAAAATATTGGAACATAAATTTTCCTGAAAATGAAAGTGAACTTGAAATAATTTTAAATAAAATGATTAGTAATAAATTATTTCTAAAATCTAGAAAAGAAAGGATAAAAAAAATAATTATGAAAAAAATTATTGAAAATAAACACCATAGCAAAGCTATGGAAGGAGAAGTCAGTAATGAAAATCGCATTAATTACTGACCAACACTTTCGGCGTTAGAAACGATAATCAAAATTTTATTGATTATTACTATCAATTCTATAACAATGTTTTCTTTCCCACACTAAAAGAAAAAGATGTTCAAGCACTTTTAATTTTGGGCGATACATTTGATAGAAGAAAATATACAAATCATAATACATTGTTTCATGCTAAGAAGATGTTTTATGATCCTCTTAGAGAATTAAATATTCCTGTTTATCAAATTATTGGTAACCATGATGTGTATTTTAAGAATACAAATTCTATCAATGTTCCTGAATTATCATTAATGGAATATGGATATCTTAGATTGATTAGTAATGAGGCAGTAACACATAACATATTTGATACAGATATTTGTTTTGTGCCTTGGATAAATGCCGAAAACTATAAACAATGTTTTGATGAAATTAAGAAAACAAAAGCAACCATATGTTGTGGACATTTTGAGATTGAAGGTTTCTCAATGTATCGTGGTGCAGTTTCTACAGAAGGAATTTCTCAATCAACCTTTCAGAAATTCGATATGACATTTTCTGGTCACTATCACTATAAGTCAGATCAGAATGGAATTTTCTATTTGGGTAATCCATATCCTCTCACATGGCAAGATTATGGTGATGAAAGAGGTTTTCATATTCTAGATTTAGATACTAGAGATTTGGAATTCATTCGTAATCCATATCAAATGTTCATCAAATACAATTATGATGATTCAGATAAAACTGCATCTGATATTTTAAGCCACGATGTTTCAGAAGTGGCAGGAAAATATGTAAAGGTTGTGGTATTAGCTAAAACTAATCCATATGTTTTTGATACCTTTATAAATAAGATTTACCAAGAAAATCCTGCTGATCTTAGTATCGTAGAAGATATGGCAGAAGCAGAAGATTTTACGGAAGAACAATTAGATCAAACACAGGATACTGTAACTATCCTAAATAATTATGTTGATAATTTAAAAGATGAATCTATTGATTCTGATAAACTGAAAACATTTCTTCGTGAAGTTTATATTGAAGCACTTAATATTGAACAAGACCAATAATTATGATAATCTTTAAGACAATTCGTTGGAAAAATTTTCTAAGTACAGGGAACTATTTTACAGAAATTAGATTGGATAAAAATCCAAGCACACTAATTATTGGTTCAAATGGTGCTGGAAAATCAACTATTCTAGATGCTTTGACTTTTTCTCTTTTTGGAAAACCATTCCGTAAGATTAATAAGCCAACATTGATGAATTCAATCAACTCAAAAGAATGTGTTGTTGAGTGTGAATTTGATATTGGCAAAAAGAAATATAAGATTATTCGTGGTATTAAACCCAACAGGTTTGATATTTACGAAAATGATAAACTTATTAATCAAAATGCAGCCAATAAAGATTATCAAGATGTTCTAGAAAAGCAAATTCTAAAGTTAAATTTCAAGTCTTTTACTCAAATTGTAGTTTTAGGATCAGCTTCATTTACACCTTTCATGCAGCTAACTGCCGCTGATAGAAGAACAATTATTGAAGATTTATTGGATATTAAAATATTTTCATCAATGAACATTATCGTTCGTCAAAGACTTTCAACAATTAAAGATGAAATTCAAACTGCAAAGTATGAAATGGATTTGTTGAGAGAAAAGATTATGCTTCAATCTAAGCATATTGATGAACTTAAAAAGCATAATGATAAAGAAATTGAAAAGAAGAAAAAGGAAATTGAATCTTCGACAAATAAAATTTCTGAATATAAAAAGAAATCTGACCTAATTTCTAGACATGTAACTGTTCTTATGGAAGAACTTGAACATAAAATGTATGTTCAAAAGAAAAAAAATTCATTGATTCAATTTGAATCTAGAATAGAAGATAATATTTCTAAATTGAAAAAGGAACATTCTTTTTATCACGATAATGACAGTTGTCCAACTTGTAAGCAACTTTTAGATCCTGAATTTAAAGAAACAATGATTTCTTCTGTGAAGAATAAACTAGAAAAACAAGCCGATGGTTTAGAAAAATTACAGAATGAAATTCAAGAAGTTGAAAAGAAACTTCAGGAAGTTGAAAAGTTAACAAAGAAAATTTCAGATCATCAAACCGAAAATGTAGTTATTCAGACGACAATCAATAGTTTGACTGAATACATTAAAAAGTTGAATAATGAAATTGAAACCCTTTCACAAGGTACAGAAAATATCGATAATGAAAAGAAAATATTAAAAGATTATAAGTCAGAATATTTAAAGGTTTCTAAGAAACAAGAGAAATTGTCTAATGACAAATACTATAACGAATATGCTTATAATCTATTAAAGGATAGTGGAATTAAAACGAAAATTATCAAACAATATTTGCCTTTAATTAACAAATATATCAACAAATATTTGACTTTAATGGATTCATTTATCAATTTTAATCTTGATGAAAACTTTAATGAATCGTTAAAATCTAGACATCGTGATGATTTTAGTTACAATAATTTCTCAGAAGGTGAAAAACAAAAAATTGACTTAGCTTTGTTATTTACTTGGAGACAAATAGCAAAAGTTAAGAATTCTACAAATACAAACTTATTAATTCTAGATGAGGTTTTTGATAGTAGTTTAGATGCATCGTCCGTTGAATTGCTAATGACAATTCTACAAGAAGTTTCAAAGAACACAAATGTATTTGTAATTTCACATAAGGGAGATGTTCTATATGACAAATTCCGTTCTGTAATTAAATTTGAAAAAGTTAATAATTTTAGTAAGGTAGTGACATGAACAACGAAATACTTACATTCAATACAGAAGAAAACGTAGTACAACAATCAAATATTCCACTTTATAATTTGGTTCATGAAACTGATCCAATTCTTTCAGAAGTAATGCCAGAATTTGATTTTACTGATCCAGCATATAATGCAGTTGACATTGCAAGTTCTTTAGTAGAAACTTGTAAACACCATAAAGGATTTGGACTATCTGCAAATCAGTGTGGTCTACGTCATAGAGTGTTTGTTGTTGGAACTGGAAATGACTATGTTGCATTTTTCAATCCAAAAATCATCAAAGAATCAGATGAAAAATCACATATAGCGGAAGGTTGTCTATCATTTCCACATCTTTTCCTAAATATCACAAGACCTGCAGAAGTTATGGTAGAATATCAAGACTTTGAAGGTAATGTAAAGACTGGTCTTTTTGCTGGAATTACTGCTCGTTGTATTCTCCATGAAATGGATCATTTGAATGGAATTCTTTTCACAAAGAGAGCAAAACCATTGGCATTAAAGAGTGGTGTTGAAAAGCGTAACAAATTGTATTCTCGTTTCAAAAAAGCAACAAAAAAGATGGGAAAAATGAAAACAGCACTTGACAGACCTTAATTTTTGTGTTATACTAGAAGGAAAGCTAACATGGGAATTAAAATGGACATTAAAGAAACTACAGAATATGAAAATTGTATTGGCGTTCGGGATGAAACTTATGAAGAACCCGATCTTTCAGATTTTTTGGGTGATGATGTAGTAGATAACCCAGACAAAGAATGGAAAAAGCATTGGGTAGGAATGCCTGCTTTTGAACAAGAAGATAATCCACCATACAAAAAAATCATTGTTTCTTTTAGAACAAAAGAAGATTATGAAGAATTTGCCAAAATGATCGATCAGCCTTTAACTGAAAAGACAAAATCAATTTGGCATCCTCGTCTTGATCGAACAGAAAACTCATTGATGAGATGGATTGAGGAAGATGATTGAAAAGATTTATATACCAACAATTAAACGTGCCGATATACAAATAACATATGAAAATCTTCCTAAACAACTCCAACAAAGAGTTGTTTTTGTTATCGATCCAAAAGAGAGAAAAGATTATAAGTATGATGCAGATTATCTAGAAATTCCAGAATCATTTATTGGACAATGGACACAACTAGCACAAACTAGAAAGTTCATTCACCAACATGGTAAAAATACAAAATATGCTATGTTTGATGACGATCTAATCATATTAAAGCGTAATCAAAAGTATATTAATGGAAATTCTGATATGGAAAAATCAAAACGAAAAGCTACAGAAAAAGAAATTCTTCAATGTTTTGAAAAAGCATCTAAATGGTTAGATGATGAAGAAATCGGAATAGTTGGTTTATGTGATCCTGGTTATCCACCACATCCAAAAGAATATACAGATACTCAAGGAGTTTTCTGTTCATATTTTATAGATGGAAGAAAACTTGCTCCATTTGTAGATGAATTAGATACTTCAATAAGAATTGGTGAAGATTTATTGTTTCTTTTTGATTGTATGTCAAGAGGAATGAATACAAGAATATCAAACGAATATCTTTATGAAAATAAAAGTTTACGAAGTATTATGAAAGGTAAACGACCAATTTGGGAAGAAATTGAAAAGAAAGATAATCAGATTGTTTATCAAACAGACGATCATATTCATGCTATGAAATACATTCAAAAGAAATATCCTCATGCAATGGATATTTTTATTGAAGATGGCAAATATAAGTTTCGTAAGTATTGGAAAAAAATCTATAATAAAAAAGTTGAATTGAATTTAGAATCATTTTATGACTAATCCAAAATATCCAGTTTATATCGTATCTAAAGGTCGTGCAGATTCAATGTTTACCTCACGATCTTTATCAAGAATGGAAGTTCCTCATTACATTACAATTGAACCACAAGATGAAGAACCATATGAAAAAGCTCTAGATAATTTTAAAATTAGAGATTATGTTACGCTTTTAATTTTACCTTTTAGTAATCATGGAGATGGTCCCGGTAGAGCAAGAAATTGGGCATGGGATCATTCCATTGCTTTGGGTGCTGAAAAACATTGGGTATTGGATGATAATATCAATGATTTCTATCGTCTCCATAAAAATCAAAGAATTCGTGTAGAATCTGGTGTAATATTTAAAGCAGCCGAAGATTTTATTGATCGCTATGAGAATGTTCCTGTATCTGGATTTCAATATCGTTTCTTTATTGCTCCAAATTCTAAATATCCACCATATGCAAAGAATACAAGAATTTACTCTACATTGCTAATTGATAATAAATGTAAACATCGTTGGCGTGGACGTTATAATGAAGATACGGATTTATCTTTGAGGGTTTTAAAAGATGGAGATTGTACAATACAATTTAATGCATTTCTTCAAGGTAAAGTAGCAACTCAAACGTTAGGTGGTGGAAATACAGAAGAATTCTATCACAAAGAAGGTACTCAAGATAAAGAGAAATGGAGAGATGGAAAACTTAACGCAGAAGGTACCATAAATAAGTCACAAATGCTAGTCGATCTCCATCCCGATGTAGCAAAAATGGTATGGAGATATGGAAGATGGCATCATCATGTTGACTATTCTCCCTTCAAAAAGAATCAATTAAAATTGAAAGAAGGTATAGAATTGCCTAAAGGCATTAACAATTACGGAATGAAACTGATTAAAAACTTTAAAGGATAAATGTGAAAACTACTCATACACATCATATTATTCCTAAATATATGGGTGGAACTGATGATCCATCAAATTTAGATGAAGTTGACCTTGAAACCCACATTAAATTACATAAACAATTATGGGAAGATTTAGGAAATTGGCAAGATTATGTTGCATGGAAGATGTTATCTGGTCAAATGTCTAAACAAGAGTGTATAAAAATAAAACAGTCAGAAGGTGGAAAGAAAAATAAAGGTAAATTAGTTGGACAAAAAAATCCTTTTTATGGCAAAAAACATTCTGCTGAAACAATAAAAAGAATTTCTGAAAAGAAAAAAGGAAATATTCCAGGTAATAAAGGTTTATTTGGATTAAATAATCCACAATCTAAAAAATATAAAATTACTTTTCCCGATGGAAAAACAAAAACTATAATAGGATTAACTCAGTTTTGTAGAGAAAACAATCTTACATATCAAACAATGTGTGCCGTAGCATCAGGAAGAGTAAAACAACATAAATTATTTAAATGTGAAAGGATATTATAATGGAAATTAATGTAAAAGTGGAAGATTTAAAGAAAAAATCCATAATGATTGCGACGCCAATGTACGGTGGAATGAATCATGGTTTATTCATGAAGTCATGTCTTGATCTACAGGCATTATGTGCTCAATATGGAATTCAAACAAGATTTTCTTTCTTGTTTAATGAATCTCTAATTACAAGAGCGAGAAATTATCTAGTGGACGAATTTCTTCATCGTTCAGATTGTACTAATTTATTATTTCTAGATTCAGACATTTCTTTTGATGCTAAAGATGTTCTAGCACTTCTAGCATTAGATAAGGATGTTATTGGTGGACCATATCCAAAGAAAGCAATTAAGTGGACTAACATCAAGAAGGCAATCACAAAGAATCCAGAAATTGAACCACAACTTCTAGAAAAGATGGCTGGTGATTTCGTATTTAATCCAGTTAAGGGAACAAAGCAATTTTCTGTTTCTGAACCATTAGAAGTTCTAGAAATTGGAACTGGATTTATGATGATTAAGCGTGAAGTATTTGAAAAGTTTGAAAAGGCATATCCACAACTAAAATATAAGCCAGATCATGTTGGTCAAAAACATTTTGATGGGTCACGCTATATCCATGCTTTCTTTGATACGGTAATCGATAAGGAATCTGAACGTTATCTATCAGAAGATTATATGTTCTGTCAATGGTGGAGAAATATTGGTGGTAAGATTTATCTATGCCCATGGATGAAAACATCCCATATCGGAACATATCATTTCCAAGGATCGATGCCAGATATAGCAAATTATATCGGTGAGATGTGATATGACTGTTCCATATACATATCTTTTACATCATATTCCAACAAATACTTTTTATTATGGTGTTCGTTGGAAAAAGAATTGCCATCCAGATGAATTTTGGAAAAAGTATTTTACATCATCTAAGAAAAAAATTCCAGAATTGAGATTAAAATATGGAGACAATTCATTTGAATTTGAAATAAGAAAAATTTTTGATTGTGCTGAAAAAGCTATTATTTGGGAAAATAAAGTTTTGAGGAGAATGAAAGTTTTATCGAATCCACAAATATGGTTAAATAGAACGAATAATAAGGCAATTTTAAATGAAATTTCTCCAACATTAGGCAGAAAAGTTTCAGAAGAACAAAAGAAAAAACAATCAGAAAAAATGAAAGGAAATTTTCCAACAAACGCATTTACAAAAGGACACATTCCATGGTCAAAAGGTAAACATGCTACTGAAGAACAAAAAAGAAAACAATCAGAAAAAATGAAAGGAAAAATTCCATGGAATAAAGGATTAACTATAGATGACCCAAGAGTAAAATCTTACGCAGTCTCTAGAAGAGGAAAGAAATATAATATGAGAAAAGGAAAAATGTAATGATAGTTGGGTTTGTGGGATTTATTGGTAGTGGAAAAGGTACAGCAGGCGACATTCTTTGTGAAAAATATGGTTTCAATAAAGAGTCGTTTGCTAAGCCAGTAAAAGATATTGCATCTGTTATGTTTGGATGGGATAGAAAATTACTTGAGGGTGATACCAAAGAATCTAGAGAATGGAGAGAACAAAAAGATAATATGTGGTCTAAACTTTTAGGAAAAGATTTTAGTCCACGTTTAGCTCTCCAATTAATTGGTACAGAGGTTGGTAGAAATGTTTTTCATCCTGATCTTTGGATAAAAATGATGGAATCTCGTTTAACTCTTTCTACCAAAGACTATGTAATTACTGATGTTCGATTTCCAAATGAAATGAGATTCATTCATGAAATGGGCGGTAAAGTAATTGAGATTCAACGTGGAAATAATCCTGAATGGTATGGTACAGCAGCAGTAGCAAATATTGAAGTTAAAGAAAGTATTGCTATTCCATGCATAAGAGAAATGAAGGAAAAATATAAAATTCATGAATCTGAATGGAAATGGATCGGATCACTTTTCATCGATACCGTAATTAAAAATGATGAAGGTATAGAAGAACTTGAAAGAAATATCAAAAACTACTTGACATTGTAATTTTGTTGTGTTATAATTAACTTTTATTTGAATGGAGATTATTTTATTATGAAGATTTCAAACGAAACTCTTAATATTCTTAAGAATTTTTCAACAATCAATTCGTCAATTTTTGTAAGAAAGGGTAGTACACTTTCTACCATTTCTGCAAATAAGACAGTATTAGCGAAAGCAAAGATTACTGAAGATTTTCCTCAAGAATTTGCAATTTATGATTTAAACAATTTCCTAACTCTAACATCCCTCGATAAGGATGATACAGAACTCGATTTTGATGAACATCATGTTCTAATTAAGAGTTTAGGTGGAAGAAGCAAGATTTATTATCGTTTTACCGATAAGAGCATGATTGTAATTCCACCAGAAAAGGATATTAATTTTGGTAATCCAGATTATACATTAACTATTGCAATTAATGATCTAGATTGGATTAAGAAGATTGTTAGTCTACTTGATTCTCCAAACGTTGCTATTGAAGGCAAAGAAGGAAATCTTTCAATTGTAGCTTTTGATATTAAGAATGATGCTGCAAATATCAATTCCCTAACAATCGGTAATACAGATAAGGAATTTCGTGCAGTATTTAAGGCAGAAAATTTGAAATTGATTCCAGATAGTTATACAGTAGAAATTTCATCAAAGGGAATCGCACATTTTGTTAATGAATCTGATATTCTTCAATATTGGATTCCACTAGAAAAGGATGGTAACAAACTATGATTAAGCTAAATGAATTTAGAAGCAATGTAGAGATTTTTATTAATCCAGATCATATTGTAAGTGTGTTTAAGTCGCCGAAAACTGACGAAGATGGAAATCCAAATCCTAATGCGGATAAGACAGTTGTTGTATTTTTGGGTGGCAGCGTAGTGGTTAATGAATCTGTCGTAGATGTTCTAACAATTATGAGTGAAGATTATTAATTATGACAAAAACTGCAAGCGTAAGTACAATTTATGGAAACATTAATGATGAACAGCGTAAGGCAATTAAAGATGCTATTGTCGAAATTGATTCCTGTTTAAATGAAATTGATGACCAAAAAGAACAAATGAAGTCTATTATCGATTCTGTTTCTGAACTTACAAATGTTCCGAAAAAGATCATTCGAACAATGGCAAAAACATATCATAATCACGATTTCGATGAAAAAGTAACAGAAACAAAGGAATTTGAAGCCATTTACGAAGCAGCAATCAAGACTAATTGATTATTAAATAATGGAGTTTGTGATGGAAGAACATATGTTATGGGTTGAAAAGTATCGTCCAAAAACGATTGAAGATTGTATTCTTCCACAATCGATTAAAGATACTTTTCAAGAGTTTGTGAATCAAAAGAAAATTCCAAATCTTCTATTGTCAGGTACAGCAGGTGTAGGTAAAACTACAGTTGCAAAAGCACTTTGTAATGAAGTTGGTTGTGATTATATTATTATCAATGGTTCAGATGAAAACGGTATTGACGTTTTAAGAACAAAGATTAAATCTTATGCATCATCAGTAAGTCTTTCTGGTGGTCGTAAGGTTGTAATTATCGATGAAGCAGATTATTTGAATCCTAATTCTATTCAACCTGCCCTTCGTGGTGCAATCGAAGAATTTTCAAATAACTGTTCATTTATTTTTACTTGCAACTACAAGAATCGAATTATTGATCCAATCCATTCTCGTTGTACTGTAATTGATTTTAAGGTTAACGGAAATAAGGCAAAATTAGCTGCTCTATTTTTCAAGCGTGTTGAAAGCATTCTTGAGAGCGAAAAGATTGAATTTGAAAAGCAAGTTGTTGCATCTTTGATTACGAAGCATTTTCCCGATAATCGTAGAATTTTAAATGAACTTCAAAGATATTCACTTTCTGGTAAGATTGATTCTGGAATTTTAGCACAAGTTTCTGATGTTCAAATTAAAGAACTAATTGCCGCACTAAAAGATAAAGATTTTGGAAGCGCAAGAAAATGGGTAGTAAGTAATATCGACAACGATCCTGCTCTAATTTATCGTAAAATTTACGATTCGTTATATGATTATTTAAAGCCACAAAGCATTCCACAGACAGTTTTAATATTAGCTAAATATCAGTATCAAAGCGCATTCTGTGCAGATCAAGAAATTAATTTGATGGCATGCTTAACTGAAATGATGGTAGAATGTGAGTTTGTATAATGGCTGACTTATTTAAAGAGATTATTCCCTCTATTCTTCAAACTAAAGAATCTGTTATCAAAGATTCCTTAGATGAAAAAAGTTACAATCCTTACATGGTAAATAGAACACTATCTTATCATGTGGATTGTGTTTTTTATGCTAATGAAATGAATATGAATTATCTTTTAGATGGTAAAATGCAATATGATTTTTATTTGCATTCCATCCGAAAGATGAAAAGAAAGTTTCAGAAATGGCATAAAAATGTAGATTCAGACGATCTAAAACTTGTAAAAGAACATTTTGGTTATTCTGATGAAAAAGCAAAAGATGCTTTAAGAATTCTTTCAGAAGAACAACTAGAACAAATTAGAATCAAAATGGATAAAGGTGGAATAACTAAACTCAAAAAATAATAAGTTCTAAATACTATAAAAATTATAATAACTATTTGGAGCATCTATATGATCGATTTGAATGATATGATTGAAGTACAATTATGTAAAGAAGATGATTTTTTAAAGATTCGTGAAACATTAACCAGAATTGGTGTGGCATCAAAGAAAGATAAAACGCTGTATCAATCTTGTCACATACTGCATAAAAAGAATCGCTATTACATTACACATTTTAAGGAATTGTTTTCCCTTGATGGAAAATCAACTGATATTTCAGAAAATGATTTAGCAAGAAGAAACACAATTATTACATTATTAGAAGAATGGGGACTATTAAAAATTGTCAATCCGGAAAAGATTGGTAATTTAAAAGTAAACATTTCTCAAATAAAAATTATTCCGCATAAAGAAAAGAATGATTGGCAATTAGTTGCCAAATATAATATTGGAAAAACTTTTGTGAAAAAGTAAACAATTATGCCTCGGTGACGGAATTGGCATACGTGTCGGATTCAAAATCCGAATTTTAGGGGTTCGACTCCCCTCTGAGGCACCAAATTAAATTATGGAGATATTATGGATATTAGAGCATATAAAATCATGTCGGGTGAAGATATTCTTGGTGAATGCATTAATGATAATGAACATTTTGTTACAATTAAAAATCCAGTAGGAATACAGGTTGTAAGAGGACCTAATGGACAACCATCCATTGGATTTGCTCCATTTCCAATTCATGCTGAACAAAAATCTGGTCAAACTATTGACATCCGTAGAGAGTTTGTGATATACTCTTATGTACCAGCAGAAGATTTTGTTTCAAATTATGAACAAGTTTTTGGAACTGGACTAATTGTACCGAATAAACAAATCATTACAGGATAATATGGCAGATAATTTTTATACAAATGTAAATGTAATTGGTAATAAAATTCTATATCGTGGCATCCAAAATGGAAAAAGAATTCAAACAAAGTTAGAATATTCTCCGTCATTTTATGAGATTGCCAATAAAAAAGGCAATAAATTTAAAACGTTGAAAGGTGAAGAACTTCAACAAATTCAATTTCATAACATTAAAGAAGCAAAAGAATATCTGAAAAATTACAGTGATGTTTCAAATAAAAAGATATATGGAATGGAAAAGTTTGAATATGCATTCATTGCAGATAACTTTTCAGGAATGACTGAGTGGGATATTGATCTTCTTAATATTGCAATTATCGATATTGAAGTTGGATCAGAAAATGGATTTCCAAATCCACATGAAGCAAATGAACCAATTACAGCAATTACGCTCCGTTTTCTTAATGGAGCTGTTTTTGTTTTTGGAACTGGTGATTATGAAGTTCAAGGTAATGAAACATATTTTCATTTGATAGATGAATATTCTCTTTGTAGAAAGTTTCTAGAGATTTGGACAACTAATTATCCAGATATTGTTTCTGGATGGAACATCAAATTCTTCGATATTCCATATCTCGTAAATAGATTTAGTAGAATTTTGGGTGAAGATATTGCAAAGCAAATGTCACCATGGAAATACATTTCTCAAAGAAATGTGAAGCAATTAAATGGAACAATTGATGTTGTTTATAATTTTTCTGGAATCGCAACATTAGATTATCTTGAACTTTACAAAAAGTATGGTACAGGTAATCCAGAAAATTATAAACTCGATACTATTGCAAATGAAGAATTGGATGAAAACAAACTTTCTTATGAAGAATATGGAAGTCTACACAATCTTTATAAATTAGATTATCAAAAGTTCATTGAATATAACATCAAAGACGTTGATCTAATTGTAAAGTTGGAAGATAAGTTAAAGTTAATTGAACTTGCATTAACTTTAGCGTATGATACAAAATCAAACTATGAAGATGTATTCATGCAAACAAGAATGTGGGATAATCTAATTTATTCTTATCTCCTAGAAAAAAATATCATTATTCCACCCAAAGAAGAAAAAGAAAAGAATCAAGCATTTGAAGGTGCATATGTAAAGGAAGTACAAACAGGTATGCATCATTGGGTAGCATCTTTTGACTTGAACAGTCTATATCCACATTTGATGATGCAATATAATCTATCGCCAGAATGTTTAGTAGAACCAGAAGATTATACCCAAGAAATGTGGGAAATTATCAATAATGGTGTTTCTGTAGATAGACTTCTAAACAAAGAAATTGATACATCCAATCTTTATGGTGTAACTTTAACTCCAAACGGTCAATTTTTTAAAACAGATAAGCGTGGTTTTCTACCAGAAATGTTGGAAACCATGTATAATGATCGTAAAAAATTCAAGAAATTGATGCTTAAGGCACAACAAGACCTTGAAAATGAAACTGATTCCAACAAAAGAAAAGAATTAGAAAAACTTATCGCAAGATATAATAATCTTCAACTTGCCAAAAAGGTTTCATTAAATTCTGCTTATGGTGCAACAGGTTCTCAATATTTTAGATTCTACGATCTTCGTTTAGCTTTAGCTGTAACTTTGTCTGGTAAATTAAGTATTCGTTGGATCGAAAACAAGTTAAACGAACTAATGAATTCTATTCTAAAAACCGATAAAGATTATGTCATTGCATCTGATACCGATTCAATCTATTTGAATTTTGGTGAATTGGTAAATAAAGTTTTTAAGAGTGCAGATCAAACAGATGTTCAAAAAATTATTGATTTTATGGACAAAGTGTGTGAACAAAAGATTCAACCACACATCGATAAATCTTATCAAGAATTAGCAGATTATGTTCGTGCTTATGAACAAAAGATGCAAATGAAGCGTGAAGCACTTGCCAACAAAGGTATTTGGACTTCCAAAAAACATTATATTTTGAATGTCTATAACAATGAAGGTGTTCAATATAAAGAACCACATTTAAAGGTTATGGGTCTTGAAATGGTAAAATCTTCTACTCCAGCATTAGTTCGTGAAAATATGAAGAAGGTAATTCAGATTATCATTAACAGTGGTGAAGAAGCCGTACAAAAATTTATTAATGATTTTAGAACTGAATTCAAGAATGCTAAGGCAGAAGATGTTGCATTTCCAAGATCAGTTAATGGAATATCAAAATATTCAAATTCTGTGACACTTTATGAAAAGGGTACTCCAATCCATGTGAAAGGTGCAATTCTATATAACAAAGCAATTAAGGAAAATAATTTAGATAAATCATATGAATTGATTAAAGAAGGTGAAAAGATCAAATTCATTTACCTTAAGAAACCAAATCCTATAAAGGATACCGTCATTTCTTTTCCAATTGTTTTACCAGCAGAATTAGAGCTTGACAAGTACATAGATTATGATGTACAATACGATAAGACGTTTGTAGAACCAGTTAAGTCAATTCTTGATGTAATTGGTTGGAAAGCCGAAAAACAATCAACATTAGATGACTTTTTTGCATAGAGGAAATATTATGGGTATATTAGACAAACTTAAGAAGAACACAAACATCAAAGATAGTTCTTTGCTTTCTGAATCGATTTTCTTCACAGAAAAAGATATGATTGCAACAGATATTCCAGCATTGAATATTGCACTATCTGGAAGTTTGAGTGGTGGTTTTGTTCCTGGTTTAACGATGTGGGCTGGTCCATCAAAGCACTTTAAGACCGGATTCACTTTAATGATGGTAAAGGCATATCTTGATACATATGAAGATGCTGCCGTTTTATTTTACGATTCTGAGTTTGGTTCACCTCAATCATATTTTGAAGCTATGGGAATTGATCCAGATCGAGTATTTCATAGCCCAATCACAGATGTTGAACAGTTAAAGTTCGATATTATGAATCAACTACAAAATGTAGAGCGTGGAGACAAATTAATTATTGTCATTGATTCTATTGGTAATTTAGCTTCAAAGAAAGAAGTTGATGATGCCCTAGATCAAAAATCTGTTGCAGATATGTCAAGAGCGAAACAAATCAAGTCGTTATTTCGAATGGTAACTCCTCATTTGACACTCAAGAATATTCCAATGGTTGTTGTAAATCATACCTATAAAGAAATTGGTATGTTTCCAAAAGATATTGTTGGTGGTGGTACAGGCTCTTATTATTCTGCGGATAACATCTTTATTCTTGGTCGTCAACAAGAAAAAGACGGAACTGAAATTATTGGTTACAACTTTATCATCAACGTTGAAAAATCACGTTATGTAAAAGAAAAATCAAAGATTCCAGTATCTACTACATTTGAAGGTGGTATTAGTCGTTGGTCAGGATTAATGGATCTAGCATTAGAATCAGGTCATGTTATTAAGCCAAAGAATGGTTGGTATGCAAAGGTCGATTCTGATGGCGTAATTCAAGGCAAAAACTTTCGTTTTGATGAAACACAAAATTCTGATTTCTGGAATCCAATTTTAGAAGATGAACGTTTTCAAGAGTTTATCGAAAAGAAATATAAAATTTCAAATGGTCCAATTATTTCAGATGAAGATATTGAACAAGCATATGAGGAAGCATGATGAGAGAAGAAAATCTAGATTTTAAGTATATTCTTCCAGAAAATGAACCAGGAGTAGTTCATATTCAGATACTTAATGGAGAATATGAAGGCGTAGTTTACAAGTATGGAAAAATCAAAGTTGAAGAAAAAGATGATAATGCATATCTTGTTTTCAATTATGATATTATAGATTCTCCAAAAATTAAAGCAAAAAAACTTGAAAAAGATGAAAGTTTTAAAAATTATATTGGAGATTTTCTAGTCGAAATCATTAGTGCTAATATTGATCAGGAATATATTGATGAGAATCGAGACAACGATATTTAAAAATTTGTTTTATAATGAAGATTTTATGAGAAAGGTATTTCCCTTTCTCAAATCAGAATATTTCTATTCTAAAAAAGATTCAATTATTTTTGATGAAATTAAAACATTCATCGACAAATATAATCAAACTCCAACAATAGAAGTCGTTAAGTTAGGTCTAAAAGATCGAAGAAATGTAAGTGATGATGACATTGAGGAGGTTGAAAAAGAACTTCAAGAAATTTATGATGATAAAGAGAATACTTCAAAGCAAGATTGGTTAATCGATAAGACAGAAAAGTTTTGTCAAGAAAAAGCAGTTTATAATGCAGTTTCTTCATCAATTTCAATTCTTGATGGAAAAGATAAACAACATGATAAAGGTATTATTCCAAAACTTCTTCAAGATGCATTAGCAGTAACTTTTGATAGTTCTGTCGGTCACGATTATTTGGAAAATGTTGACGAACGATATGATTTTTATCATCGTAAAGAACAAAAACTTGCATTTGATATTGATCTTTTGAATAAGATTACTAAGGGTGGAATTGCACCAAAAACCCTTACAATTGTTCTTGCTGGAACTGGTGTAGGTAAATCATTATTCATGTGTCATTGTGCCGCAGCAAATCTAGTTCTTGGTAAAAATGTTCTATACATTACCATGGAAATGGCAGAAGAAAGAATTGCACAGCGAATTGATGCCAATCTTTTGAATGTAACTGTAGACGATCTAATGGAATTACCAAAAGAAATCTATGAAAAGAAAGTTCAAAAGATTAAGGACAAAACTGTAGGAAGATTAATTGTAAAGGAATATCCAACTGCAAGTGCATCTGCACATAACTTTAGAGCATTGATTAATGAATTAAATCTAAAGAAGAATTTTATTCCAGATATTATCTACATCGATTATTTGAATATTTGTGCTAGTGCTAGAATTAAGCCTGGAGCTTCTGTAAATTCCTATACTTATGTTAAAGCAATTGCCGAAGAATTACGTGGTTTAGGTGTAGAATTTAATGTTCCAATTGTTTCTGCTACACAAACTACAAGAGGTGGATTTACAAACAGTGATCCAGGTCTTGAAGATACCAGTGAATCTTTTGGACTTCCAGCAACTGCCGATTTGATGTTTGCATTAATTTCTTCCGAAGAACTTGAGAAATTAAATCAGATTATGGTCAAGCAATTAAAGAATCGTTATTCTGATCCAAATTATAATAAGAGATTTGTGGTAGGAATTGACCGTGCAAAGATGAAATTATATGATGTAGAAGAAAAAGCTCAAAGTGAGATTGTAAAAGAAATAGATACCGAAATGCCTGAAATAAATAAGTCAAATAAGACTAACAAATTTCAGGAATTTAAGGTATAAATGGCATCGGACGCATACAAAAAAATAGCTGATTGGATAAATTCAGAAGCGAAAAGATATAATTTTCAAGTTGCGCCGGCTTTACCTATAGGTAAGCCAGGAAAGGTGCATAAAAATCAACGTGAATATCGTCTCCAGCTAATTGATAAACATAGAGATACGTCCGGTGAATTTAAACAAGGATTAAATAAGATATTACATTCTTCTAATAACATTAGAGATATTAAATTTAACGAAATTTCTCCAAACAGTTCAAAATTTTCTAGTTATAGTTTTCATTGGGATAATATTTTTATTGATTTTGTTATCGCTAAAGGTGCAAATAAAGGTGAAAATTTTGAAACTCATACTGTAAACAAATTAGCAGAAGCATTTTCAGTTAGAAAAGGAAGTCACGAATATTCAGATTTAATTCATCATTTGAATCATGCAAATAAAAATTTTGCAGAAGTTGAAATAGATGATGTAAAGCAAAGAACAGGTTCTACTAAAAAGGAAGGTATTCCAATTGACCAATTGGGTTCTATTATTGGAGATATTGTATTAACAGATACTTCTGGTGAAAAATGGTATATTTCATTAAAAGATATTAATGGAGACACTTTCAGTTCTTATTCTGGCGCTGCAACAATTTTTAATTCTTCTGGTGATTTGCAACCCAATTCTCCAGGATCCAAATTTCTTGAAGCGTTTGGTGTAAATTTAAACTTAGTTCAAAAAGGTTTTGATGAAAGAAAAAATGTCAAAAAACTAAGAAAACAAATTCCACTAAAAAAAGAATCTCCAACTGAATTAAAAAATATATTTGAGAGAGCATGGGGAATGAATTATTTCTATGTTCGTAAAGAAAGAAATGGTTGGAAAGTTTTTTGGTTAGATAGAGAAAAATTAAACAAACTTACAAGTAATATCAAAGTCACAGAAATAAAATATCCAACTAAGTCATCTAAACAAATTACAATATTTTGTGGTAACAGTTATCAAAAATATAAAGTTGAAATAAGAAATTCAAAGTCTGGTGAATATCCTAATGATATAAAATTTAAAGTGATGAAATAATATGACAGCTACAGTGATTATACCCACAACGGGTTCAAATGATGTTAGAAAAGCAATTGAAAGTGTGTTGAATCAAACATATCCTACAATTTGTTATCTTGTGTGCGATGGAGAAGAAAATTATGGCAAAACTAAAGTCATTGCTGATGAATACGGTGGAAACCCATTGTTTAAAAAATGTTTTCTGCCTATTAATGTTGGATCAGATGGCTTTTATGGTCATCGCATTTATGCTTCTTTTTCACATTTGGTAAATACACCATATGTTCTATTTCTAGATCAAGATAACTGGTTTGAACCTAATCATGTTCAAACTTGCGTAGATATAATAGTACAAAATAATCTAGATTGGTCATATTCTCTAAGAAACATTTATGAGAAAGATGAATTTGTTTGTCAAGATAATTGTGAATCTTTAGGTAAATGGCAAACATTTCTTGGTCAAAATCACATTGATACAAATTGTTACTGTATCAAAACAGATATTGCACAAAGAATAGCATCCGTTTGGCATGGTAAATGGGGTCAAGATAGAGTGTACCTATATACTTTAGCAAACAATTTTAAAAACTTTGATTGTACTAAAGAATATACAGTAAATTACAGAGTTGCCGGAAATTCTGGTTCTGTGAACAAAGAATTCTTCGAAAAAGGCAATAAAATTATGAATGAAAGATATGATGGAGTTTTCCCGTGGACAAAAAGAACTTAATTATTGGAGCATATTCCAATTATAACTATAATCAACTAAAAGTTTGGGTAGAATCAGCAAAAGAAAATGCTGTTAACACTGATATTGTATTGATTGCATTTAATACAACTCAAGAGACAGTTGATACATTAAAAGAAAAGGGCGTTGAAGTTGTGGTTGCAAAACCATCACAAAACATTCCTATTCATGTTGAAAGATTTATTTACATTTATGATTTTCTCAAAAACAATACGGATAAGTATCTTTACGTCATCACAACTGACGTAAAGGATGTATATTTTCAGAAAAACCCTTTCGGTACAGGATCAATATTAAATTGTGGACTAATTGCTGGAACTGAAGGACTAAAATATAAAGATGAACCTTGGGGAAATCAAAATATTTACCAAGCATTAGGTCCATATTTTTATGAAGAATTAAAAGAAAAAGAAATTTATAATGTTGGAGTATTTGGTGGACAATTAGGATACGTTAAAGATATGTGTTTATTGATTTTTCAAATGTCACTAAATCGTCCAATTCCTATTGTCGATCAAGCTATATTTAATTTTTTGTTAAATAATTACTATTTTTTTGGTAAAGTTTATAGAACAACACATGACGATAGTTTCGTGTGTCATTTAGGTACAACTGCTGATCCAACAAAGATTGAAAATTTTAGACAAAATTTACTTTGCAGAGAACCAAAATTTGAATCCAATCAGATTACAAATCAAAATGGATTTCCATATTTTATCGTTCATCAGTATGATAGAGTTCCAGAAATAAAAAAATATGTTTTTGAAAAATACAATGTCGAAAATGAAGCGCCAAAATTTATTTATAGGAGTGAATAATGGATTTTGAAAAAGAATATATGGATGCTTGTGTCAGAGATAGTGATATTCATGAACACTTACCACGTTTAGCTGAACTTGCATCTGAATGCAAAGTTATTTGTGAATTGGGTGTTGGATGGGCACAAAGTACAAGAGCGTTTTTGTTTCATCCTCACGTAGAACTTCATAGTTATGAATATAAACCATTTCCAGAAGTTCTAGCATATTTTGAACAAGCTAAAGCATTTGGTAGAAATGTAACGTTGCATGTTTCAGATACCAGAGAGATTGAAATTCCAGAATGTGACATGCTTTTTGTTGATAGTCTCCACATCTACGAACAAGTTCAAAAAGAATTAGAACTTCATGCACCAAAAACTAAAAAGTATATTGGTTTTCATGACACAACAACTTTTGCCGACCGTGGAGAATTTGGTGGTAAAGGAATTTGGGCAGCAGTTCAAGAATTTATGGATTCTCATCCTGAATGGGAAATGATTGAACGTAGAACTAATAACAATGGATTGACTATACTGAAACATGTCTAATATATCATTTTGGCATTGTGGTTCAAATAAACCACATGCGACTGAATTTGCAATTGCAAATGTGAGAAAACATCATCCGAACGCATATTATCATTTATGTGTAGATGGTCAAAATATAGAAGAATTCTATCGAATCGCAAAGAAATATGATTGCGATTTTGTATATTATGATCGAAAACTTGGTGGTCCAGTGCAACCATATGGTTACACACCAGATAATATAAATGAATTTCTTTCAAGATTACATAAAGCATTTGAGAGTTGTAATATTTCACATATGATGATGATGGAAGATGATGTTTTGGTACTAAAACCAATTTCGGTATATCCTAATTGGAAACATGCATGTCATAACGTAACAAGTGATAATTTCTTTCCAGAAAAATTAAAAGATTTGTGCGCAAAATATGGCATTAGACCTAATTGGAATTCATATGGAGCTGGCGGTGGAAGCATTTTTAATACTTATATTTTTTTGGATAGCTATCCAAATGTTAAACATATTTTGTTTGATATTATCTATGAAATTGGAAGAGAATATCCAACAATTGGATGGTTAGATTGTTTTCTAAATGTTTTTTATTATATTTGTGGCTGCGAATATTCAGTTAATCCACATCTAACAGACACACATAATCATAGACCCGGATTTGATTACGATAAATTTATTTCTAATCTAGATCCAAAAATCGAAATTGTAAACAATTATAAGAGGTTATATTTTAATGAGTGATATTACAATCGTAACAGCATTTTTTGATATTGGTCGTGGAGAATGGACTCCTGAAAAGGGTTATCCTCATTATCTACAAAGGTCAACAGATACATATTTTGAACGTTTTGCACACATGGCAAAACTAGAAAATCCAATGGTAATTTATACAGAACCAAAATTCAAAGAAAGAATTCTTGAATTGAGAGGTGAACGAAAAACTCATATTGTAGAAATTTCAAATTTTAAATGTGCATGGGATTTAGAAATTAAAAAAATTCAAAATAGCGAATATTTCAAAAAATTGATTAATAAGTCACAGATTAAGAATCCAGAATATTGGAATGAAGATTATGTTGGCATCAATTGGTATAAATCAATTTTTGTTGATTCAGCATATCTTTACGATTATATTGATACAAAATTTGCAGCATGGGTTGATTTTGGTTATTGTCGTTCAGAAGATACGTTAAATGGACTCACTGAATGGAAATATGATTTCGATGAAGAAAAGATTCATGTTTGGTCAATCAATGATTTACCAGAAAAGTTTTCCGATCTTTATCCGGATTGCGTAATCAACAATAAAGTTTATATTACAGGACCAGCTATTGTCGCTACAAAAGAAAAATGGGAATATTTTTTTGACAAAATGATCGAAACGATTAATTTTATTATAAATGATGGAATTGTTGATGATGACCAAGGACTGATGGCAATTATCTGTTTTAAACATCCAAAAGAATTTGAAATTCATAAATTAAAAAATGATTGGTTTGTAATTTTTAAGGAATATTCAGAATGATAATTTATTTGAATTGTACTGCTAATTTAGGTGATTTTGTTCAAAGTCTTCCAGTATTATCCGGTATAGTAAAAGAAAATGGTAAAGTGACATTTATCATTAGACATGAAATGAAAAAGTTTAATGGCATCAAAGAATTTCTAATGTATCAGGATCTTTTTGATGAAGTTTGTTTCGATGATGAAGTTCAACACCTAAACGGTCAACAAGCAATTATTCTATCATCATGGACTAGAGAAGATAAAAATCATTCAGATCGTCCAATTGAAACTTGCAGATATGAGAATTGGATGAGAGATAAATTTCCTCAAATAAAATTTGAAGTTGATGATTCTTTCTTTTTAAAATTTCCAGATTATTTCTATAAACTAGATGAAAACAAATATGTTGTTGGTGATCGTTGGAATGGACCTGAAATTGACACTAGAAGAAAAACAAATGTATTGTCATTTTTAGAAGATCAAACCAAATTCGTTTTTCTAGATTACAACAAAACACTTCTAGAAAATTGCTATATTATTGCCTCTTCCAATAAGCCTTTTATTACCAATTTTACTGGTATTGGAATGATTGGTGATCTTTTAAATAAAGAATGCTTTGTTGTGTGGTCAGCAGAAGATTGGAATCCAGAATATCGAAAAGGTAACGATGTTGTTTGGGATAACGGTAAAAACATTGAAAAAGTCTTTGAAAAGCATTTTTATTTGAATCGTAAAGCAAAATTAGTACATAAATCCGATCTTAAGAGTTTGTTAGTATTATAAATATTAATATAAAAATCCATAACAATTACAGGGTATTGTCACATGATTTCATTCAAAACATTTCTTTCCGAACAAGTGGAAGAAGGCCAAAAACTAAAACACATCACACACGCAGAAGATCGTCCACTTCAATCTGGAAATTCTGGATATGACCATGCTCGATCTGTTTTACATAAAGTTCATGAACATATTAAATCTGGAGAACATAATTCGCATGTTTCTATGAAATATGATGGTTCTCCATCTATTGTTTTTGGACATCATCCAGAAAATGGTAAATTTTTCGTAGCATCTAAATCTGCATTTAATAAGAATCCAAAAATCAATCATACAGATGCAGATATTGAAAAAAATCATGGACATGCTCCAGGATTAGTCCATAAACTAAAATCTGCTCTTCATCATCTTCCTAAAGTTGCACCAAAGAAAGGGGTATATCAGGGAGATATGATGTATACACATGACGATCTTGAACATCACAAAGATGGAAAAGTTTCATTTACTCCAAATACAATTAAGTATACTGCTCATGGAGATGAAGCAAATCGAATCAAGAAATCTAAAATGGGTGTGGTTGTTCATACTCAATATCATGGAAACGATATCCACAGTATGAAATCTGATCCACATCCAGATACACACAATTTCAAACATCACAAAGATGTTTGGACTAAGGATGTAAGTCACGATACAAGCAAAATTCATTATTCTCAAGCAGATCAAGAAGCATTTCATCATCACATGAATGCCGCACATGAAATTCATACAAAACATGGCAGTACAATGTATAAAAATACTGAAAAGCATCAAAATTCTGGCCATTTAGAAAACTACATTAATCATACAGTTAGAACTGGTGAAATTCCAAATCATGAGGGTTTGAAGAATCATATTCAATCCAAATATGAAAAAGAAGCATCAAAATTAAAAACACCAGCAAGTCAAGAAAAAAAGATGAAGGAATCTAAAGAACATACAGATCATATTGAAACACATAAGAATGATTACAACCGTATGTTCGAAATGCATCATCATTTACAAAAAGCAAAAGATATTTTGGTCCATAATTTAAACAAGCATACAGATTTGGAACATCATATTGGCGATAAAAAGACTGATCCTGAAGGATTTGTAGCACATCATGAAGGACAACCAACAAAATTAGTGAACAGAAAAGAATTCAGTAGAGCCAACCTATTAAAAGTAAGATGAAATCATTAGCAGAAATTCTAAAAGAAAGCAAATCAGATAAGCCTGCAGTTCTAGCTTATGGAAGAATGAATCCTCCAACAACAGGACATATGAAACTTATCAATAAAGTTAAAGAAATTGCACACCAAGAAGGTGGCAGTCATCATATTGTCGTTTCACATTCACATGATGCTAAAAAGAATCCTTTAACTTCTGAACAAAAGTTAAAACATTTACACCGTTTTTCCCCAGATACGAATTTTAAAGCTGCATCAAAAGAATCTCCAACTATTCTTTCTCATGCTGCCGAATTACATAAACAGGGACACAAGCACTTAATTGTTGTGGCAGGATCTGATCGTGTTCATGAATATCATGATTTGTTGCACAAGTATAATGGCAAACAAGGAACTCATGGTTCATATAATTTCAAAAAGATTGAAGTTCGCTCATCTGGTGAGAGAGATCCAGATGCCGAAGGTGTAGAAGGAATGTCAGCTTCAAAGATGCGTGAACATGCTAAAAATAATGATTATAAGTCATTCAAAAAAGGTATTCCATCACACGTTAAAGATGAACATGCAAAAGAACTTTTCCATGATGTTAAGCGTGGAATGGGTATCAATGAAGATGTAAATAGAGGAATGTTTAAAGCTATTTTCGTTTGTGGTACTCCAGGTTCTGGTAAAGATATTATTATTCGTGAAGGAATCGCAGAAGAAAAAGCAGTTGAAGTTGATATAAATTATCTTTCATCAATTTTCAACAACAAATTTATTCTATCAGAAAGCACAAAAGATAATCGTAAAAATGCATTCAAATCTAGAATGCCATTAATTATTAATTGTCCTGCTGACAAAGCATCGTTAATTCGTAGCGTTAAAGAAGAACTAGAAGAATTTAATTACAGTTGTATGATGGTTTTCGTTGAAACTACAAACGAAATTTCACAAAAAAGAAATGCAGAATTGCGCAGAAGTTTAGATGAAAGCCTAAGATACGATAAGTGGAAAAAAGGACAGAAAAATAAGTATCTTTTCTATCATATTTTTGAAGAATTTGATATTCTACAAAACGATGTAGAAAAAGATGAACTTTATATTGGTGATATTTGCCAACATATAAATCAATTTCTAGATATTCCATTAGACGAAAATAACTCTCCAATTATGCAATTTTTGCGTAAATCTGGATCAACAGATGATGTAAGAGATGGAGATGTTAAATCGAATGGTGGATATACATTTAGAACATATACAGATAATTCTAAACCTACAATGATTAAAGCAAGTGAACCAAAAGTTTCAAATTTTTCAAAAGATAACAATATCGATAAGATGAAAAAGATGAAACAACGTGCTCAACCTGCACCTAAAGTTGTTGGAACACCTGGAGTCGGTCCAACATATGATAATAGAATGGCTCAAGGTAACATTTATCCAACAAATGGTTTAGGAAATTCTACTTATAGAGAAAGCGTTGAAGATAAATATAATTTAGATTTAGCAGAAAAATCTAAGCAACTAATAAAATTTTCATCACTAAGAAAACTAAATGAGCTCCAAGGAGCTGGAACTGATCCCGATGCTATAATGGGAAGTTCTATGGGTGTTGGAGGAACTCTAGGTGGTGGAATGAATAAAATGTCATTAGTAACACCACAAGATCAGTTTAAGAAATTAGGTCAAAATCCAAACGCTAAAACAAAAAAGAAATTAAAGGATTTTAAAAATGGACAATAAATTTGGAAAAGGTAAAGTTTCTGATGATTTAGTAAAAATCGTTAATGGAATTTTAGAAGAAGAAGCAAATCATACACACGAAGTTTACAATTCCAAAAATATGAATGTTGTTGGAAGATATAAAAATGCAGAAGCGGCCAGAAAAGCTGCCGATAAATTCGACAACAAGTATGGTGCATATGTTCATCGTGTTCGTCCATTAAAAGAAGATTCTGAACAGATTGATGAAATTTCATATGATACGTTGAATAAGTATCAAGCTAAAGCAATGCGTTCTTATTCGAAAGATAGATTTAGCTCAGATAAAAAAGTTGCAGATAAAGCAATAAAACATGGTGAAGGTGCATCAAAAGCTATTAAAAAGATGGCAGCGAAAAATATTCCATCAAAAGACGATCGTGGATATGGTAAGGGTCGTTACATGGGAGATTCTGTTGAGGTTGATGGTAAATTGATTGAAGCATCTGGTACAGTAAATGCTCAAGTAGCACCAGCAGATCAAAGTTCTACTATCGATGTTGACCAACAAAAAAGAAAGAAAAAGCTAACAGAACTTTATAAGAGTACAGTTCATTCTTATAAAGCGAAGGCAGAAAAAGATTCCGACAAACACGAAAAAGATTTAGATTCGGGAATTCGTTCTGGTGATGCAGACAAAGCAAATAAAGCTGCCGATAAACTAAATCGTAGAACAGTTGGTCTAAATCGTGCTGATGATCGTTTAAATAAGGAAGAAGTTGAACAGATTACAGAATCATCTGGTTATGATTTATACCATAGTCAATATTCTGGTGCTATCCATCACGCATTAGCCCATCATGCAAAAGAAAGTGGTTTGGAAGTCCATGATGATGATTACCATCAACACATTTCGATTGGTCCTAGAAAACCATCTGAGGGAATAACTGTCAGACATAATCTTCCCGCACACGACAAAGACGGAAATGAGCATATGATTCATATGCAGATTTACAACCGTGGAGGAAATACTCCATATGAATTGAATACTTACTCAAGTAAAGTACCAGGAAAACCAGGGCGTAAGAAAATTCATGAAGGTGCTTTAGATGATATGAAAAAAGCAGCATATAATGCTGGACATAAACATGCAATGGCAGGAAAAGATTACGATAAATCAGATATGAAAAAAGAATGGGGTCCACATTTCAAACATTTTGAATCTGGACATATGAATGGTGTATTAGATCGTAAGACACAAAAGAATGAAGAAGTTGAATCAGTTACAGAATTAGCTAAAACAACTTTAACATCATATGTCAAAAAAGCAAAAGATGATGCTAGGGTACATGGTCATGCTGCCGATTCTGCATTTGGTGATGAGAATGAAGAAAAATTCCAAAAACATGCATCTAAAGAAAATAAGAGATTGACTGGAATCAATAAAGTTATTCGTCGTGGTGTAAAAGTTAAGGAAAATGTTGAACAAATTGATGAAGTTTCAAAGGAATCATTAAAGAAAACAGCAAATAAAATAGGAATAGCTATTGCCACTTCTAAAATAAATCCTATAACATATGCTATTAGAAAAGGATTAGGACAATCACATGCTGAATACAAAAATAATGTAAAAAAATCAACAAGATTAAATAAAGAAGAAGTTGAACAAATTGATGAAGTTTTAGGACCAGATGCATCAATTTCAGATTGGATTCATGATTTTATTCATTCAAAGAATCCAAAATTTGCCGGTAAATCTAAAGAAGAACGTCGAAATCAAGCTATCGCTGCATTCTATGCAAAAAAGCATGAAGTAAAAGAAGAACGTTCTGCCGAAGATAAAAAGAAAGATGAATTATGGGCTGCAGCCAAAAAACGTGTAGAGGGTGGACAAAAAGAAAAATCATCTGCCGAAGAACGTTCTGGAAAAGCTAGAGCCGGAGAATATGATTGGGGAACAAAGAAGGAAAAAGTTGAACCAATTACGGAATTGAAGAAAACGACTATAGCATCCTATCTTAAGAAAAAAGTCAAAAAGATGGATGACGACAAAGAAAATTTCTCAAGACATGATAAAGATCAAAAAGGTTTAACTTCAGGTCTAAAGAGAATGTTAGGAAAGGCTCCAGTAAGTGAAGATAAGAATCCACAAATGGATGCTGGTGTAGGATCAGATGGTCAATTTGTTACAAACGCAAATACAACAAGCGAACCAGCTCCAATTAAAAAAAAAAGTTAAGTGAAACTCTTTATCACGTAACACATGATGGAGTTTCAAAAGATCATGAAGATGGTCATATGAAAGCACTCTTTTATGGAAAGAAAGGCATAATTAATCACGTTACCAAAATTGAAAGAGGTGCTGAAGGTAGAGCAGAAATGCTTCGTAAAAAGGGTTTTTTAAACGTTCAGATTAAAAAGAGAGAGAATTTTATGCCTGAATTATTTCCTGAACCAAAAAAAGATGACAAAAAGAAAAAAGACAAATGAATCATTTGGAACAAATCCATGGGATCCATGGAGTCCAAAAGCTGATTTACCAGATGCTAAAAACAATATAGCGTTACAAAAAATGAAAAAGAAAAAGATAACCATAGTCAAAAAAGAAAATGTTCATACATCAGCAGCTCCAGTAAATGATCCTTGGGTTGGTATTGATTCTAAGGCAAATCTTACTAGAGTTGCGGAAGCTGCTGATCCAAAAGAACTATCTAAATCTGCTAGAATCATAAAGTCTATTTACAAACGTAATAGAATGTCAGCAGAACCAAAGGTAAAGAATTTGGATAAGAAAGTAAAGGCTGGAGATGAAGATTTAGATGCTAGAGCAATTATGACTGGTGGAAGAACAATGACTGGTCAAGATAGAGACATAATAGAAATTGATCCAATTTTGAAAAAGAGAAAAGACGGAAATCAACCAAAGAAATAATGAGGATATTATGAATGAGTTACCTGTGATATTTTGTGATATGGATGGAGTTTTAGTAGATTTTTACAAAGGAGTATTAGATTTAACGGGACTAAATTTCAAAGAATACATTCCAGATCATAATATGGTAGATATTGGACACAATATTATTTCCAATACACCACAATTTTGGGAAACACTTCCACCAATGAAAGATTATCTAAAGTTATGGAATTTTATAAAGAAATTTGATCCAGAAATCTTAACGGCACGACCAAATTGGGATGATCGAAATGTTTGTGCTGGAAAATGGAAATGGATACTAAAACATACTCCAGTACCAAAAGACAAATTCCACTGTGTGGAAAGACAAGACAAAAAGCTCTATGCGATAAATAGTATTACTGGTAAACCAAATTTATTAATAGACGATTTAGAAAAAAATATTCAAGAATTTACTGCCGCTGGAGGTATAGGAATTCAACATATTTCAGCAACAGTAACAATTTTAAAACTCAAAAAGCTGGGTTTTTATTAAAGAGGAGAAATCACAATGTCATCATTTGGCAATACAGATGCACTAACAGATAAACCAAAATGGGACGTTGAACGTCAAGTACGTCCTTATGCTACACTAATAACAACTACAACATTAGCTTCAGGGAATACACTAACATTTGGAACAACACAAGATGTTGCAAATGCTAACATTTCAGTTGGAATGTCTGTACTATCTGCCAATATTGGTTATAGTGGAGCTCCTGAATTTTTCGTTTCAAATACTACAGTTCTATCTGTTACAAGCAATACAGTAACACTATCAAGAACAGTTTTAGGTAGTGTTCCTACTGGAACAGCAGTTAGATTTGATTCTAATATTCCTTGGGCTGCAAATACACAAGCTGCCACATATAATAGTGATACAGTTCTAGTTACACCTACACGTTTGGCAAATTCTTCATTTGCTAATACTGCAACTCCACATGCTGGTTGGGTACATGTTCAAACAGGTACAGGTGGTCGTGCTGGTCGTGTTCAAGTAGAAGTTTTAGTTGCTCTAGCAAATGCAGTTGCTTCTAACACAACTTCAGGTAATACAAGTAATTCAGGATCATATTACGCAGGTCTTTAAATTTTAGGAAGTGGTAATTTTGATATGGAAAATTTGAATGAAGATAATTTCATTATCTATTGCATAAAAAATTACCACACACCAAATTATATTATGTCCGAATTTGAAAATGATCTAAAACGGACAAAATATATAAAAAGACTGATACGAAAATATAAGACGAGTAAAGTATTAAAAGAACGTCTTATATTAAATCATATAGTTATGCTATATAATGTTTTTGGCGCAGAAGCTACTACTAAAATTTTATTCTATAAAATTGATCCAAAAGATTACGATGTTCTAAAAACTTTTCTTTTGTATTTAAATCTGATGCCGGACATTATATTTGGAATAAAGAACGATAATATAATTTCCCATAACATTCAAATTGATATGAATGTTGCTAATGTATTAAGAAATCTATGAAAACATTTAGACAGTTTATCATTGAAGCAGATCAGAAGGATACAATAACATTTGATATTCCTTTATTGATTAGAATTCTTGAATACGCAAGAGAAGATATAAAAAGCGATCCAGAACTACATAAGGTTGTAGAGAAATTGATCGATATAAGAGACAAAGGTACTCTTACTATGGACGATTATAATCTTATCGTAAAATTAAAGGAAGAATATATCGAAGAAATGGCAGCAGGAGCTGTGGGAGGTGGATCTGCTGGTCCGACAATGACAGCAGGTTCAGGTGCAGTTGCGGGTATCGGTCAACCACCAGGCTCAAAACAAGGAGAACCTGGTGTCAATATGAAGAAACGCAAAAAAGTTCTTTTATTCAATAAAAATTTTACAAGAAAATAAATAAAATGGATAAAGAAGAAATGCTCCCAGAAGATAAAGAAGAAAAGACGAATTGGTCGGATTATGAAAAATTTACCGATTTAAGAATTAGTGTCGGTATTATGAAAGCAGCAGTAAATACTTTGTCTGTTACATGTAATAAAATTTTAGATAACCAAGATAAATTTTTGACCAGAGTCTATGAAGATATGGAAAAAAACAAAAAAGAAACAGATAAAGAAATTAATTTTCTCCATGAAAGATTGGACAAAATGTCTGCGGATTGGTCTGCTAAATTAGAATCAACAGAAACTAAGATTATGACTGAAATAAAATCTTTGCGTGATGACTTTATCAAACACAAAGAAATAGAAAACAAAATTGTTACCAGAATAATGGAATGGAAATGGACAATTGTAGGAGGAATTCTTGTCCTTTCATGGTTGTTTACTCATTTAGATGTTGTCAAATACCTAATTTCCAAGTAAAATAGAGCTTTCAGCTTACATACATTATGAATTATTATTATGAGTGTCTATATTGATAGGAAGTATTTACTTCTAGTTGCAAACAGATTAGATCGTTTTTCCAAAAAGAAAGACGATCTTTTTAATTTTAGATGTCCGTTTTGTGGTGATTCTGAGAAAAACAAATTCAAAGCTCGTGGTTTCATCTATAAGAGAGATGGTAACTATTTTTATACATGTCACAATTGTGGAACAGGACATAATTTCTATAACTTTTTGAAATTTGTTGATCCGTCTGTCTTACCACAATACACAATTGACAATTTTCAAGATAAAAATTTTCTTGAAAAGCCTAAAAATCTCAAAAAGATAGAAAAAGACGATAAAAACGTACAAATAGACTTACCTACGATTGATTCCTTAGATGATGCACATTTTGCCAAAAAATACGTCAAAAATCGTCAAATTCCGATAAAATTTTATCAAAAATTGTTCTTTGCCAACGATTTTAAAGCATTTGTGAATCAAATTAGTGATGAAAAAATAAACATAAACGAAAACGATCAAAGATTAGTAATTCCCTTTTATAATTCAAAAGGTAATTTAATCTATTTGCAGGGTCGTTCGTTCTCAGATTCTAAACTTAGATATATAACTATCTCTGTCGATAAAAATTATCCAAAAATATTTGGTCTTGATCGTGTAAACTTCAATAAAAAAGTTTACGTGTTTGAGGGACCAATTGATTCTATGTTTATTGATAATGCCATAGCGACTGCTGATTCAGATTTGAGAAAAATCAAAAATCTAAAGACAAATAATTTTGTCTTAGTATTTGACAATCAACCAAGAAATAAAGAAATTGTCAGAAAAATAGAACAAGCGATTGAAAATGATTATGCTGTTTGTTTAATGCCAGAAAATATTCAACAAAAAGATATTAATGATATGATTTTATCTGGAAAAACGTCACAAGAAATTCAACAAATTATTGATGAACATACATTTTCAGGATTACAAGCAAAACTTGAATTTACACAATGGAGAAAAATATGAGTGAAGTTAAACTAATTTCTTATTCAAAAGGTGAACATGCAAATCTTCTAGATGAAATCGCATATGTCGCTAGGGTTTCAAATCCAGCCAATCAGAATAACACAGAAACATCAGAAAAGTTAATTCGTTATCTGATTAAAAATCATCATTGGAGCCCGTTTGAGATGGTAAACATCTGTCTAGAAATCAATACAACTAGAGATATTGCTAGACAAATTTTACGTCACCGCAGTTTCAGTTTTCAAGAGTTTAGTCAACGTTATGCAGATGCCTCACAATTGGGATTTGAAACAAGAGAAGCACGTTTACAAGATACCAAGAATCGTCAAAACAGTATTGAAATTGATAATGATTTTATTAAAGGTGAATGGGAAAGAAAACAAGAATTTATTTTAGATATGGTAAAATATGCATATACTTGGGCATTAGAAAATGGAATCGCAAAAGAACAAGCAAGAGCAGTTTTACCCGAAGGAATGACTAAATCAAGAATGTATATGAATGGAACTGTTCGTTCTTGGATTCACTACATTCAATTGCGTTCTGGTAATGGAACTCAAAAAGAACATCGTGAAGTTGCATTGGGAGCAGTTGAAGCAATCAAACCTATTTTTCCAATGATTACAGAATTTGTGGCTGAATAAATAAAAACTCATTTTGAAGAAGGATATAATTATTATGCAAGTGAAAGTAAAGAAGTTAAATGATGAAGCAAAGTTACCAGTTTACGGTTCAGATGGAGCAGCATGTTTTGACATTTATTGTCTAGATACAGGAATTCATACAATCAATCCAAATAGTTCTTATAACTTTAAAACTGGATTATCGTTTGAAATTCCAGAAGGTCATGTTATGATGGTATTTTCACGTTCAGGACATGGTTTTAAGCACGGTATTAGATTATCAAATTGTACAGGTATCATCGACAGTGATTATCGTGGAGAATTGAATGTAAAAATTCATAATGATGGTTTTGAATCATTTGTCGTTGAAGGATCAGAAAGAATTGCACAAGCTATGGTAGTTCCTTTTGATCGTGTAGAATTTGAAGTAGTTGATGAATTAAGTGAAACGGAAAGAGGTACAGGTGGATTAGGTTCTACTGGAGTAAAGTAATAGATTAGGAGAATAATAATAAAAATGGACAAGACACAAGAAATTTTATCAGATATTACCGTATTCAATAAATACGCAAAATTTATTCCCGAAATAAATCGGAGAGAAACTTGGGAAGAAATTGTAGAACGTAATATGGCAATGCATATGCGAAAATATCCTAACATTAAGGATGAAATTCGTGATGTGTATAAAAACTTTGTTATGACAAAGAAGGTTCTACCATCAATGCGTTCTCTCCAATTTGGTGGTGCACCAATTGAACTTTCAAATGTAAGAATTTTCAATTGTTCTTATCTACCAATCGATCATCCAGATGCTTTTAGTGAAGTAATGTTTTTACTTCTTTCTGGAACAGGTGTTGGTTATGGTATTCAAAAGCATCAAGTAAGTAAGTTACCAGCAATTGTTGGACCAAAAGAAAAGACTCGTCGTTTTCTAGTTGGAGATTCAATTGAAGGATGGTCAGATGCTATTAAGGTTCTTATTAAGGCATATTTTTATGGTAAATCGGATCCAGTTTTTGATTACCGTGATATTCGACCAAAGGGTGCACGTTTAGTCACTTCTGGTGGTAAAGCACCTGGACCTGATCCACTTCGTATTTGTATTGAAAAAATTCGTGCAGTTTTGAATGGAACTATTGGACGTAGAATTACCTCATTAGAAGTTCACGATATTTTGTGTCATATCGCTGATGCAGTTCTTTCTGGTGGTATTCGTCGTGCAGCAATGATTGCTTTATTTTCTCCCGATGATATGGACATGCTAACTTGCAAGTCTGGTGCATGGTGGGAATTAAATCCACAACGTGGTCGTGCAAATAATTCTGTAGTTTTACATCGTGAATTTACTACTGAAGAACAATTCAAAGAAATTTGGAAGCGTGTAGAAGAATCAAAAGCAGGTGAACCAGGTGTATTCTGGACAAATGATTTTGATTGGGGAACAAATCCTTGTGCTGAAATTGCTTTGCGCCCATTCCAATTCTGTAATTTGACCGAAGTTAATAGTTCAGATATAGTAGATCAGAATGATCTAAATGCCCGTGCCAGAGCAGCAGCATTTATTGGTACACTCCAAGCTGGTTATACAGATTTTCATTATCTGCGTCCTGCATGGAAAGATACTACAGAAGCCGAAGCTCTTATTGGCGTTGGTATGACTGGAATCGCATCAGGTGCAGTTTTACCGCTAGATTTAGTTGAAGCTGCAAACATTGTTAAAGAAGAAAATTCTAGGGTTGCAAAACTAATTGGAATCAATTCTGCTGCAAGAACAACAACAGTTAAGCCAAGTGGAACATCATCATTAGTTGTTGGTAGTTCATCTGGTATACATGCATGGCACAATGATTATTATGTTCGTCGTATGCGTGTAGGAAAGAACGAATCATTATATCGCTACATGGTAGAAAATCTATCTGCATTGGTAGAAGATGACCATTTCTTTCCACACATTCAAGCCGTTATGTCTTTTCCACAAAAAGCACCTGACGGAGCTATTCTTCGCACAGAATCTTTTATGGATCTTCTAGAACGTGTTAAGCGTTTCAATCTAGATTGGGTACGAACAGGTTATCGTGAAGGTAAAAATCAACATAACGTTTCATGCACTATTTCATTGAAAGATGATGAATGGGAAACATGTGGAAATTGGATGTGGGATAATCGTGAATACTATACAGGAATTTCTGTACTTCCATATGACGGTGGTACTTATATTCAAGCACCTTTTGAAGATATTACAAAAGAAAAGTTTGATGAAATGGTACAACATCTTCATTCTGTAGATTTAACTCAAGTGCGTGAAGTAGAAGATAATACTGCACTTCAAGATCAAGCAGCATGTGCTGGAGGAGCTTGCGAAATAGAAATGTAATTCTAATTGTTTAATGGACATGCTATATACTTCTATAATAACTATAGGAGTATATTTTAATGTCCAACAAACAAGTAAACGCACAATGCGATAGTTGTGAATCTTTATATTCAGTAATTTTTGCCACTGAAGTTTCATCCGAAGAAACACCAGAATATTGTCCTTTCTGTGGAGAAAAAATCGAAATGTACGACGAAGAATCCATAGACGAAGAAAATGATGATTATTCTGATGAGGAATGGGACTGATGTGGCATTTTAATGGGCATGAATTTAAAGAAGAAAATATTGAATCGTATTATGGTTTCGTTTATTTAATAACAAATCTCACAAATAACAAAAAATATATTGGTAAAAAGTTCTTCTATTCTTCAAAGACAAAATCCGTAAAAGGTAAACGCAAAAAGATAAAAGTTTCTAGTGATTGGCAAACATATTATGGTTCTAATGAAGAACTTAAAAATGATGTTCAAGAATTAGGAACAGATAAATTTAGGCGAGAAATTATTCATCTATGTTTAACAAAAGGTGAATGTAATTATCTAGAAGCAAAAGAGCAATTTGCCAGAAATGTATTGGAATCTGACGAATATTATAATACGTGGATATTTGTGAGAGTTCATAAAAAACATATAAGCAAATATAATGATAGAATATCTAAGACAGTTTAAAGATGATAAATTTGACGGATTAATTTTTCTTCCAGGACCACAGGAAAATACAACTAGAGTAGAAACCTTCAATTACGCTGAAAGTGGTAAACATATCATAGAATCTGCTATGAACCACTTGACATACCACATTTTTTTGTTTAGAATGATAGAGAAGACGCAGGAAGTCATCGATCTTGAAGAATTTGAAGCAGTATTATTAGATCCACTAGAATACATTTCTAATCTTATATCTATAGGTTATTATGGATTCTTAATGTCTAAAACTACAGAATCTTCTTCTTATTTTGATAGATTCAAACAATTAATATGTGATAAAGGTGAAACTGAAAATGATACTAATCGATCTTAACCAAGTTTTAATTGCAAGCATTATGGCACAATTAGGTAATAATCCTGAAATTCAGGAAGATTTAATTCGTCATATGTGCTTAAATATTATTCGTAATCACATCAAAAAGTTTAAGAAAGAATATGGAAATGTAGTTCTTTGTTCAGATAGCAGAAAGTATTGGAGAAAAGAATATTTTCCATACTATAAAGCCGGAAGAAAAGCTGCAAGAGAAGATTCTGGTTTAGATTGGAATAAACTTTTTGAGATCATCAATAAGATTAAAGTAGAACTAAAAGAAAACTTTCCATATAAAATGATCGAAGTGGAAGGTGCCGAAGCTGATGATATTATTGGAACTTTAGTTCCTCGTCATATCAATTCAGAAAATATTATGATTATTTCTAACGACCATGATTTTATTCAACTTCAACGTTGGAACAATAAGTTTAAGGTAAAACAATTAAATCCTATTCGTAAAGAATTTATCGTTTCAAAAGATCCAATTTCTCATTTAAAAGAGAAAATCATTCGTGGCGATAAAGGTGATGGAATTCCCAATATTCTTTCTCCCAACAATACTTTTGTGGAAGGTAAGCGTCAAAAAACTATTAAAGCTGAAAAGTTCAATGAATTAATTTCTTCTAATCTGAACGAACATTACGAAGAAGAAATTAGAATTGGATTTTCTCGTAATCAAAAACTGATTGATCTAACATTTATTCCCATAGAAATTAAAGAAAAGATCATCAATGAATATGATAATTTCGTTCCGGCAAATAAACAAAAGCTGTTATCATATTTTATCAAGAATCGATTGAAAAATCTGATCGACTGTTTAGAGGATTTTTAACATGAAAAATATGTACGAAGTATTCGATGAATATGAAAAGGCAAAAACAAAGAAGGATAGGTTAGCTGTAATTCAAAACAACCTATCTCCAACTCTAGTTAAGGTATTAGAATATACATATCATCCAAACTATAAATGGAAATATGATGGAATTCCAGATCAATATCGTGTACCAAATAATACTGGTCCAGGAATTTCATACGCTCAACTAAGTACCGAACTTCGAAGAATTTATCTATTCCAAGAAGGTCATCCTGCATGTGAAGCATTAAGTGAAAGACGAAGATTGGAACTTTTACTTCAATTCCTAGAAAGTCTAGAACCAAGAGAAGCTGAAGTTGTTGCTGGAATCTTCCGTAAAGATTTAGGAGTAAAAGGTTTAAATTACAAAACTGTAAAAGAAATGTTTCCTCAAATGTTACCTTGATGTTGTAAATATACAACAATAGCTTGACAAATGTGCCTCGATGTGTTAGAATAGATACATCGAGGCACAATTCATTTAACGGAGCAATATAAATGCGTGAATATAAGTCCCAATTAGCAAGACTTCTGGCATCAGAAAATATCAGTGTTGAACACAAAAAAACAAAAACTGCATATTTCGATTTGAATCAAAGAATGCTTGTTCTTCCAGTATTTGTAGATGATATGTCGGATGATGTTTATGATCTGTTTATTGGACACGAAGTTGGACATGCACGATTTACTCCTGCTGACGGATGGCATCATTCAATTAAAGACCTCGGAATTCCTCGTTCTATTGTAAACGTTTTAGAAGATCATAGAATTGAAAAGAAAATTCGTCAAGAATATCCAGGACTAAAAGTTCAATTCTACCGTGCATATAAGGAATTGAATGAAGAAAAGAATTTTTTTGGAATCAAAAGTTTTGATGTTAATACTTACAATCTTATCGATAGAATGAATATTCTTTCAAAGATTGGAATTACCGCAAAGGTAAATTTCAATGATGAAGAAAAGGTATTTCTTGAAAAGATGAATCAACTAGAAACTTTTGAAGATGTTCAGAATCTCGCAAAAGAGATTTATGAATATATGAAAGAAAAAAAGAAAGAAAATATTCAATCGAAACTAGAAAATAATCATTATAATCCATCAGATGAAAATGAAGATAATGATAATGATATTGAAGAACAATATGACGATGATTTTGAAAATGATGAAAATGAGAACGATGATTATGACGTAGAAGATTCAGAACAAGATGATGGTAAATATAAAGAAGAAATTGATGAAGATGAGGAATCCGAAGATAAGGAATCCGAGGAATCCGAGGAATCCGAAGATAAGGAATCCGAGGAATCCGAAGATAATGTAAATGATCCGACTGAGAATGGGAATGAGGAAGAAGATGATTGTGATTTGGAATCTCAAACTGATCGCAATTTTCGTCAAAAGGAAAACGAACTTGTTGTAGATACTTCTAAAGAAGTGGAAAATTGCTATATTCCTTTTTTAAAGTTAGAAAAAATTATCAATAGTCCACAACAAATTGAAAAGATTTTTGATGAATCAGAAAATCATGCTTTATCTTATCAACGGGCAAATCTCGTCGAATATCCACTATTTAATAATTTTCTGAAAAATAATCAAAATGTTATTAAATATCTTGTCAAAGAATTTGAACTCAAAAAGAATGCAGATCAACTTCAAAGATCATCTATTGCGAAATCAGGTAATATTAATGAAGATACTCTATACCAATACAAATTAACTGAGGACATCTTCAAAAGAGTATCAATTGTTCCTGGAGCTAAATCACATGGACTTGTTATGTTCATAGATTGGTCCGGTTCTATGCGAAATTATCTCCATTCAACAGTAATTCAACTATTAAATCTTGTTTTATTTTGTAGAACAGTAAATATTCCTTATGAAGTTTACACATTTACATCATCACAAACATATATTACTGGAAATATTAACCTTATGGAATTTGATAACAAAAAAAATACAATCGTTCCAGAAGATATTATAATGAATAATGTTTTTTCAAGTCGTATGAAAAACAGTGAGTTTCGCAAGATGGCAGAAAGACTTCTATTTTATTCTCGAGAATATTTGGTAAAATATTTACCAAAATCTATCAGAATGGGAGGTACACCATTAAATGAAGCCATTATTTCAGCAATGCAAATTGTTCCAGAATTTCAAAAGAATACAAAGGTACAAGTCATTAATACAGTATTTTTAACTGATGGTGTTGGAAGTGTTGCTACTAATGTTAGACGTCCTGACGGAACAATTAATGAGATGAAGTCTAGCGATCTTATCTATGTCCGTTCAAGAAACGATAAGAAAAACTTCTTTAGTTACTCATATGGAGATCAAACAAATGAAGAAATTACTTCTAAATTTCTAAAGATGTTCAAGAAAGAAACAAATTCTAATGTAATTGGTTTTTATTTGACAAATCGTGTAAGTGCAGAGGAACTTCTTTATAGAAGAATGGGTTCAAATATTGTTAATCAAAATCCATTTCGTAATTTTAACTATCCTCGACAAAAAAGTATTCGAAATTATATCGAAGAAACTCCACAATTAGCCGCATTAATGAAAAAATTTATGAATGATAATCATTTTGTACTATCATCATCTGGATACGATGAATATTATATTATGAATCAAGGTATTGGAATTAATCAAAAAGACAAAGAAGAATTTACAATTTCAGAAAAAACTAAGACAGTAAGAGGATTTGCAACTCAATTCATTCGCTACAACATGAATAAGTTGTCAGATCGTGTAGTTCTTTCTCGATTTGTTAATTTGATTTCAAGATAATAGATAAGGAATATTACAATGGGTAGACCTAAAGGTAGTAAGAACGGTAAGAATATTATTAAGAATTCAGAATCTTCTACGCCAACAATTATGGAATTAGATGTTGGTATAGAGAATGAGGATTCAAATTCAAATTCAAGCGATAAAAAGGAATCAGAAGGATTAAAGGAACATCAACTTCGTGATATTAATGCTTTGAATGATAATTTTACCGTAGATCGTGGTATGAAAGTCATTCATGCATATGTGACAGATAATGGTCCATTTGCAAATGAAATTTCAAGTCTCCTTTCCCATATGAGTAACTTTGATGTACGAAAGTTATATGTTCCTCTTTCTCTTTATGGAATCGACTGTGATGAAAAGTATATTCTTCCAGTTCTTGCTGAAGTAACAAAAAGAGCCCTTTCTGTTCCAGTTCCAGTTCCAGTTGCATCTATCACAAACTCAGAACCTAAAGTGGAAAAGGAAAAGATTAAGGTCGAGAAGGAAATCATCGATGGGGCTCTAGCAACTTTTGAAGGTCTTGTTGATGATATTCTTTCTGGAAAAGATATTACTCCAGTCCAGATTCAAAGTCTCTATGCTGCTGAAGGTTCCAAAGACCTTCCCAAATATGTGGAAAAACGTCTTGATGATCTAGAAGTAGAATATGAAGGATTCAATGAATATTATAGCAATCTTCCAAAAAGAAAGTATAATAAGATTGTTTCCTTCATGAAGGAAGTTCTAGAAACTAAGAAGAAAGTTCAGTCTCCTCGCCGCCAAAATGCTGGAAAGCCTAGAAAGCTCAAGCCACAACAAGCACTAAAGGCAGTCGAGAAAATGAAATATTACAAGGAAGAGCTAAAAATTTCAGAAGCAATTACTCTAAAATCCCTTCATCCTGTCAAACTGCAAGGTGCAAAATTTGCACTTCTCTATGACCATGAAGCGAGAAAACTTCTGAGACTGACAGCAATTCCCGGTACTCCATTTATTGTGAAGGGTACAACTATTCATAATATTCAGATGGATATGCCGACAAAGACTTATCGAAAAGCAGTTCGATCACCTGAAAAAGCATTTCTGCAATATACACCTGATCGAAAAGCTATCGATGATTGGCTAGAAAATAAAATCAATGCCAAAGCCCTTCCCGTACCTTCCGGAAGAACGAATGACAATATGTTAATTCTTTATGTAGAATAACTGTGGAATAAATCATGGAACATACAAATGCGAAACTAATAACCGATGCTTTTCTAAGCAACTTTCTCTCAATCTTTCCTCTCCACTGGAATCTCCTATCATTTATGGTAGGAGCATTCTGGGCAGCAACATTCTCCTATTATAAGAGATATGTTGTATTTGGATTCATTGTATTCTATGTGTGTTGTGTAGCAGCATATTATGGAATTCGTTATTATCTCCTACTACATGGTATTAATCTATGATGTATCTAAAAGATTCAGATCCAAAAGAAAAGGATATCCAAGAAATCCTGAATATCCTCCAAGAAGAATGTGCAGAAGTTATTCAAGCAGTCTCTAAGATTAGACGTTTTGGTATAAATTCCAAAGGTCCAAATGGAGACTACAAGTATAACAATCTAGAACAGCTAGAAGTAGAATTGGGAGATTTAATGCAGATGGTCCATCTTCTGTATGAGAAGGGATATATTGAAGAAGAAAATGTAATGGGTCATGCAGAAGCTAAGAGAGAAAAGCTAAAAAGATGGTCCATTATCGATATTCCAGAATCCGTCCCGAAAAAAATTTTTGAATAATAGGATTTAGTATTTGAGTATTCTGCCATCGGATTCTATGGCCTAAAAAAATATCCTAGATTTTCAGTCGGATTCTATGGCCTAAAAAAATATCCTAGATTTTCAGTTACCGCTAAGCCGATTTGGGCCATCCACACTTTTTTTAATTTCACTCCTTTTTTGAAGTACCGCTGTAGTAATAAACCAATCCCACTACGATCCAAATGCAGGTCCAAACAAGACCCAAAATCAGGAGATATTTCATTCTTCTACTTCCTCACAATAGTAATAATTGGAATTGTACAGAAATTGCCTATTGTAGGTATCAATGAATGCAGATCAGAGGTCTTGATCCAGTTCCGAAGAAGGAATCGAGAGAATGTCCCGGTAGCTGGACATCAGGACAATACCAATGCAAATGAAGGTGATCAGGATCTGAAGGGTGATTTGCATTTGAAGTCCTCTTAGAGGAGATGCACAAGAATGGCACCGATACCGAACAGGATATCCGCAA